>Ga0123354_10010114_pt1 | contig 14503 bp, 10 predicted proteins | sample TergutLab28metaG_2_FD_97872 | JGI IMG/M metagenome (GOLD analysis project Ga0123354, IMG submission 97872) | Labiotermes labralis P4 segment gut microbial communities from Petit-Saut dam, French Guiana - Lab288 P4 | ecosystem: Host-associated > Arthropoda: Insects > Digestive system > Gut ... | reverse complement strand
TCATGTATGTTTATTTCTATTCTCTACATGTTTCGGGCAGCCATGTGCCCATCATCAGGAGAATTATTTTATCAATGCGACACTTGGTTTATGTCACTCTGTGTAGATGACCGTCTGGTGTGCAGGAGCATATGCTCCTGCATACCAGACGGTCATCTACACAGAGTGACATAAACCAAGTGTCGCATTGATAAAATAATTCTCCTGATGATGGGCACATGGCTGCCCGAAACATGTAGAGAATAGAAATAAACATACATGAAAAAAATTTTCGCGTCAAGTTGGTTTGTTTACAAAGATTAATTTTATTCGAAATCAGTCAAATATAACCCCAAGTTTAATCACAACTCAAATCAAACTTGACTAATTTTCTCACAAATGGTCCCCTGTAGAACATACAGCATATAAATAACGCATGACGCAGCTGTAAATCTCTTGTTTTTGACATGTTCATAGCTCACGTAATGAAAACTTAAATGAACAAAAAACAGTAACATGTGACATGTGACACTATGCAATTATGCAGTACATCTGTAGCGTAAAAAGGCCCTGAAATAAACACAGTATGGTTCTGCTTCACTTCGCATGGAAGGCAAAGCAAGTCTTTTAACATAAGAGGAAGGAAGTGGCACAAGGCTGGAGAAAACTGCATAATGAGACTTTAAATTTGCACATTTTACCACTCATTATTCGGGCGGTGAGATGGGCAGAGCATTTGGAACGGAAGGCAATATTGGTTGCAGGGCCTGAAGATAAGAGACAGTTTGGAAGACAATAAGATGGATATTAAAGGAATAGGATATGGAAGCGTGGGTTGGATTTATGTGGTTTAATATAGGGACAGATGGGGGGGCTTTTGTTATCACGGTACCAGCATTGGAAGTTCCATAATTCGTGGACTTACTCGTCCAATGATCAAGTATCTATTTATAACAATAAAAAATAGAAATAATTAAAAAGATTCCGTTCTACGAAGTTAGTTTTCAGAGCGAGCTCTTCTAAACCGCCATGGAAACATCTACCTGCGCTTGCACGGGGCATCGGGCTCACGTGCCATATCCGAATGCTGCCAGCTTCTGCAAGCACAGTTCTATCACTGACACATTCCAAGCCCAACTGATCCTTCATGTAACCGTAACGGACGTGCTTTCTGCGTTTGTGAGTGGTCGTGTAGCTAAACACACCATAAAATGTACGCATCTTTACTTTAGTAACACGATAAGAAAGACGCATTGTGTTTACAACCGTCTGATTGTATATTTCAACGTAATAGCATATCGATAAGCAGTCGTCAATTAAAATGGAAAATCTGAAAACCTGTGTGAACTTGTGTTGGATCTACAAAAGACAGTAGCGAATCCTGATCCGAATGTCAGATCTAGAGAGAGGGTAGAGTGCTAGACCTGACTTCAAGATCAGGATTCGCAGCTGTACGGCTACATTCCCAACAGCACCTAATCCTAAGTAAGTAAAAAAGTAAAATTGTCCCTGTGCATAAGATAAAGGCCCATCGGAGGGGGGGGGGGCGATTTTATAGCTCTACTTATTCCTAACTTCAGTGCTAGATGGAGGTGAAAGGTCAGCATCACGCCACGGCCGCTGTATCAACTGGGTAGGAGGATTGATAGGCTGCAGGCTTTGGAGAAGTGAAAATTTTTTTACCCCTTCGAGAATGGAACCAAGATTCCTCGGCCGTCCAGCCCGTAGCGCAATCACGATTACGCTAACCCGCCTAATAATCAGATGTGAGACAATGAAAGTATCCGTCAGTACACAACGGCGAGTTCCCAAACAGTGGGGGTGTAACAGACGTATAAGATGCGTGTATTTTGTATGTGTTACATTGTGTGCAGCAGGGGAGAGACTACCGCTATTACAGCTGTATATCTGCATACTTTAAAAGATCTAATTCCAACTGAACTGCTAGAACGTGGGCTGAAGTGGATGGAGCATGATGGTAAGAAATGTGATTTTGGTCAAGCAGCGTGTGCAGCAGGCACTAGCAATTCACAAAGGTTACTGAATGGTTTCAGGAAACGCGCCGGCAGCTTTATGTACCGTACGTGACGCCAACACCAGATCACTGCCGACTAGTGCTGGCATCTAGCGGCCGCAGTACGAACACTACGTTTGCAGGACAACCTGAGAGCAAGACTGACTCATATCTAACTCGAAGTGTATGCAATTGTTACGGGGGAGAAAATATGGGCGTGATTTGCACCCCACACTTAACTAACACCGTACTGCATGACCTACTGAAATCTTGCAGTTTCTCAGCTGGTGTTAGCCGGTTTGTATGGAAGTGCTGTGTTAGAAAATACCGCCAGTGAACCCTGTCCGGAGGCAGTCGAATCTAAACTCGCACCCATTAATTTCTTCCCCTTATATAAACGTCTAACACACAACGCCCAGTCCCACTTGAAACTGTACATGGTCAAAAAAATTTAACATTCAAATATGTGCCAAAATTTAATCAAAATTTGTTAATTTACAAGCTAATACTGACCAATTACCAGACATGGAGGTTCAAGATTTTATGTTTCGTTAGAGACTTTCTTTGAGATAAAAAGAAATGTATATTTTGGAGATAGACCCTCTCCATACTTACCGTTAGAGGTAAAGGTAAGCTCACTGCAATGGATCTCACACAATACGCTTCCCTTCATTTTTACCGGACGACAGAAACAGGGTTTCCCTAAGAAAATCCATATTTTTTCCTTGAAATTTAGATAATGAACAATACCCGTCAATAGTACTTCCATTACAGCGATAATATGATGGTGACGGACCGCTCAATGCGGATGTCCGTGTCTGATTCTAGGCCAGTCCGTGTAGGATTGGTGGTTGACGAACTGGTAAAGGAACAGGTTTTGCACCGAGTGTTATCTGCCGCTCCCTGCTAGTATCATGTCCTCAGCGCCCAATGCTCAATAATTCACCTACAGGCTACAATCTCAGTAACTGACAGTGTCGTTAAATAGCATTCTTAATTACAGTATTAAATGAATATCACAGTCATTCTGATATACAAGACAGCTGTATTCAATGATTCACTGCATTCACATTAGGACTGTCGTTTATTCATGTTAAGTTTGAGCAGAAAAAATCGAAAGAGGCTAGCTAACCATTAACACACTACAACCGCACAAGAATCCTAAACCGTTACCTCAATTTAAAATGACAGACAATGGACGCAAGTTTTTTCCTGTTTCGTTTCTTCTGTTACTCACGTTCCAGTACTTTAAACGATGGCCGGGACAGTGATGGCACTTGTGACGTAGTTGTCATTCTGGCAAATGTATAAAACATGTACGGCTTGCTGAAGTAACGTGTGCTTACGTCATCAATCAAACGCATTATAATACAATTAAATACAGATAAGGTGTGCAGGCCTACTTGGGAAGGCAATAGTCTACTGGCTGGTCAACAGTCACACTGGAGTCTATGGAACCCAAAGCTGCAGTACCGTGTTCACAAACTCCTCCACCTGTCCCTAGATGGAACCACAGGAACCCAGATCGCATCATTCCAACTTATTTATCTTAGATAAAAGTGAAAAGAAATCCCATTACAGGCCTGGACAGGCCCTGAGGGTTCCAGGAGACTGAGGCTCTCAGATTTCAAGACAATCGGCACACGAAGGTGGTAAGGTTGTCAGCCCTACGCACCGGCCGCCTTTACCCCCAGGAAATATTCCTGATACTCATTTCTGTTAGAGGCTGAGTCAACCCCAGGGTCATAGTGCGACCGGAAGGATTTTATCAATAAAAAATTCCAAGTACACCATCGGGAATTAAACCCGCGTCCTTCCGGCTTGTAGCGCAGTGCCTAAACCAACTGCGCCACCGCGTGTCCCCATTTATCTCAGATGCATTTTATTATTATCTTCCCATCTACGGCTAGGTCTTCCAGGTAGTCTCCTGCCTTCAGATATTACCGTCTTTCCCACGCGTGTTACAGGGCCGGTTCATCCCATTCTCCTTTATTTCAACACCATCACAGCCATTATTTGGCGAAGGTAAAAAATAATAAATATCTTAATCAAGAATGCGTCTCCGATGTGCCGATACTCCCGGTACATTTGTAACATGTAGCCTATGTCTATGACTATTCTATTGTTTAGCGGTTAGTCGCTGGTTTCTCACCACGGAAGACCGGCTTCAATCCCAGGATTTTTGTTGGATATAGCGGCACTGAAACAGAGTTTCCTCATGTTATCTCAATCTTCTCCGCCCATTCTCATTCTTATATCACCCGGGGTACGTGCAGTGGTCCCACTGCAGAACATACTTCCACAATCGGGTCTGACCAACCAAAGCTATAAGAAATAAAGCTGTACGTGTATGTTTACTCAGATTCTGCAGGCAGTCCGTTACTTTCACAGAAAGTGCAAACCGTTTCGCACGCTATTCAAACAACGCCAAATCCCAAACTCTTACCGTGCTATGTCCAGTTACTCACAGCGAGCATAGTCCACATCACAATCTTAAGCGCTCTGAACTTGCCACCCTTACAATGAACAATACACAGACGTATATATTGATCAGGTGGGGTAAAGACGGCCTGTACACAAATCATGAATGCGGAATTTTATGGTTAAGAACGTCAGAGAATTGGACGGCATCTTGAATTGGGAAACTAGGAAGATAATGGGCCAAACGTAACCCGTTAATTTGTACGTGTTGAATGGCATCAGAGAACATTTGCTGTAGGATTGTTCTATTCATCTTGCTCCATACAGCCAGGGGTCCACTACCATTGTCTCTGTCGTAATTAACGTGTTTATATCAGCTGTTCGTTTTCTTTATTGTGTTATGGGTTTTGTCTAACACCAGATTTTGAAATATCGAAGCAGTGTACTTTATTAGTATCACCTAAGTAGTATTTGAATTAAAGATCAGAAAAGCAAACAATGACGGCGATTGAATTCTCTTGTCCTTATTTCCTGCCTCAGCAGTCTGCGAGTATTAGTTAGTAGGTTAAAACGTAGATTACATGAGAGGAGAAAGTTTCGGTTTGTAATGTAGCCAGACGAAGTGACAGAGATGGGATAAATAATTAACATTTCCTATTCTTGTTTTGTCTAGAATCAAATAAACACAATTTAATTAAAATTTCATAAAAGTCCATAGAATTTCTCTGTTTACTGCCACATCCGTTACAAGTCTGGACCATGACTGTCTTCCTGTTTAGTGGGTACTGACATCTCTTTCCCTAAGACAAATGCTACCCTAGGTACTGCATCTGTTTAACAAAGACAAATGCTATCCCAGGTACTGATATTTCTTACCCAAAGACAAATGCTATCCCAGGTACTGACATTTCTTTCCTAAAGACAAATGTTACCCCAGGTACTGGCATTTCTTTCCCAAAGACAAATCCTATCCCAGGTACTGACATCTCCTTCCCAAGGATGAAGGCTACCCCAGGTACTGACATTTCTTTCCCAAAGACAAATGCTACCCCAGGTACTGACATTTCTTTCCCAAAGACAAATTCTACCCCAGGTGCTGACATCTCCTTCCCAAGGACGAAGGCTACTGCAGACTGAATTTCATCTCGCACCTTCACCTAAGACCGAGAATAAGGGCAGCTTGTGACTACAGCCGCGTACACCTTTATAAAGTAGTGAATAATTCTTCTGTGACAACAGCAAGGAATACCTCTTAGGAATACTGCTACATATCGATTGACCTGAGGTTAACATTACCAATGGATAAAGTGTGTTCCACTGTATGTCAGAATGTGAAACCTAGAAGTCTGCTGTTGGACAGACGGACCTACTGTTTCAGAGATCAGACTTCAACGAGTATGAAAATGTTTTTTTTTTTTGTCAAACATTCACCCACACACTCTACATTTCGTTTATAGTTTTAGAGCTTCATTAGGAGTCATGCTGTACACTTCGTAATATTAATACACACACTGATAGAATACTGATAACAATTCGAATTGAGCTTAATGTCAAATAGCGGATTGCGATGGGTGTGTTTGGGAAAAAAATTTCGTCCGCGCAAAGTAGAACAGGATTCATTAGACAGTAATACCAAAGATGTGGATGTGTATAGACTAATATGACCGTCCCGCTATGTGCTAATTTTAACAACCTTATGTACATAACTCGTGAACAAGAACACAGTATGTTTCCGCGTAGGCACGACCGGGTCTTTGCACATAGAGCGACTTCTGTTCCCCACGCTTATTCTAGCAGTGTGGTACGACGACCCGCGTTACAACGGCAGTCAACGTCATAATAAGCAGGGGTATCCAGTCCGCGCCATGAGTTGTCAAATAAGGCTACATTTGTTGCATCAAGGAACACGCTGTAACCCACACCTCTCAATATCACTTAAGCAAGATAACTCTGATGTAAAAATTAATAAGGATGAAACAATTTGTGCAAAATTTTTGCGCACTTAACAAAGATACAAAATGTAGGCCAATATGTAGAGCGATTATTCTGGGTAGAAACATGTAACACTGGAACGAAACTTCGTGGTAGACACAAATGTTATTTATGTGTGCTGGATCACTTCAATTTATCAACCAACGAATGCACACATAATTTCACATAAAACACTTTTAAAACACTTTAAAACACTCCGACACGTTTCGATCTTGTCAGATCATCATCAGGGAGCCTAGTTCCTTGCTAAAGTTATATTATAGTATTCACAATTCAATTGGTATTTGCAAACGAGGTGTTGTGGCAGCATATCTGTAAATAGTTATACTATTAACTATATTGTCAAAACAACTATGTAAGTGCATAATAATAGTTTTTGATATATACAAATAGTTAGGCTATATATATATATATATATATATATATATAAAACTATTATTATGCACTTACATAATTGTTTTGACAATATATTTAATAGTATAACTATTTACACATATGCTGCCACAACACCACGTTTGCAAATACCAATTGAATTGTGAATACTATAATATAACTTTAGCAAGGAGCAAAGCTCCCTGATGATGATCTGACAAGATCGAAACATGTCGGAGTGTTTTAAAATGTTTTAAAAGTGTTTTATGTGAAATGATATGTGCATTCGTTGGTTGATAAATTGAAGTGATCCTACAAAAATGCACGGTGCTACAATAAGATTTATGTGTGCTGGCTTTATACAGAGTTATCAGTTTATTGCAGCTGAAAGAACAGATTTTCACCACCACCCTATCACCTACTTGATTTGGTCACATTTCACAGTCATAATTTTGAGCATTTCATTATTCCCCCGCGACTCGTGTTCCTTACAAATCTAAGCAAAAGTTATAACAAAAATATTATGTATGATCAACATTATCATACAATTTCTGTGCATTAGATATATATGATGCAGAATAAATACTGCTTTTAAAAGATGGAATTAGGGTGCTGGCACTAAAGGTGGTGAATGCGCTCAGGGTGGTCAACGGCTTGAATTTAGATGTCACTGCAGGAAAGTTCTGAAATCGCGCAGGACGTGGGTCATACCTGCTTGATACCTGGCGGTATGCATACAGGAAGGTGTGGACGGGAAAGATTTCCGCCGATTGGTAGACGCGTATGTCTGAATTATAAATGACGCAGAAAGTTGAAGGAATTTAAGTAAGCAAATTTATGATACAAGACTACATACAGACTACATAAAACTACATACAAGACTTCATACAACGTACCACGATCGCGGAAAAGAAGCGATTCTTAAATATCAATAAATAAATCTGCTACATGTTTCGATACACAGAGATCACTACCAGGGAGATGGGCCTCTTCTCATTAATACGTCGTCCCTTTCAGGAACCCGAGGTCTTACAAATCAGACTGTTCACAGGAGTCCGCCGCTGGGCCCTAACCACATTGAGATGAATCCAGTCTAAGTCTTTACTTCTTCATTTCTTAGAATCTGTCTTATTATTATACGCAGGCTTAGGACTGTGGCACTTTGCAATATACAAAATGCACAAAGTTGCTTTCTTAACTACCTTAATTGGCGGAATGCGGACAATTGTATGTTTCAGTTGGGAACACAAGACGAAGGAAACTGTGTTACTTTTATCATATCTAAGTCTAGGTCTCCCAAGTGTTTTTAAGGGTCTTACACACATACATACATACACACACATACATATACACATACATACATGCTTACTTCTTAATCACTCCATGCAGCAGAGTCCTTCTTGAGGAACTAACCGGTTCTCAGCTAGTCAAGAAATCCACTGCATTTTGTGGAACCCGAAAGTTCATTACAGCATTCACAAATGCCCGCGACCTGTCCCTATCCTGAGCCAGATCGATCTAGTCCATGCCCCCGTATCCCACTTCCTGAATCTCCATCTTAATATTATCATCCCACCTACGCCTCGTTCTAACAAGTGGTCTCTTTACCTCGGGTTTCCCCACCTAAACCCCGAGTACACCTCTCCCCATAGGTGCTACATGCCCAGTCCATCTCATTCTTCTCGATTTGATCACCCGAACAATTTCGTTTTGGGTCTACCGATAAAAAGTGTTATATGAATACATTTCTAATCGCTTTCATATTTGCAACATGCCCCACCAATAAATATCATCTTCTCAAACTGAATATCTAATTTGCTTGGTTCGTGACTGAAGTAACACTAACGTGGACATAAGATCTGGAACTTGAATGTCAGGAGTTTCTATAGGCCAGATGGGGTAAAGATGGCAGTGAAATAGCAGAGGATTATACTTTTCCCACAGACACTGCAGTGCTAGTCAATACTTAAAAACCCTTTATTGTATACAAGGGAATCATACGATAGTTAAGAATGCATAATGATTTAGCCACAGGACATAAACCAAATATTTTTCGGTATAAATCATATACAACCGAGCTCGGTTATAACGTCACGAGAGGTTTTCGTGTCGTTATAAGCGAGTGTTGTTATAATAGAGGAATATAATGTTATGGTTAACAATGAGGAATTAACTGGTAACACAGAATATGACACTATAGACGAGGTGTCGCATAAGCCAATGTCGTTATAACCGGGTTCGACTGAACTATGAAGTTATTTGTGTGATATTATTGTAAACGAGCAAGCTATAATGACGGATTACAAAGCTGATAAAAAAAGGAGACGTTCTATTAGGAGCCAGAGAGTGTAAAATATTGCAAGACAAATTTTTGGAAGATTTAAACCTTAAAGACGCGAAAGAAATACTTTTAAACCGTTATTTGGATTGGGTTTAAGAGCCTGAAAACAATGGATTTAAACTTATCTCAGTATTTAACCAACTTGATGCACAAAACTTGTTTCACACTAAGTTTTATTTCATGCCTCTACATGTTTCGAGCACATGTGCTTATCATCAGGAGGTCAAAATTGCATTACACAGCCTCTGGTATCATCACACCTATAGATGTGATGATACCAGAGGCTGTGTAATGCAATTTTGACCTCCTGATGATAAGCACATGTGCTCGAAACATGTAGAGGCATGAAATAAAACTTAGTGTGAAACAAGTTTTGTGCATAAAGTTGGTTAAATACTGAGATAAATATACTGAGATGCACGGTCAGCAAAACGCCAAAAAATGTTGTTAAAGCAGCATATTTTGACATATTTAAAAACTGGGAATGTCAAGAGCGCAGTGCACCCACATCGCAGAATTCAGAGAAAACCTTAGATTTCTGCCAATGGGGAGACACGCCATCAAGCATATCACTTCATGATCGGAGGAGAGCTGAATTTAACTGTTTCGTGAATGTTACTGTCCCTGCGGAACACCTATTGAACTCTGTCCACACATCTGTGTGCATTTAACAATCGGAGAACAGACGAACTGAGCTGCTGTGCGGTAGATATTTACAATAAACTGTAAAGTTACAGGTCCTTCAATATTGGTTAACCTCAAACACACATAACCAGCATTTTACGTTTTGTTGACCGTGCATCCCTGTATAATCTTGTAAATAAAGCCAACTTGGTACAAAGGTATGCAGGAGCATATGCTCCTGCATACCAGACAGCCATCCACACAGAATAACAAGTACCAAGTGTCGCATAAACACAGTTGTTTCTCTTGATGATGAGCACATAGTGGCCCGCAACATGTAGAGGTTGATAAATATTCTAAGAATAAATTGTGCACCGAGTTGGCTGTATTTACAAGATAACACACAACCAGTACCCTGCATGAAGATATGAGTACATACGCATTTCTTCGCGCGCACCTACCCATCATACCACGCGGGGAATAAAAGAAGCCACAACTGTGTTTACACTGCACTGAAAAGAGAATCATGTTTCGTTATGTTGACGTAGTGCTCTGTTAAAACACGATGTTAAATCTTCGCTCTTCGCTGTTATTACGCACATCGTACGTAATCTAACCAAGCAAATATCAGTTCGTCACAAACAAGGGGGAAACTCGACAGCAACATTTTCAACGTCCACCTTATGCATTTCCCCCAACGCATAGAAACACAAAATGCTTTTCAACCCTTCAAAAGCTTCTGAATTTTCGAGCCAATCCTACTGACTGCGAACACAGACACTTTAATTGCTATCCAGTATATAATGAACGTGGCGTTGGGACAAAGCTTGATGTTGCCTCACAGGATCCATTACCACTATTGTTACTCTGAATTCTCCGGTGCCTGAGCCAGGAATATGAACGGGTTATTTTCCACAACAGTTCACAACCGCTCACTGTAGACTGATCAGACCTACCGAAGTTGTGTAATAATGGTATAGGTAACGTTGTCCGTGTGCTAAATTAAGCATTACGCCATGAAGGCATGGCGTGGGGGGTGGAGGTATAGCTCCATGTATTCTTAACTTTCGCACTAGGTGGACCTAAGCCACCAGCTTCATGCCCCAGCCACTTTAGCTCCAGGGGGGGGGGGAACTTCTGGCAATAACTAGAAACAAAGCCGGATGGGTTTTTAGGTGTGGGCTGAAATTTTTGGGAAATAAAAAGATTTCTTTTCGCTGCCGGGAAACGAAGCCTGTTCCGTCGGTCATCCTACCTGCAGCCTAGTCACTACACCGACTAAAACATCTCGGTTCTGACTTACAGCGACAGAAACTGGATATAGGGTCATGATGAAACAAGACTGATACGTCCAAGATGGCACCCTAACGCTATATTTAAATACAGCCGTTCTGTACGGCGCATAGCTCATCTATCTTGTTTTACTGAAAGTCTCCGCATTGTATCCCGGGGCCATCTATACTTAGGCTCTTCGAGAGTTCCTTTAGTTCCAAAGGCGAATACGGGAACGGAGTTTCCAAACAGATGACCAGCGCTTCCGAGTCAGTTTCAGTTGGTTCAGAGTTCATGAACGTTTCCACAAGATTGTCACAAATGAGATAGCATGTATCTACAAAAACTAACAGGAAAATCCAAATTTTTTTTATGTTTTGCTGACCGTGCATCTCAGTATAATCTTAGCAACTGACCAACTTAATGTACAAATTCTTGTTTTATAATAAGTTTATTATATTCCTCTACATGTTTCGAGCACTATGTGCTCATCATCAGGAGGTCAAAATGTATTATACAGCATCTGGTATCATCACATTCTGTAGGTGGCCGTCCGGTCTGCAGGTCATTAATTTGGTCAGTTGCTAGGGCAATCCAATATTATTTTGAATTCTACAGTGACTCGTTTAACAGAAAATCGAAGACGAAATTGTTTGTATATTTCTCACAGCAATTTATTAAAGCCATTTTGTGATGAAGCTTAATATACCAGAAAGCTACCAAATCATGAATAGTTGAAATATTTGTCCTAATGTATAAACAAACACGTAGGTTCAGTTTAAATTTCATATTGACGGTAAAGGGCTTAACGTAGGTCCAAACCGAGGACCCTATCGTATGTATAACTACACTTTAGACTGACAGAATTTAGTTAATTTGTTATTTTTAGTGATTAATATTTCACCTAAAACACAAAAATAAAAATATACAAACGTTGTTTTTATGGTTGTAAATTTCGGTCTTTCTCCCCAGCAAAAGAACAAACTGTCAGCAACGTACCGACAAATTTGCTATTTGGAAGATACGCTGCAGAAAGTAATCTGAGGGCGGAGAAAATTATACAACGGGCATCTTCATAATTATTACTCTTCACCGAATATTTATTATTATTATTATTACCACTACTACTACTACTACTACTACTACTACTACGAACTAATCCGGGGAGAATGTGGAAAAAAATAAATGTGTACAAAAGTTAAATAGGAAATCCTGAAAAAAGAAAACGCCTGAAGAAACCTTAAAGTAGACGTGAGAACAATGTCAAGACTGATCTTGGTGAAAGGAAGTGTAAGGGTGTTGTCTGGATTAATCTGGCTTAGGGCAGATCCAACGTCGGCGTCTTATTAATAAGGTAATGAGCTTCTGTAACAGGCGGGAGTTTATTGACCCAGTGACGAATTTCAAGCGTCTAAAACAGTACTTTGTTGTTCCTTGGATTTAGCCAATCTTGAAACCCCCCTATAAGCACAGCTCTACTTGCATGGACAAACAACCGTTGAAACAACCGAACTGTGCAGAAGTCTGATTTGAAGGCAGTCAGCATACAATAAATTAATGCGGTCTTACAGATGTAAACGCCACTTAATGTAATTATTCCTCTCCCTGCAGTTCAAAGGCAAGGAACGACAAAACCACCGGTTATCCAGAATAATGCTCAACTGTTCTATCTAAACAATGGACTTATGTGGGAAAATCATGGCGTGAAATTTTAACAAACACTTCAAGCCATACAACACATGTTTTTGGCTTGACGTTCGTTTCAGAAATATTAGGCCTACACTGATCTCCCTTAACAGGGTACATGAGAAGGAAATTTGGATATTTTCAGAGACAAGCGCACTTGCAAGGCGCGAAGCCTAGGAGGGAAAACAGTAAGAAAAAGAACTTCCGGGAACATTTTGCAAATTTGTAAACTGGATTCATCAGGGTCAGGATAACATCCATTGGCGGCCTCCTGTGAACATGACGGATAAAGATTTGGTTTCCATTACGAGATGGAAGTTTCTTGGCCAGTTGAGTGACTAACAGCTTCTCAAAAAGAACTCTGCTTCATGAGTGTTTTTAATGACGGATCAGATCAATGTATTACACTCATTTTCTTCAGAAATTTCTTTTAAAGAAAATTTTATGCCCACAAAACTCTTAAATAATTTCATATTGGTAAGCATGGCCAAATAAAGAAATAAACGAGAAAAGCGTCAGTGCATTATTAATCATCGTATATCTGATGTAGACTTGCATTCTCATGTAGGCAGTTTTTACCGGTTTTTCTGGAATTCATGTGGGTTTTTCTCAGTCTCTCCACGTGCCTGCGAGTACAATATGCCCCACATTAAATTAAGCCACTATGTTTCCAAACATCACCTGATCAGTCACTATTAAAGTTCCCGTTGCCTTCCACAACAAATTACAGCTTGAAACAGCTGTAATAAATTGTCCGAGAAATGATGAATCCAAAATTTATCACGACTTTGCAGTACAACAAAGCTCAAATCCTAGTCCTTGAAGACGAGTATTACATTCCAGGAATGAGGCGTTTGCCTGTGACTTACCTTCTCAACGAATTATGTCATTGCATCAACTTGCACCTACGTAGACACACGTAGACACACGTATTACGTAGCAGAAGATAAACTACGTAAATGCATGGCGTGTCGTCAGCTGTTTGAAAGGAACAGAGGGGAAAGAAGCAAAAGTGCATCCAGTAATAACAAGATTACTAACGAAGCAACAGAGCCGATCGTGTGAACGTAGCTGCAGTCCCGTCAGTATGAGCTTAAGAGTTATGTTTTGTAACAGTGCATGTCATCATCCCACATGCCTCTCAGGGTTTCAGATACACAGCCCTATTTCCTCCGCGCTACGGAATTTAAGCAAATGGCTTAGTCATAAAGACACTTCTATGTCAAAATGTGTAAGTGTATGTCAGCATATCGATCTATCGATCGATCTATCATTCAATTAAGTAGTCAAATAAGCTTTACACGGCGAGAATTAGAACAACGTAGTTCTTCATTCCTACTGTAACCAGCACTTCCACATCAGAGATCAAAACCTTTAACTGTTAGTCGAAACATGTTTAGTTTAATCTGTTGATATATCTTAAATAAAAGCGGAACAGAAAAGGTTCACGTTTTGCAGCTAGGTCCGGAAACAGACAATCTTCAGTACCGCTTTTAGTGGTTTTATTGGTTTTTTTTTAAAGAAAGGACAGTGCCTTAAGGCAAGCAAAGAACATTTTTCGTGAACATCATTTCAATTCTTGAAGCCTGGCAGTAACTAAGTATAATACGAGGTTTACTTTACTCCACGGTGCAGAGTCCTTCTTGAGAAGCTAACTGGCTTGCAGCTAGTCAAGAAACTCCCCGCATTTCACGGAACCCGAAGGTTCATTACCGCACTCACAAGCGTCCGCCACCTGTCTCTATCCTTGGCCAGCCCAATCCAGTCCATATACCCACATCCCACCTCCTGGAGATCCATCC
>Ga0123354_10010113_pt1 | contig 14504 bp, 16 predicted proteins | sample TergutLab28metaG_2_FD_97872 | JGI IMG/M metagenome (GOLD analysis project Ga0123354, IMG submission 97872) | Labiotermes labralis P4 segment gut microbial communities from Petit-Saut dam, French Guiana - Lab288 P4 | ecosystem: Host-associated > Arthropoda: Insects > Digestive system > Gut ... | reverse complement strand
GTTTGCCCCCCCCCCTTTTATTTTGTCTACCGTTCAAAACCAAACAAACCACCCTCCCTCCCCCCCCCCCCCCCCCCCCCCCCCCCTTCAACGTTAACAACTGTGCACCCATTACAGAATGTTATTAGTGCTATTTGGTTATGGTGCTACATTTTTTCAAAACTTTGTTTTTATATCCATGTTGATCTTGTTTCTGTTAAGTTTATACGAGGGAAAGTCATTAAATAACAGGAATGCTATTCTAAAGTGCATGAAAAATTATGCACTAGGAAAAATATTATTTTGGGACACAAAATGGCTCCTTAGCAATATGTCATATAGGGGGTCGTGACTATCAAGCAGTTTGAGCCTGCGCAGTAGGCCGTACAACATGGCCGCTCCACCTTGAACTGTGCTCCGTAGAAGAGTAACGAAGCGTTATTCGTTTTTTGTGGTCAGAGGGTGTGAAACCTTATGAAATCTACAGAAGAATGACGGTTCAGTATGGAGACAGTTGTTTGAGTCAGGGGAGAGTGTATGAATGGGTGGAAAGATACCGAAACTGACGACAAAATGTCAGTGATGAACACCGGAGTGGAACAGTTAGCGTGGCAAGTGAGACAGTGAAACAGCAGGTCGAGCAGCGAATCCGTGACTACAGGCGAGTCACTGTTGATGAAATTGCCGCAGCGTTCAACTTGAGTCATGGCTCTGCGTACAATATTGTCCATAATGACCTCGGGTATAGGAAAGATGGGTCCCAAGGCAGTTGTCCGATGATCACAAGCGTGCACGGCAGACGATTTGTCAGGAGCATTTGGACCGTCATGCTCGTGAAGTAGATGCTTTTCTCCATCGAACTGTGATAGGAGACGAGTCGTGGGTGTACCATTATGAACCAGACAGTGAGAGACAGTCGATGCAGTGGAAGCACCCGTCGCGTCCGGCCAACAAAAAATTCAAGACCCAGGCTTCCGCTGGGAAAGTCACGCTGACCATCTTTTGGGATGTCAATGGCCCCATATTTGTGCGTTTTCAGGAAAAGGGTCAAATTGTGACTAGTGCTGGATACAGTGACATGCTAGTGAACGAGTTGAAGCCCGCGATACGATCGAAACGCCGGGGACTTCTCTCAGAAAGAGTACTGTTGCTTCACGACAACGCCCGTCCCCATACGGCTGCGCATACAGTGGATACATTACGTGATCTGAAATTTGAGGTGTTGAAACATCCGCCATACAGTCCGGACTTGGCGCCATCTGACTTTCGCTTGTTTGGACCTATGAAAGAACATTTGGGGGGCCACAAGTTTGCAGATGACGAGCTAATGGAGGTGATTCAAAATTGGTTAAAGGCCACGCCAAAAAGCTTTTTTCTAGAGGGCATCCGCAAGCTTGTGGACAGGTGGACCAAGTGTGTTGCGAAGCAGGGGGAAACAATTTCTGTAAGTACTCTTGTAAAAAAAGTTATTATAAAATTCCTGTTATTTAATGACTTACCTTTGTAGTTTAGATTAGAATAGACTAGATTTGAGCAGAGTAGCTTTTATTCGGCCTTTTGACAAAAACTGTGCAGATCAACAATTCTTAAGTACAACTATCGTATGAATAATCATTCTTGTCACCAGCATATTCTATACAATGCTTTAACATGCTGCCAGTTCTATAGATTTACATAGGTTCCTATTCTGTAATAAGAGTTCTCATTGTATACACTTAAGGTTTTTCAAGATAAATACTCATACGACAGATATTCGTCTAGGAACAGGAGGTCTGTCACAATAGGAAAAATTTAATTTCTTTCTAAAAAGTTGTATGTTTTCTAGATTTTTTAAATGATTCAGCAACTTATTGTGCAGTTCTATCTCCATAGTATTTACACTATTTTTTTTTTTTAAGGAATATAATTCCTACAGAACTGGGGTTGAAGATCTGATCTATGATGTGTATTATAATTATGCGTAACGAGTTCTGCTCTAACTTGCCTATGTTCATTTTTATGTAGTGTACAATCTCCATTATGTACACACATGGCAATGGGAATATATTTAATGTTTTAAACAATACCCTGCAGGGTGTATCTCTTCCTACATTGCTGATTAATCTCATAACTTTTTTTTGTAGTTCAAAATTTTTTTTTACTTTCCCCATCACCTCCCCAAAAGAGTATGGCATACCTTAAATGTGAATGGAAGTTTGCAAAATACATACTTTTTAGGATATTTACACTTGTTTTACCTTGAAAGAATTGCATTACATAATAACTTACATTCAATTGAGAGCTTCAGTGTTTTACATGAATATCCCACTCTATCTTCAGTCAGATATGAACTCAAAAATGTTGTATCATATTTGTGCTTAATATCCATACCTTTAAATATGATTTGAGGTTTTAAATCACCTTCCTTCTGCCAGGTGTGGAATGACATTGCTCTAGTTTTTTGGTATTTATCAGTAACCCATTTACATGAAACCAGATTAGTAGCTGCTGCATAACTCTGTTTATTTGTTGATTTAGAATGTCTTCATTTGTTGCCCGTATTTGGATAATTGTATTATCAGCAAACAGAACCATCTTTGCCCCTTGTATATTAATTGGAAGATCCTCTACATGTAATAAAAACATAATTAGGCCAAGAAATGATCCTTGAGGAATACTGTGTTTCACTTCCTTTAAATCAGAGGTATATCTTCCTGACACCTGCATAGTACTTTCCACATAATTTACTTCAGTGAACTGATTCTGATTAGATAGATTGGATTTCAACCATAGATTTACTACACATCTACAGGTCATAGATAACCTCAAAACTTATGCCAGATGAAATGTTTTGCAGTTTTTAACGTGCACACCATATTCTGTAGAGAGTTAATATGCATAATCATAACTTACATACTTACTTACAAAATTTCGTATTCCTCAATGTAAATACCATTATTGTATTTTATATTTTTATTTTCCTCAATTATGCATCATGTAAATTCCAAGAACAAACAAGGAAGTCCATGTGTAGCTCACAAAAACTACTTTCCAACACATGCATGCACACTTTGTGTTGTTAATGCTGTATTTATTAATCATATGCAATCCAGGGTTATAAAAGGAGTTAACATTGTGGACATGTTTCCAGATGGTCATACCATTTGCAGTTGCAGTTTTTGGTATTCATAAACGTAAATGTGTTACAGATATCATTGCTATTATTAGGATGTGATTCTTCAGTACTATAGCTCTTTATCAAGAATGTATTATTTATGTTTCTGTGTTGATTTTGTGAGTGTTACCTTTACCACTCATAACCTGAAAGTTGCTACGCTGACTGAAATCTCTTGTGATTTTTCTCAGATTGTCCAGGCAAATGCTTCTATTACAGGCAATCCCCATTTAACCTTCCCCAAACAACATTGCTTCTGTTTAGTGTTGGGAAATTTAAGTGAATAATCACTCGGATTACCTTTGGTATCTGAGGTATTTTATTTAATATGTATTTAATTACTTGATTATTACAGGAAAAAATCCATTCTGCATTGTTTTGCTCTACATTGCAATCCAGGAACATAATTCTGTCATTAATGAGGACTTAACTGTACCATCAGTTAGGACTTGACCACAATCAAATGGCAGAAATATTACTTCCATCATTTGAAGTTATATAATATGGGTTATTGAAAGCATCATGAGATAAATAAAAAATTAATAAAATACTAATTGTCCATTTTTGATATGCAATACACATTACCATGGTGTTACAGTAACAGGAGAAAATTAAGTGAAATCCATCATGGCAAATTAAGTGAAAGAAAAGAGGAAAGAAAAGGCTGAATTCAGTTGCAGAGCATGAAGTAATCTGTTCAACACATGGTGATGGAATATGATGAATTTGTACCCATGTGTACAACTACAAGGTGGTTCAAATATGACTGGGACTGATTTGTGTGTAAACAAGCTGCATCAGTCCCGGTCATATTTGAACCACCTTGTATACAGCACCCATTTACAGTGAAAGCTCTGGATGTTGGCCACCTGTTTTTCCTTTCATAGCCACCCAACTTATATAGGTGACCAACTTATGGTAGTTAGCGAAAAATATTCACTGATTTTCAACTGTTTTGTTCAACATCTTAGCTGCAATAATTCTACCTCAATACTAATGTGAAGGCAAAAAAATCACCTATCAATTGAGGTTGGTCAGCTGAGGCATACCTAATTGATTGAGACACACACTGGAGAACTTCCTTATGGCTAGGTATTGACCTACTCTGATTTGTATTAACTGTGTTACTATTGTCATCACTATCACTGTTTTTACAATATGTCTTGGTACTGTTCTTCCATTTCCTTGAAAGTTCTCCAGAACTTCATCTAGAGTGGCACTTCTAAATATACAGTGAGGTCAGCAACACCACTTTCAGTCTCATCAAGGTGTGCTAATTCCTTCTGCTCATCCAATGGAAAAGAGCATATCAGTTGCTTTAGTTTCATATCTTCCTCTCATTCTTCATTTCGTTCGTCACATAATAAATTCCACTTATCAGAAGCACTTCTCTCTTGTTTCTCTTGTAGTCCATTCCCAAGCACTATTCCTTTGAAGTATGTGTAACACTGATATTGATTTGTTGAAATCAGACTTTTTGTTACAGTATGTGCCAGTGATAAAATGCAAGTTTTTAGGCTTTCATAGCAGTGTATTGGATGTCTCTGTGATGCCATATCACTGGGTAATTGGTTCCTGACATGTTGAGATGATGTGTTGGTCCCATATTCAAGGGTCAAAATGTCCAAGAAGATACTTCTTGCACATTTCAACTGTTGAAATGTCAGGGACCAAAAACCCAGTAATGTGGCATCACATCCTAGAAGAACAGAACCCGATGAGTAACTGCGGATAATGCAAAAGCAACTTGAACTCTGAACGAAAGCTAAACTCTTGCAATACAGTTTAAAGTAATCATGACAGGACAGTGCTAGGCCAGTTAACCGAGATGCACTTCATGCAATAAGTATGTTTTCTTGTTATAAACTCTGATACAGACAGTTATTTTCTATAGTCTGTATTGTTAATCGCACACAGTGGCTAACTATGTACAATCTTATGGAATTAGCTGTATGAAGTTCAGACCACTTGATTTTGTATTTTAGTTTGTGAAATATTCAAACACAAAGATATAACCTAAAATATAACTGACTTTGATACTCATTAAATTTATGAGTGTATTGGGGTATATTTTTTAGGGGCTGTCCAGTTAATTCTCTCAATTATTCTGCAAATTTATGTGCTGGTCAATACTAAATAATTTTGATAGTTGATACAACATAAATAAGTACTTACTAAAGGACAATTTGACATAAATTGTTTGACAGAAACTGAAACTGGATGTAGTTTACAATCTTCAGGCATGTACTGAATGTCACACTCCATCACCCAGCATATCTGTAATGTTTATTTCATTATTTATTATACTGTCAGTGGGTCACTAAAGAGAATTTGTTCTCATAGTCAGATACTGAATGCCAAAAAGTTGGAAATACAAAATAAGGTACTGTTGCTTGGCTTTGTATTTTTGTGTTTATTTTTGTATACTTAATTATCTATTTTTTGTTACTGAAAACTTTCATGTTACATTTATTTTTTGTTTTCTCTGATGTAGGCATATTAATTGAGAGCAATTTTTGTATTGAATTTTTTTTTTTTAATTTCAGCTGGTGTGTTAATCAACATTGAATGTAAGGCATGGGCACACAATGTTCGTCATGATCGTGCTGAGCGACGAGGTTCAGTACATTTTGAATTGATGGTCGACTAACATGCTTCAGAGAAGGGTATGAAAAATGAAGATAGAAACTGCCAGATTTTGCATTGTTTAATGGAAAGAGTTAGTAACTGGCAAGCAGGGATGAGCTTACATCCAAACATGATGCTCTAGAACCTCACTAAAAATCACTAGTACTTTTGGTAGTACAGTAAATATTACTCTAGTTATGACCAGATAAACATTCTGATTTGGGTTCTGAGTATTTTATACTGGTTTTGTTTGTGGTAATTCTCAGTTAATTGAATTGTTATTTAAACTTCAATCATACATGTTGTGTTGCTTTTTCCACCACTTTTAGATAAAAACTTTTGCAAGTAGTACCAAATGTTACACTTAGGTACATGTACTTCACCAATGCCATTTAATTTTGTAAAGTGATTTGTAAATACCATTTCCACTCATTTTAACTGCATATTTATTGCTTCATCAGCAAATGTTTACACATGTGTTAATTGTAATATAGTAATGTTGTTTACAGTATTAAGTTTGTGCTGCCTACGAAAAACAACAGACTTTACTAACCATTAAATTGTGTTACCTGTAAACTATAGACAAACTAAAACTCATATTGATGTGTTAAAAAGTAGTACTTTATTACCATGAGCACAGCTGTTTATTGGGCCGGGATAGCGCAGTTGGTATAGTGACTCACTACAGGCTGGACGGTTCGGGGATCAAATCCTGGAAGGGGCGAAATTTTCCGCACTCGTCCAGACCGGTCCTGGGTTCTACCCAGCCTCCTATACAATCGGTACTGGGTCTTTCCTGGGGGTAAAGCAGCCGGTGTGTGGCGTTGACCACCCATACCCATCTAGCGCTGAGGTTAAAGAAAGAGTAGAGCTATAACTCTACTCCCCCGTGGGCCTTTGTGGCCTGCTCTAACGTTACTTTACAGCTATTTATTGGTTATTACTAACAGATCAAATAACATGGCAACACATTATGACCAAGATTGGTCATCTTTATGCCATTTCATAACATAAAAAATAAATTACAGCTGCATGTAGACTGAGACCTGAATCCATTAGTTATTATAAATATCCTGATATACAACATGTATTATGGAATAACCAATGGATTGAGAAATTAATACACTGATGAACAACATGTATTATGGATAACCAGTAGATAAAGAAATTATACTTACGTATATTATGGAATAAACAGTGGGTTGAGGCCCCGGTCTATGTACATATAGATGAATGTGCAATTTTAATCTAATTGTATGTAATGAAATGGCCTGAAGATGACTTAATGTTTGTCAAAACATGATGCCTTGCAATTTGATCTGTGAGCAATACCAATAAATAGCTGTGTTGGCTGCCATGAAGTACTGTAATATTATGTTAACACAATGGGATGTCTGAGGTAAAATTGAATATTGATGTGGCTTTGGCAACAACATTTAGCTGAACTGACGATTTAATTCAGCTAATAAAGCTAATACAGAAGTGAATTGAAAACAACAAACTACAGGTGAAATGAGTTGATAAAAACCGCATATATGAAAATGTACTGTAGAATTGAGTCTTTCAGTGATATAAGTGCAAAGATTTTATGAAGTGCTTAATAAGGAGAAAAATGTACTGTTAATTTAGTAGAACAAGTTCACATGTATAAAAATGGTGGAAGTCATGCAGTGACGGGATGATAGATGTGACTATTTTGTAACACTTCAAAATACTCATCTTTGCAGTGCATACCTTATGCTTTGCTTTTTGCAGTGTCATTATGCTCATCCTTTGTGTCATAAACAATTAGTCATGGCCTATAATAATTAATAGTACTTTCATCACAGTATTATATGAGTGGGTAAAAAGAGTGAACAGAGTGTCCAAAAGGGTATGCATTTGGGTTTACTTACTCAATGTTTAAACAAAGAAACATGCACAAGCCAGTCATAATTATTTTACATGTCAACTCAGTGTTAATATGTCTACCATTATGATAATATAGTACACTGTATAAAAGATTAAGACTAGAGTGTATAATACAAGAAAATAGCATGTTTCATGTGACAGAAATTTTTGAATTGTTTCTTTTGTGTTAACTTTAAATATTCATGGATTATATTTAATTATGATGTTCTATGTCATTAAGATGTTTAGTTTCTTTCATGAGCAGCAATAAATTTTCTTTAGAAGAATATCGTTTTTCTTCCACATCTTGGCTGTCTGTTCACAGGACATATGTACATTAACTTATTTAATGTGGGTGCAGTATCATATAATCTTTTGACAGTGGTTTAACGTGTGAAACATCACTAATATGTACCATGATTTTTTTCCATGATCATTAAGCACAAAAACTCACATTTCAAAATACTGACCCTCACCACCCCCCAACTTGACAAAACCAGTTGCACGGCACCATCCGCACCACACACACGACCCACGCAGCGGCTCTCAAGACCACCACTCATCCACAAACTAGGATATGTAAAAACTTATTTATAAATAGCATGGAAAAGTGTTCTAATCACACCACACACCCATTGCCACTATCTAACCTAACCACCACACTAAACACCCACATCCTACACAGAGACTTGATCACAAACACACACAACCCCCAACACCTTAAACCTCCACCACGAACCTCCGCTACACACCCCTCACACAACCAGGTGAGCACAAACCTCCAGTCCCCACACAAACAGACCTGTACAATACTCCATAAACCACATCGATAAACACCCATATAACACCGGTGTACAGCCACTGCACACACACTTCATATTATCTCATTCTTTACAGTGCAGAAAAACATATGCTGCAACTCAACATCTAATGCTCCTGATGATGGGCGTATGCGCCTGAAACATGTCGAGCTAAGAATACATCAATAAAATTACCTTGTTGCATTAAGTTGGTGTTTCACATTATTTCATGAGGAAGATGCATGGTCACACAACCCTCAAATTTCAAAAGAAGTCTGCATTCATCTTCAAATATAAACACAAATCTAGACCATAATTGACTAATCTGAGATCCAAATTTGTTGTTTCTCATATGTGATTCATGATAACTTATTGTTTTTTGTTTAGTCATTTACTTTTTGGATTAGTGTTTTCAACTGAAGATGAAAGCAGACTGCTTTTGAAACAATGTGAGTTTGTGCTTAGTAATAATGATGGAGGTCTTGATACATTTTAGTGATGTTTCATGTGGCTGCAGTAATACGCTGACTTTGAGCACTTTAAAGAGACACTAGTGAGTGCAAGGTTTGTGTATCCGTTCTGCACTCTGCCATTTCTGTAGGCTTGGTTCAAAAACAATGAGCAAACAATAACATAACACTGAATGTTAGAAACACAGACAAAGCAGATAAAATAGTTACAATTCATTATACTTCACAAACAGAGTTTCTGCTCTATCTGGCAGCATGTCTTTCTGGGCAGTGTTGATATGTGATTTGAGGTCTTCCAGATACAGGAATCTTCTCATGTCACATCCTTTCTCCTTTCAAAGGTGTGGCAGCAGTCATATACAAAGCTTGTACAACATGTTTGTAATCAAGGAAATTAAGGGCAATTAAACAATAAAAGTAGTGAAAAACCTGTTTGTTTCACATTATTAACAAAAATATCTAAAAAAAAAATGTATATATTAGACAGGTCATGTTGAATATTCAGTGGGAATATTTTAAACATTCTCTGCATTAATTGCTAATTCATTATTTCCACAAAAGAAGTTGATGTCTGAATGAATAGTACCAATTATATTGTTCACTTCCTCCAGTAAAGCATACATAGGTTGTGTGTATGTACTTTGTGTGTTTGTGTAATTACTATTTATAAAATGTTGGGGTCATGTGGCCAATTATTACAATCAAGAAGCCTGTCACATAATGTTTTTATTGTGTTGGGCACATAACTGAAAAGGACTCCCATTTGTCATATTTACCTGAATGCAAGACAACTCTAATCTAGATGACCATCTGAATGAAACACATCTGTCAAGGGAAAATGTATTTGTTCAAATCTAAGATGACCTCCAAAAATAACACATCTGCTAATAAAAATACTTTACTAGTAATTTCATACACTTAATACACATAGCATGTCAGATTTCATCTACCTTTACCAATCAGGGTCAACGTCTCCATCTTCACAGTCAGTGCCGTCAATGTCCTCACACTCATTTCTAACATCCCCATCCTCTCTCCACTGTCATTCTACAACATATCATCATCATTTTCATCTACTGCATTGGATGTACAGCAAGCACATCTTAGAACCCTTCACAGTCACTTCTGTTGAGATGTGCCGCCGTGCCATTATGATCCACATGGAAATCTACATTTCTTGGTTATTAACTTACTGAAACTCATGCAGATTCACGGTTTTCTCCACAGATGGTATTAATGGTGTAATGAATATTAATTAAATATATGTATTCTGGTTTTTTGTTCTGTCTGTGGTCTGGTAATTCCTTTTTGTAATTTTTTATTTGTGGATTGGTCCAGTTTTTATTTCTGAGTCTTGTAGTTAATTTTTCAGTAGCTGTTTCCCTGTATTTACCTTCTGACTAGATTTCTTTTCAGGTGCATATCATAAGTTATTGTTTCTATGGTGCACAGTAATTGAGAGTATCTCAGTCTAAGGGGTACACCAAGTTAGATGCTTCTTTGCCTGAAAACGTAAACAGAACCCACTTCCAAAACGTTGTACTTCTTTTAAAAATTGGGCGATGGACAAAGTCCCTATCCAAAAAAAGATTTACCATGTAACATCAGTCATACTCTCTTCTCTCTTTTGGATTTCTTGACCTTTGAAGATGGGGCTGATAGGTTGTCCTGAAACATTTATGGTGTAAAACACCCCAGAATAGTGAATGTTGATTTGGCAATGCAGGCCTTGGTATGGCTCCACATGGTATGGTTCTGAGTGATCCAGTTTGGTGCTTTATAGACGAATTTAATATGACCTCACATATTTAAGTGCCAAATTTAAGGAAATAACCTCATCATGAATTCGAGCAAGTATGGTAATTTTGGAGGAACATTTATGAATAGAGTCAAATTTTATTCTCCATTTTGATTAGTATATGTCATTTATTTACACATTTTTGTAATGCTTTTCTACCAGGTACAGTTATGTAATGAGATAGTGAAACCAACAAAGTACACTTCTTAAAGTGTTTATCCAACATTTTTAAGTGTAACAACCATATTTTAAGGCACTAGCATATATTGTACTGTACCCATCAATGTATAATCTAATCATACGTGTACATATAAATTAAAGATATTTCATGATGCAATCCATCAGACAATTGTCACCCTCGGTCAGTTATCAAAACTGATTAATACATGCGTTACAATTTTATAGATGTATTATTACATATTTCTCTTCATATGTGTTATTGTTTGTGTGTCGAAATGAAGCCTATAGCAGAGTTTGGTTATGCAAACATTTGACATGTTGTCTGTTAAGAACGGTTTGAAACAAGGCAATGCTTTATTGCTATTGCTTTTCAAATTTGCTTTAGAATATGCCATTAAGAGGGTTCAGGCAAACAAAGGGGACTTGAAATTAAATGGTACACAGCATTTTCTGGTTTATATAGATGATCCTAATATATTGGGTGGAAGGGTACATACCATAACGAAATGCATAAGCTTTAGTAGTTGCTAGTAAGGAGAATGGACCAGAAGTAAATGCTGAGAACAATAAGTGTATGATCATGTCTTTGGATGAGTGTGCAGGAAAAAACAGCATGAAATAGGTAATACATCCTTTGAAAGCATGGAACAGTTCAGATATCTGGGAACAACCCTAACATATCAAAATTCTCTTCATGAAGAAATTAAGACCAAACTGAAGTAAGGGAATGGTTGCTATCATTCAGCACAGAATCTTTAGTCTTCCAGTTTGCTATCCAAAAATATAAATATTAAGATATACAGCTGTTATTTTGCCTGTTGTTTTCTATGGGTGTGAAACTTGGTCTCTCACATTGAAAGAGAAACATAGGCTGAGGGTGTTCAAGATAGGATACTGAGGAAGATATTTGGGTCTAAGAGGGATAAGGTTGCAGACAAATGGAGAAGACTACAAAACAAGGAGCTTTACGAGGAGGACAGGGCTTGTGGCACGAATGAGGGACAGGAGAGGTGCATGCAAAGTTTTTGTGGGAGCCTGAGGAAAAGAACCACTTGGAAGACCTAGGTATAGAAGGGAGGATGATACGGATAACTTTAAAATGGATATTCAAGAAGTGGAATGGGGGGAATGGACGGGACTAATCTGGCCAAGGCTGGGACAGATGGTGGGCGCTTGTGCATACGGTAGTGAACCTTTGGTTTTCACACAATGCGGGGACTTTCTTGATAAGCTGAGGACCTGTTTTCTGCTCATGAAGGGTCCTGCTCCAAGATGTTAATTATGCAGGCGCTACTGTTTGTATTCATGTTTATATTCTTTTACTTTCTCTTAATATGTATTGGTCTTGTATACTTCCTACAGTATTATTATGATTCTTGAGGATGGCTGTTAAGCAAAACCCTTCGGATCGTAAATAAACATTTATGAAAAGTGTACCTTGTTGGTTTTACTATCTCACTGTGTACACACATTTTCTTGCATACATCTCTTGAAAGTTCACAGACTGAAAAATTCCATCATGGTGCTGTGGCCCATTGTTTAGATCCCAGTATCAGAATAACTTTTCTGTAATATATAGTATGAGTCAATAATGTGGGAGCTGATCCCAGTGGCCGCACAATCTAAGGCGTGGGTCTATGTCTGCTCGCTTGCTACAACTGGAGGTTCTACTCCTGCTGGTGCCATGGATGTTTGTCTCTTGTGAGTGCTGTGTATTGACATAGTTCCCTGTGATGGGCCTATTGCTTGTCCAGAGGAGTCATACCGAGTGTAGAGTGTCTGAGCGTGATCTTGAAATTTCAATGATGAGAAGGCCTAGACCAACTAAAGCTGTCAAGCCATGAAAAAGAAATAGTTGAGAGAAAAAGAGATCCAAATCATGACAGTTCAGAAACGCCTGTCCTTTCAAAGTGTGTACTTCTTCACAGCAGTAATCACATTAAACACATCTGCCCTGTTGTGCTTTTATTTATAAAATTACATGCAAAATGATGCGGTGCCTGCAGGTGCAAATTCTCTTGACATGGTGAAATTTGATACATTTACCTTATTATTAATTTCCAACTTCATAGATTATTGCCTGTCAGTTACAACAAAAATACATACATATCTTTTTAACAAAGCAGCATATTTTTAGTGCTAGAGACCAACTGAATCTTACAGTAGGCAAGCAGTGGATGTTTGTAACCAGATCTTAATAAAGTTTCCATTATATTTATGATAATTGAATCAACTCCCTTTCAGTGTTCTAGAGAACTATCTGAAACCTTCCTTTGTTTATTCAAAGTTTTATTTCCAGTTTGTTTTGCCATGTTTTCCACCATCAACAGGGAAATTATTTGTGTACACACAGGGAATTATTGCTGACTTTGCATTGCTGCTGTATATGTGTTAACAGTGTGATGTTCTATAAATTATTATGATTAAGCGTTAAAGTTGGTTTAACATACGGAAATACTTAACTGATAACGTTAAGTCTCCAGCTTCAAACGCACGTAGCGTTAGCGAGCGTAGGATGATGTCACAAGTCGTAAGAGTGCGCGAAGTCGTATGCGCCTAAAGCAGTGTATTTCTGCAATCGGAGCGATGAACGATCAATGTGCGTCTGCTTTCGTAGTAGCTGCAATTACATAACTGAGGTAGGAGGGCCGTAAAGTTTGTGAGGGTTGCCACAAAAACTGGCAGGGACTTTGTGGATGTAATCCTGCTATACATGGTAGCATGTGTGCAGTAATGAAAGCTGTCTTGCTGCCGTATTATGTCGGCAGCAAGAGGGCCATTCTTCGAGGCGCGGATCCTGTCAGTGCTACCGTGCAATGGGCCGTTTTATAATTTAGTTAAAACATAGTCACATAAAATTTCATTGTGCTTCTCCAGGTAGAGTACCTTAAAAACGTCAGGACCCACCGTGGCACCGCTCCGAATTCCTGCCCTAATGAGCGAGTGTATTTCTCCTGTATGACTTTGCACAAAGTAGAAACTCACCAGGAAATATTTACGCATGTTAAAATGGCCGTCGAATTTGAACAGGATTTGTCCACAAAATGCTGCGGGGGAAGCTGGCTTCATCCTCACAACGAAATGAAATCCATTCCGGCGAATTATACTCCACCATCAAAATCATCTTTTCTTGGAACTTGTGTAAGATGAAGGCGGTATGGTTTCAGTTGCAATGCTTTCAAAATTCGATGAACACTGGTAGGAGGTCCTGAAGGGTCCCCCCATCAAGGGCGAACAAGCTAAAGCCTTTATAATGAACATGAAAGACTGGCTGTCAGTTGCAGAGCAACTTGGGCTTTGAAAGGGTTAATTTGTAAAATCGATAAATAATGATGCTACCGAAAAAGACAAAAATATATGTAACGCAGTCAGGTTCCGGGCCTCCTTCCGGGCCACTGTTCCAAGATTTATGTAACGATTCCCCCAACCACTCCTTTCGTCTTCACTGCCGAGGCACGCCGGCGCTGGGTACATGTAATCTGCCCCCCCCCCCCCAATGACAAGTTTTTTTTACTTTTTTATATTTCATTTTGGATTTTCTGGGCTTTTCCCTGTGGGGCTTTTTTTTCTAGGATTTTTTCATCGTTCTTTTCTTATTTTTCTTG
>Ga0123354_10010112_pt1 | contig 14504 bp, 10 predicted proteins | sample TergutLab28metaG_2_FD_97872 | JGI IMG/M metagenome (GOLD analysis project Ga0123354, IMG submission 97872) | Labiotermes labralis P4 segment gut microbial communities from Petit-Saut dam, French Guiana - Lab288 P4 | ecosystem: Host-associated > Arthropoda: Insects > Digestive system > Gut ... | reverse complement strand
TTCTGTTAGAGGCTGAGTCGACCCCAGGGCCATAGTGCGATCGGAAGGATTTTATGTCAATGAAAAATCCACTGACACCAGCTGGGATCGAACCAGCGACCTTCCGATTTGTAGCACAGCACTGTGCTACCGCGGTCCTCCCAATTTAAGTACGGCGAGTAAAAAATGTAAGAGCACTGCATTGACATGAAACTCGCGGTCCCCGACTCACGGCAAACTGGAAATAGCGGCAAATGCTTGCGCTGCCTGCCGCGATGCAGACGTTTGTGAAGAGGCTGCAGCCCATTGAAATATACTGCCTGCATTCAGAGATTTGTTTTTGGTGTTGAATATACGAGGGACAGTGAGAAAATAAATGTACATTATGTATGGTTCAGTACCAAAAGAATCGACACTGTGAGTAAGTGAGGAATTAGTCGGCCGAGCGATTTATCATGTTTCCAGCACTGAAGCGACGTCGTAGCTGCCACAAGTTTGAAGGTGATAACGAGATGGTAGCGGCTGTGACGCAATGGATGATCACACAGGACACAGACTTCCGTTGTTGGGGAGTATAGAATTTTGTTCCACGATACGATAAATGCTCCGGTTGAGGCGTGGTCGGGGAACCGATGTATTGCAAATTACCTCAATTACGGATCTGTAGGTATACAAAACGGTAAAATTGCGTGATTTCGACCTGAAAGCGTCTCGTTATTGGTATTCGGAGTTCTCTCTCCCTTTTCTCAGTTCCCCCCCCCCCATGTTCCTCATTTTTAATTTGTATGGTGATCAGTGCTAGAAGTAATTGGTTTATCGATCCATTTAACCCCGTTTCCTGCGAAAGGAGCTGCAAGCCAGAATTGAGACCTGTCTCTTTCCTACTTCCGGTCAGTTTACAATTCGTCTACATCTCCACGGCAACGTCAAATGAACAGAAATGTCTACAAAAAGATGACTAGACTATGTGATGGGAGATTAGACTTTCTTTCAGCCGTGTTTGTGGTGAGTGAAGTCTTCTTGGGCATTACGCCATGTGGATTAGTAAATATAGACGTTTTGGAGGAGTTTGCCGTCATCTTCAGGGTACTGGTAGAAACTGGCCTGAGGATAGAAGCAGTACACTTATTCGAAACGCCGGTAGGTTTACCAGTTGACACGGCTTTATACCAGAAGACGCATCTTCAAGGAAGTGGCATGGGCTGTTAACAAATGGTGTCATTTATTTTTAGCGAAATAGGAACTAATTTGACACGTTTCGTTGGAGATTTGATCATCTTCCAGTCTTGCTGCTGAGAATTCATGCCTTTTAGCATATTGCACCGTGTTGATTGGTACCCGCGATCATTTGGAAAGACTGTATAGGGTGTAGCAGTCCACAGCCCAAGGACTGCTTGACTGAAGACGACTAAGCTGCAATCGGTTTTGCCAGTCAGCGCGGTGTGACATACCAGAAGAGTTGAATTTGAAGTGGAATTCAGTTGCTGGGAAGAAAATACGCTCGCGTGTGGTATGGTACGTTCGTGTGCACGTAATGTAATATTTATGCACATCAAGCCGTCCTTCCTACGCACCATGTACTTGCTCTCACGCACTATATTATTCAGATCTCGAGGCCCTCGTGGTACGTACATAACGCATATATGCGCTCTTGGAACTGCATATATTTCCAGCGTTTGTAGGTTAGTTTCTTCATTGTCGGTTTCCTTTTTCTCTTTCGCGCTTGTATGTACGTAAGTGTTGTTCCAGAAACTCCTTGCGTAACTCAGTTTTGCGTATGTCTGAATATATGTGTGTGTGTGTGTGCGCGCGCACATGTATAATTTATTGGTACGGTTTTAGTGTGTTTATTATTGATAGCCGTAACTGTTTATGGAATTTGAAAGCGGGGTGTAATTGTGTTTAAAATATTTTAATATTTGTCTGCAGTAAGGCGGTAAAAGTGAGGTTAAGTAAAGGTTATGGAAAAATGTGTAAGTTGGAGTATATGAAAGTTTGGACCTACGTAACGCGGGGAATACTGTATTTTTCTGCCATCGCCGCCACCCCACTCATTCCCGTAAGGTGACATTTGGCGTCCGTTTAAAAATGTGTGTATCGGTAAGGTGGAGCGCGCGAAACTGTGCGCCCACCCCGCCATTTATTTCCGTTATTGCCAATGTCCGAACGCCATTTAGCTGTACCGTAACTTTTATGATGGCCTGTATCTGAGCTCGGAACTGTGACTTTTGATCGGCTGGATCGTAGCCGGCGTGGAAATGGGTAGCTTCTGTGGCGAATGACGTATCTGCGCGTGCAGATACCTGCCTGTGGTATGTGGACTGGTAGAGCGACACAGTTCGAAGGCATGACGCTGCGTGCTGAGTGAAATGTCAAATAATTACCACTTTTTTGTCCACCACGTCAGGTAGGCGAGTTGCAAGCTCTTGGAATTCAAATTTCCACATTACGCTGTCGATCCAGTTACACTTGCTAGCAGAGTGCACTAGCGCCTGGCTGGGCCGCGCAGGTTTAAGTAAATGAGGGTATAATTGGGGGATTGTGGTTTGTTCTGACAGGTCAGTGTGGAAGGGGTTGGAAGTTTAGGAGGGGAGGAGGCGCAGAGGAAGAGACGGTAAACGTGTAGGAGGAAGCAGCACAAATACGAATGTGAGAAGGAAGTATGTGTAAGATACAAAAGAGACCCATCATAGAGTGACAGTGGATGGGTGGACAAATGGAGACAAGTGTCTGCAGAGGAAAAATGCGAGTGGGAGACAAGTAAACGATAAGAAACAACGAAAATAACAGAACGCGAGAAACTCTTCGGAGGGCGCCCGTGAAAGTGTTTGTTGGAAGGTGTTAGAATAGGTCTGGTTATTCTGTAGATTTTTAGTAGTTAGCGGACTTATTGACACCTCTTCAAGTGCGTGGGTTGTATGGCGGACGAACAGGTAAGGAAGCCGTCGCAGCGTGCGTGAGGTAACTGCCCTCAAGATGTACGTTGTCGGTGAGGCCACTTGGCCTCCAAATTTGAAATAGAGTTCTTCCGAATGTGAAAGGGGAACGCAGGTGTTGTATTTGGACCTGGTGCCGGTTACAGTGTTGTAAATGTAGTTCACCCTAGAACAGGCCACGAAGGTGCAGAGGGGCAGTAGAGGTATAGCTCTACTCTCTTAGGCACTAGATGGGGATGAGCCGGTCCCAGTGGCCGCGCGGTCTAAGAGGTAGGTATGCGGCCGCTCGCCTGCTGAGATTGTGGTTTCGAATCCCGCCGGGGGGCATGGACATTTGTCGTGAGTGTCAGGTAGAGGTCTCTGCGATGAGCTGATCAGCCTTCTAGAGGAGTCCTACCGCCTGTGGTGCGTCGTCGTGTGTAATCTAGAAACCTCGTGCGCTGCATTCATGCCGGTCACCAACTGTAGTAGTGACCAGGTAACTTCTGGCTAGTTGATCGTGCGGATTTGCGGCTGGTGAAAGCATTACGTATGCGCGGTTTTTTTTTGTTGGCTGAGGGGGAGGGGAGGGGGGATCTGAGGAGAGTCCACAGTGATTGAAGCTACTCCCAGCAGAGTACGTGAATGAGTAAGGGATAGCGTAGTCAGTGCTGCGACTGGCTATGGCTGACGGGCTGGACGGTCCGGGGATCGAATCGTGTTGCACGCGAGTAATTCCTCGCCCGCCCAAACCAGCCCAGGGACCTCTCCCGTTTTCCTGAACAGTGGGTATCGGGCCACTTCCCATGGGGTAAAGCGGCTGGGGCGTGGCGTTAACCAGCCATCTTGTAGGGCGGGGGTTAAAGGAGTATAGCTACCCGTGTGGGTCTTCATGGCCTATTCTGTGGTGAACTTGACGTTTTAGTACGCTGCTTGGTCATTCCGAGGTGAGCCGAACAGCGACCACGCCTTGTCGACAGGGATGTTAACAATTCGAGCACACATTTTGTTCTAAAACAATACTGCCGGATTTCTTTCATCATTAGAGGCCGCTTGTTTTACCGGTAGCAGTCGTGGCCTGTTAATACCTTGACAGGACAGCCAAATGTTGAGATTTTCGTTGTAATTACAGCGTTCTTTCTTCTGTTTCAGGTAAGTACCGTCATCACACGGTAACAATTGGTATTTGTCATACTAGTTATGTTGAGTGCCTGCTTCATCATCAGGAGTCTTAATACTGCATTCACAGCAATTGGTATTAAGAATACTGATGATGGACATTAAATCTGTCCGAAATATGTAGAGTTCTTTACCAAAATAAAGTAGAGAAACAGTGCATCTTGTTGGCTTTTATTTTAAGAATATATCACGATGCACGGTCCTTTGAATGTCAAATTGAAATAACGTTATCATGCAGTGGTTGAGGTTTTAGGTAGCTAACAGGAAAGTACAAGATTACCAAACGAACAGTAGTAAGTTCCATTTGCTTGTAATTTAATCGTGTAGGTCTGGGGTTGGGGTCCACAGAACCTATCACCGACGTACCACTAAAGGAAATTGTAACAATTTCTGTATACTACAAGTGTTTGTATTTAAATTGGAACAATTAGAATTTGAAAGACGGGCTGACAGCGGGAGTGACATAATGTTGGCAGCAGTGCTACTTATTATGAAATATATGTGGCTTATGTTTTACTCAGTCTTAAATTTCTTTTTATTAAGGCCACGTGCCAAGTAAACGATTGTTGGGGGTACTAGTAGTGATACGCTTGATAACCTGTAGTGTAGCTGATGTGTCCAACATTACAGCATTTTCCTGCAGCGATTTTGAGCCGCGACCAAGCCTTGTGTTGCGACCCCAGTCCAGTAGGCAGAGATGAGATGGGCGTAATATAAAGTAGTGTTAATTCGGAATTTGGAATGCGACTTTTAATGTTTTAATGAAACGAAGGTAAACATGTATGTACGTACTGGGGCATGACACTGAGCTTAGTACTGTGGCTTCTGTTACGGTTTTATAGAGTATATACCCGAGTTAGGCTTAGTGATCTTTCATATTTGATTTATTCCGTGTTTTGCGAAACAGTCCTTAAATTGAGAAGCTTTTACCAACCGTACGGTAACCTCGGCGAAACAAGCGATAATTTTTTTGGCTGATCGACAGTTTTACGTTGAGAGGTTGGCAAACCTGGCATTTTAATTTTTTTAATGACAGTGGAGCCGCCATCGCGGCAGTGTCACTACAGGTGATTACATTCACAAAAAATGCTGCTTTGAATACACGTCTCTTAGTATTGTCAATAATAAGTAGGTACAGTACGTGGCATTGTTTCGCGACCCACAGGGATTTTTTGGATAAAGTTGGGCTGCTTTAAATTCAAGTGCTTACTGTGAATGGTAGAGTGTGGACGTTTTCACTTAGTTTATGGTGTTGGCCTTTGCCAGACATAATTTTTATGTGGCACTGTTACAACTGTCGCCCAGTCGGTCTGTGGTAGTACGGCTGGCTCTCTATTGGTCTGTATGGAGACGGCTGTTGGCGTGCCTTAACCGTAAATGCATGTGGTTCGAGTCGATCTTTCCTTGCGTTATCGATCATGTTGACTTGCAATTAGTGGAAACGTGTTTGGCATTCAGGAGGCTGAGGTACGAATGTACGTAGGAGACTATTGTGGGGGTGCCAAAGAGCCAGTAATTGTTATGTGTAATGTACCAGTTCGCATTACGCTAATGTGTTGTTTGGGAGATTCGATACTGTGATCACGGTAGGCCTGTCGACGTTCACAATTGGGTATAGCTGTACTAATTATGCTGGGCATGAATTGTCGCTTCATTATTTTTTTCATTTCCTCTTTATTTCTCTCAATCCCTGTCTAGTCATTTCTAAGTTGCTCATGTGCACTCATTTCCTGACTATCGTCCTGTGTCTATTTTCATTTCTCTTGAGTTCTCTCCAGTCGGTAGTGGTGGTGGTTAGACCTTTTTATATGTCAGCTGTGGCTAGGCACTTCCTATCGTTTCGCTTGTCCTCTTAAACGCTACCAGTCTGTGGTCCACTCCTACGATTGTTATCAGTGGGAGTCGTGTTAGGCCTCTGTGTGCGTTACATACAGTAGGTACACGGATCCCATTGGAGCGTCGCATGATTTTCTATCATGATTGCTACATACCGTTGCTACAAGGAATGTCGTCCCGATGCGCTTTAACACGAAAACAGTTGACATGTGCGTGAACATTTTTTCTCGATTGACAGGTGCTAATTTAGACAAGCAGAAGACGTGCTGAGGATAAACTGGACGCAATTGGTCCTAAATTAGAGACATCTCAAATTCTTCGGTTGTGCTTGTACACAAAATGGGCATGTCTGCATCATCAGCACGAAATACGACAAAACTGCTGCATTTGCGTCCAGCGTGGTTCGTAAACTACTACATGCCTTGAGGCAAGACCGAATTTTGTGAATTGCTGACATCTTGGAGTGCTTGTTGGAGAAGTTACCCTGCACTTTCTGTTAGCGTTGAAGCATTTTAAACTGGGGGTTACGTGCATAATTTCCCATGCTAATTCACGAAATGCACTTATATGAACGGATGGTGTGTGGTGTGCTGCGTATGCGGCTAGGATTGTTGGACCCATTGTTTGTTAGAGACCGTAACTTCATAAAGATGTTACATTCTGACTACACTGATTACGAGAGAACCCGCACCTCTGTTCAGCCAGATGGTGCATTGGCTCACACTGCAAACAATTTTGCGTGTTGTGCTCAGTGTTTTTGGTTACGAAATTAACATGTGGCCTCCCCGTTCTTCAAATCTGAACCCTTGTGATTGAATTTTATGTTTTGAGCATGGTAAAGAATAAAGGGCGTACGAAAGAAAGCAGTCGGGCCGTAGTGTTACCAGTTCCACAAGCGGAACCTGGACGTGCAGTGTGAGATGTGACGCGTGTTTGTGAGCGGAAGGAAGCGATTTTAGCACTTTGTGGTAAGTGTAAGACCTAAGGTAATCTGTGGTAAGTGTAAGACCAAACGTAATCTGTGGTAAGTGTAAGACCTAAGGTAATCTGTGGTAAGTGTAAGACCTAAGGTAATCTGTGGTAAGTGTAAGACCTAAGGTAATTGTGGTAAGTGTGAGACCTAAGGTAATCTGTGGTAAGTGTGAGACCTAAGGTAATGTGTGGTAAGTGTAAGACCTAAGGTAATTGTGGTAAGTGTAAGACCTAAGGTAATCTGTGGTAAGTGTAAGACGTAAGGTAATGTGTGGTAAGTGTGAGACCTAAGGTAATGTGTGGTAAGTGTGAGATCTAAGGTAATCTGTGGTAAGTGTAAGACCTAAGGTAATCTGACGTAGAGGGAACTAGAATGCGTGGATGCAAATTCATAAGTATTGTGTTAGCCAGCGATCGCCGGCTCAGTGCCGTCAGACGAAGAGTTGTGTTTGATGATGCCCCTGCCCTTAATAATGCTGCATTGGTAGCAGTAATATGTTGCTGTTGACTGCATGCGTTTTAAATATCCGACTGTTTTTTTACGGGGCGTGTTTATATATCATGGCATTTACTTCGTGACTGCTCCATTTATTCCAGGATATGTTGGGCCGTGTCATGGCCGCCGCCTCACAATGCAGGTCCGAATTCAATCCCACGCTAGCATATCTGTGATGTGTGACACTGGGACAGGTTTTCCTCCAAGTGCTTAGGTTTTTCCCCTTTTGTCAGGATTATTGCACCGGTGTCACATAATTCGTTCTCTGTCACGGACTTTAATTATAGCAGGTGATAGGTTTGTTAAATAACAGACAACGTTGCGTGGTGTGTCACGCTACGTGTGTGTTGTAATTCTTGTTGCTAGTGCGAAGTGTTGCATGCCAGAACGTCGGCAAACGATCTGCTGTGCAAAAGTAGGCGAATGTTTGATTTTTTTATTGTTAGGAAATTGGCTGAAGTCGTGAAGCATCGCTGGTCGGGCGGTGACAGCAGTGTGCGGTACAGTGACAGTATTACACTGCCTGTGTAAGATACTTATCGTAACTTGGCAATATACTCCTAGTAATTAACCAACTTGATGTACAAAATCTTGTTTTGTAACAAGTTTATTAAATGCCTCTACATGTTTCGAGCACTATGTTCTCATCATCGGGAGGTCATAATTTTATTATACAGCATTTGGTATCATCACACACTTTAGGTGGCCCTCCCGTTGGTAAACGTTATGCACGAAGCGCCTGTGGGGTAATGCCCCTGAAAAGAACGCCAAAAGAAATTATTAAAATTATGTTCCGCAAACAAACGAAGTCACAAAACCTTTGTTACGATAGACGAACTGAGTTACATTATTCTTCGCTTCAGTACGTACAGACTTAATTGATTTCAGATTTTTAAACGTGTTCCATTGCTTGTCATTTGTCATGAATGTCTTCTGTTGTTTTGAGGAACCGTCTTTTACATTTCCTTCAAAAAGCAAAAGGCCCTTGCAGAAAAACGAGCATGGGAAACACATTATGTTCCCGCCACGTGCTCTTCATGTTACACACATATTGCTAGATACACTAAACTTGCGAGGAGTTGTTAAATGACTGGTTACTCATAATTCTTGGAACGTTTTGCGGCACAAATTAAGCATATTTACTCAACAGACTGTGTGCTGTTCAGTACTGGTCCCGACTGTGTACACTGTGCCCACTGTTACAAAGGATGCTAGGGATATCAGGAAACGCTGTTGAACGAGCGGTCTAAATGCTGGTTGAGCCCTACAAGGGCTTTGTGGTGAGGGTATCTGTTGTGGGATGTGAGGTGCGTGACAATGTGTGGCTGCAGAGCATTCTGCACGCACCTGTTGTGCAGTGTTGCACGTGGGTCTGTATAAGCCATAGTAAATAACAGCCGTTTGAAGAACTGAAGTAAGTTCGACGCGGAGTAACTAAAATGCAAGCGAAGTATTTGAACGTGATATGAAATTACATACGTAGGGCAGTAAGGTACAGCTGCTCTTGTGTTTGCTTTGACATTATGAAGTGAAGGCGTATGGGGTGTGGAGGAATAGTTCCACGCATTCTTCACGTTAGCACTGGTAAATGATGATAACGTTCGGGCCGCTTTCGTAATTCAACCGCCTTCGTCTTACGTGTAGCATGTAATAAGGCAGCAGCGGCAGATTAGCAAATCGTTAGAGTTCTAGGTTGTTTGGTATCCGAGTGTTTTCTAGACTTCTCAGTTGTCATGACATTAGGTTACTTGTTGGCGACGGCGTTACGCCGTTCTGTTACGGAGACTGACGGCGAACGCAGGTTGTCGGAGCTGCTGGTGGCTGAGGTGTATTAAGTGTACCAGTGACGTTAACAGCGGGACTAGCTGATATCTTACCTGGATATTTAGATTACGAAATGGAAGTAAGAGAGTCACATTTTCTGTCATCACAGCAGCAGGATATACAAGAAATAATACAAAATTGCGTATTTCGCCGTTTCGCTAATGCAAGGTCATGAGCGGCCGTAACTTAGGGACGGCCATCTTCTGCCGCAAGTTGTACAGCTTCCCGTCATATATTTACGCACTTGCGTTAATCATTCTACGCCTGCATTCAAGGGAAGTATTTTAATGGGGTGCACAAGTCTCGGTCGCCCGGGCGATGAAATTTTTTAAGTTGGCCCTGAGTGCTGAACATGTTTCGTGTCACCCTTCCGGCGCCAAGATGTTTGAGGTGGTTCTAGATTTTTTAAAAATTTGTGTACCCCCGCGTGGTACGTTAAAGCTACTACCGGTAGGCCTTAATGCAGTCCGCGTTCGGGAACTTGTTAAATGGTTAGATTACGAACTAAGGCATCCTTGGACTCCGGGAATCTGTTGGCATGGCGTTTTGAAAGGCTGTGTAGTGATGTCATTAATTTCGTAATCACCAGAAAGTCTGCATCCCAGAGCTGTGTAGCGTGTTCCACTATTTTGTTTGTTTTTTGTGACTCCATCTGAACATGCAACACAGCTACATGGGGAATTCGTGACTACTGTGCTCTGTTCTGGGAACAAGTGCAGAACACAGAATGTGCTATATTTATAACACCTCGCACATGGCAGATGCTGACTGCAATCTCTAAGTTGTAGTGGCCCCAGCGTAGAACGTGGCGTAGCCCATGTGTAGGATTTGCGCTCAAATACGCCCCGTTAAATTGTGGGTCAACATCATCCAAAGCTCGACATCCAGAGGGCAGCTGCCAAATTCTGTTCGATACAGTTAGTTACACTGGAGTGCTGGCAAAGTGTCTGACCACCGTGGACGTGCACGCGCACTAGAATATCAACCTGGGGTACCCAATCGGCTTGTTTGGTGGGTGGACAGTCTGTTAGGGGTACAAGTCTGCTTTCGCAGCATCTGTCAGTGTTCGAAATGAACATTGTATTCGCACGCATGCAGATCGTGTTGGTTCATATTAAGTATTTATTCAGTGTAACTCCACGTCAATTTACCAACCCGACAATTTATGATGATATAATAATAATAATAATAATAGTTTATCACATTCGTGATGGGTATTTACAGTTATGTACCTGCAACAGACCAAGTTTCTGTGTTATATCGTTTTGCGGCTGTTTGTATTTACAGTTTTTGCTACATGTAATGCTGTTTCCCATCTTAAATATTTTGAACTTTTCACATTAGTAATAGTCGAAGAGTGTGTGCAGAGCCATGAATGGCTGTAGTTTTGTAGTTCATTTAGTGCCTTCCCGGTTTGTTGCTTGGATATTTTGCGAATGATTTTGAAATGGTTCCTGTTTCCCCATTATTATTATTATTATTATTATTATTATTATACACGACAAATCGGGGGTAACAGCAGCTTAAGTTTATTCCCGTATGCCCACTACAATATTTGGTGAACATTTGTGGTCCTTTCCTGAGCTTTGGCGTAATACACACGGCCTACAAGCCGTAATTTACATGTGTAGGAATTCATAAACTGCAGCATTTCGTGTTGTTGTTTCTTCACGAGTAATCTTCTATGCACCTCATGTAACCTGCTAACAATTTATGGTTATTTGTAGTTGACGTACGTTTCGCGGAACAAGTCTGCGCCTGACGTGTCTTACAATGACTATTCTGCAAATGTCCTTCGGACTCACTGGCATAGCTGTCTTGAGAAGTTTCGAATGAATTTAATTGGTTGTTCAGTGTGTAAGGTCAAGCGAAGATCTTGGAAATGTGCTAGAATTGGAAATGTGCCTCCGTATTGGTTCTTTGCGCGAACCCCGAGTTAAGAAGTTACGTTGCTAGGCAGATGGTTGCGCATTGCAACGGTATGTTCTGTTGGAGCGAGTTTGAACATTCCATCTGATGAAATATTTGAACTGTTCCACCATTTCAAAGGATTGATTATGATTCTTTATATGGTGGTTGTGTCCTGCATTCTGATCTCGAGACATGACCATGTACAGTATTCAGGTTCTCAGCATTTACTCTAGACTAGTCTCCTTACTAGCGAATACTAGAGCTTCTTTGTTTTTCTTTATAGAGTTCAGGATTCCACCCAATATATTTACATCATCAGCATAAACTAGAAGCTGATGTGTACAATTTAATTTCAAGCCCTGGTTTACCTGAACCCTCCTAATGGTGTACACTAACACAATGTTGAATAGCAATGGCGATAAAGCACCCCTTGTTTCAAGCCATTTTTAATAGGTAACATGTCAGACGTTGATATATTACACTGCATTCGTTTTGTCAATTTTTGTAACAGGGATCTCTGTTCATGCAACATAACATTATATTTTGCAAAAGAAATTCGGTGGCAACAAATGCGAATTATTTGTTGTAAATTAAAACATACCTCGTCTGTCATGCATGTAAAACTTGTCACCCGATGGGAGGAGGAGACCTTTGTGTTCAGTGTGGTGGATATTCATTTAAGTTAGTATGAAGGTCTTGTGGGGGAGGGGGGGGGGCACGACACCTGCGCAGTGTTCTGTAAAGACAATGAAACTGAATACAGAATCCGTTGAAACTAAAAAGGAAAGAAGTGCGAAAGTATTATGCACTACTAGTGCATAAAAATTACTGCAGCGTTTTCGTTGTATGACGCTACGACCGCCCAACTAGTAGGCTAGGCCGACCCCGCATTTACAAATGGTCGCAGCTTAGTAAAGTGAAGATGTCGTGTTTGCATAATACGAGCTTGTGGCTGTGGATTATAATAAATACAAGGGGGACGCGTACCGCCCAACATTTTTTCAAGTGGTAACTAGGAATAAGAGGACCAGCTTGTGAACGGAAAGCGGTCCAAAACCGATACGGAACAATCTCCTGCAGTCCGGCGACATGCATCTAGGCCACGTGTTGGTAGGAATGTTCCGCATTTTCTCCCTCTGCACTACGCAAAGAGCTTTGATGAGGGGTCATTATTTTACATTTCCAAAGGGTTATTGTTACATCTGGGCGTATGTCAAATCTGTACTATTTTATGCCAGAACGGAAGAAAGAGGCTCAGGTTAACGGGGCATGTTAACAGCTTTTTTTTTTTTGGAAGTGCATTATTCAGTCGGCATTATTTTTGTCGATCCATGTGAGTGTGATATTTATTTAATGTTTTCCTTTATTTGTAATTTTTGTTCTTAATATCGAATTAATGCTTTTCAAGACCCATGTAGCTGTAATACGTATTACATATTTTTTGATCCGTACAGTTCTCCTCCTCACTGTTTCTTGGCTTGCCAGTAAGGTAACACACGTTCACGATTGGCAGCAAATGAACTTGACGCAATATGTGCAGGATGCGTTCAGGGAAACCCCCAGGAAGTAACTGCGAAGCAAATGCCCTTTTATCCGAAACCCCAGTGGGATTCACTGCAGATTCTGTTGCGTGCCTTTCACCCTAACTCACTAATTACTGCAGGATATCATGCCCGTGCTGAGTGTACTACAATAATGTGGCTTTAATTCTTGCCCACATTATGAATTTTTCTGACGGCCGTGGGCATTTTCTGTTCTGTCGTGTGGAAGTGGAGATGCCCCTTTACTTCTTCATACTTCTTCGTGGCTTTGTGGTTTATCGAGTGCATTCATGCAGAATCAGGGTTGGTACTGTTGCTACTTAACCGTGCGTGTGGATGGCGTTTGTTTGTTTGTGCATACTGGAGGGTTTTTAAGCACTGAACAGGCTCGTTACCATTCGTGTTTCGTAAGCAGAACATTTAACGGTATTCAAATATAATCCGGAACGAATCGGTTGCTCAGGTTCTCTGGTGGTGGTTGCGTGTTGCAGTACATACACGTTCATATCCGATTGAGCATTTGAGGGCGATTTTGTATGTAGGAAGAATTTGTGACGCGTCTTTACCATAGACTGATTTAATTTTTGTGCTATCGCTAACAGGGACTGGTGATTAATACCTATAATTTTTGCAGTTTAGTGCTTCGTTTATGTGAGATTACCTCCGTGCTTCCTCAAGGCCGTAGTACGTACGACGTGCATGATGGAGTTGCGTTGCCAACCGCGAGGAGTCGTTTTCGTGCATTTACAACCAAGGCCGTAACGTAACACCGTGCTGTGTCGTGAAACTTAATGCGTTGTGAGTTTCTTCAAGTCACATTTAAGTGCCTAGCGTTAAATTGAACTCGGCATGGACGATATGAGCTGGCCTGTAACACCCTCCATTGTTTCAGCGCCAATGAAATGCCAGGACCCTTACATCAGAAGTTGCAATAAGTCTACTAGAGATTTAAAATATGTGCTGGTTTTACAAATACATTTTTTGGACACGTGAACATTCTGGGTTTATTGTTTTTCGTTGAGAGTTCGGCAGACCTGGTAGTCAGTAGATGGTCTCGGTCATTTATTGTACCATGACGGTCAGACTGACGTTGCTGCAATGTGACAAGTGGTTGCATTTGCAAGAAATACTTAACCGATGTAGTGTCGGTCGGTCCGTTCAGTGGACGCATGACACCGCTTAGAGCGACCGACTGGTCCTCGGGTCTAGAGATACAGTAGCAAGTCTCCGTCGACCCGCTCTGCAAGCCAGGTCAACAGCAGTCGCCATATTTTTCAGTTATCAGGGGACTTCCATTTCCCACAAGTGTCTGGAAGGTACACGCCGTTTCTGAACATCCTCACGACAGAATGTTTGAGTTGCATGTCGGGTGTCACTTCGTGTTTTTTATATTCATTGTGCGAAGTCATTTTGCCACGTAGGAATTAATGTCCGATATTTTGGCATGGAAGTGTCACTTTGTGATAGCTTTTGCCTGTTATTTGTTTAGTGTGTTTTGTTGCTAGTTTTAAGTTGTCTTGTGTGTAATTGTTGTTGGTTGACCGTGTGTATTGTTGTAGTGTCGTGTGTGTGTGTTGTTGTTGGTACTGTGTGGGCACTGCTGTTTTTTTTTGTACTTTAGATGCAGGACTGCTGGCTAGAAGTCAGTATTCGGAAGGTCTTGTGACCGGCCATCTCGACACAGTTTTTTTTTTTTGGTTTCCCTGTGTCTAAAAGCAAATGCTCAGATGGATCCAAGTTTCCAAGTTGCCACTACATGCTTCTCATGTAGCCCTCCCGACTTAAATTTAGTAGTAACCAATTTCATATTTTGTGTACATGTAAAATAACCACTGCCACCGGGTGACAACC
>Ga0123354_10010108_pt1 | contig 14504 bp, 9 predicted proteins | sample TergutLab28metaG_2_FD_97872 | JGI IMG/M metagenome (GOLD analysis project Ga0123354, IMG submission 97872) | Labiotermes labralis P4 segment gut microbial communities from Petit-Saut dam, French Guiana - Lab288 P4 | ecosystem: Host-associated > Arthropoda: Insects > Digestive system > Gut ... | reverse complement strand
TACAGGCCGGGGACAAAAAACACTTTTTTTCCCCCCCCCCCACCGCCACACGCTCCCCCCCACAAAAACACTCATAAAATACAGGAGGGGGGGGGGGGGGGGGGGGGGAAGCTGCCGGGGCGTGATGTTGACTGCTCACCTTCGTCTATTGTCGAGGTTCAGAATGAGTAGAGCTGTAGAATCTACTCTCCCTACACGCCTTCCTGACGTAGACTGGGACAACTCTACTCGTCCCTTTCCCGCTACCCTTGCAGAATACTGATACACCTAATATGCCTAAAGGAATCTTCACTACACTTCTACACCAAAAGCGTTAAGTGCCTGCTTCGCTTTTCCTTTGTCTGTCTATGTCAATTGTCCTGTTTATCTTCACTTCGCTTCTCAAACGGAACTAGACCTAGATGAAGACTGCCATCTACAAACAGCGAAATTGAGCGTTGTGTGAGCATCTCCACTGTGCCATGTACAACAGGTAAGCTACATTTGCAGGCAGTAAATTAAATTGAAGAAGTGCATCGAGAGTAGCCAAAAGAGGACACCACGTGCTTTTCAGGACAGTAAGTGGGCAGCCAACCAGAGGCAGTGTCAAGTTACGAACGGTGTAGTTACGTCAACACTTTAAAGTGTATTTAAGACACTGAAGGTTAAACCATACAGGGCCTACAGGGACGATTCGCTGTCCGAACCACGAGACCTTTATAAATGAAGGGGTATACAAAGATAGGAGAATAATATTAAAATGTATGTCTAACATACAGCGTAATCCTGTGAAGTGCGTTCTATGCAGCACAGGGCAGGGACCATCGGTAGGCTCTTGTCAACGCGAGAAGGTAACTTTTGTTTCCACAAAGGGGGGTGGGGGGGGGGACTGCTTGACAATCAGTTTCTCAGGGACTGTACATCATGCAGCGCATTATGTCCGGTGCACTGGATCGGATTTGGCAGGCTGTCTGTGTGCTGCTTCGAAGTTCAGTTCAGCCTTCAGCTGCAAGAACTGGTGAGAACAACACAATACAGCAATCGGAACAGCAGATGCTGCGGCGAAGACTCGAAACATGAGGCCTACCTCAAGAAGACGTGGCCCTTTCGAAGGGGCAAAGACGGCCTGTACAGCGTGCTGTATTACATAGTGTATTTATGATGGCTTATGAACTATTAGCATTACAGTCTTCTTGGATGTGACGGTAGGTACATCCATGTTACACACATCCGACTGAGGCAGCAGGTCACTCACAAACGTCGATCAATATCTACCGGGCCACACGGCATCACACTCCAGAAGGAAGTAATCTTTAAATACTGTAATGTTACGTCTAAAGTATAGGCATCACCCTAATAAATATATCCTAAGGGAACAGTCGAGTGTTTTTCATAAGCAAAACATTCTAAAAATCATTTCTCAAGAAACGCATGCCCTAAACTTTTTTACATCACAGGCCAACCCGTTCCTCACAATAAAACCGAGACCAATGTGGCTGTGTTCCTTTCCTACACATGGTGGCACTTTTCTGTCGCCTCGTATTTTCCCTGGAATATACCTCCGTTTCATTTCTGAAAATGCTGGACCCGACACGATGAAATAGACTTGTCAATGGTATTTTAAACACATTACACGGATACTGACAGAAAAATGCTCACGTGAATACGAAAATCCTGACGTGAATTAAAAATCCCCGTATATTAAATTCTATGCCACGCTGAACCCATAACTATAACTACGCAGTGCTGTGGATCCAGGTTTTAATTAAACGTTCTGAGTTATGTAAAACATCTCTATATACAAGTTTAAAGCAGGTTTAACTGGAAAAGAAAGGTACATCAGTTCAGTTATTAATGACGAGCGGGCTCGGAATAAATGTACGGCATGAGGAAAGAGGATTTGGGAGGATAGAAGTAAAGAAACAAGCTGCAAAAGAAGCTACAAAAACAATTCAATTTTAATTGTTCTTGTTCTTTTGCGTTTTCTCCCTCCGTTTATGTTTATGTTTTATTCAGACATAAAGGTTTCAACAAAACAAGCCTCGTCCTATGTGTATTTGTTTCCTTAGAAAAAGTTTTCTTAAACGCCTGCCTATGACAAAGTTCCAGTGAAATAGAGAGAAATGTGGAGAAGTATGAGGCGGAGGAATCACACTATAATTAACATTTATGGAGTCCTACTATGTGGACGAAATACTGCGCATGTAATAAAATCAGTCGAGTCGTACTGAGTAAAAGGGTAAAGCTAAGCTGTCCCTGTACACGCCATGCAGGCAGACACGGGTCTTGCGATGAGTGGTCAGCATCACAACCTGGCCGCGGCCCTCCAAAGATCCTCCGGTACCCACCGAATAGGAGGATGGTTGGGCTTCGGTGCCGGTCTGAACTTTCTGACGTAGAGAAAAATCTCTGCCCCTAACGGGATTGGAACCGTAGATCGTCCAGCCCGTAGCTAGTCCCTCCCTGTATGAGTACGCTGTCCCGACTTTGAGCAGTACTGAGTAACAACACGTATATTTTGAGTCACTGGATAAGGCACCGGAAATGAAACCAATAATGTAAGGGCAGGGGAAATTTCAAGATTAAATTATTTCCAAAAGCCCGACAACAGACGACGACGACGATGATGATGATGATGATGACAACAAAACCACCCGTTAATTTCAGAAATCCAGAACACTCTTAAGCCAAGAAGGTCCCCTGTGTTGTATAAAGTGACTACCCAGAATTCTCGGCGCGATTAAGACCATAAAATTAATAACTTCGACTGACTTCTCACGCTTATCCTCGGCTTTTCCACATGATAGTCGACGCAGTAACTCGAAATAAGCAAGAACCACCTCCAGCCTCACCTTCCCCAACACAGCGTACACAAATACTATGCTGCAATGTAAATATTACAATCGAGGCTGACATAATTCCTTAATTCATAAACAACTCAGTGACAAAAACAGACCTAACCATAATACCTGTACTCATACACTTTCAATAGCTCTTGTCTTCCTACAAGCGGTCCAGGAAACCATCTTCTCGTACAGAACAATAAGCGCATTGTTGCACTGACACCAGGAATCAAACAGTCACAGCTCCCAATCAAAGTGTGCAGTCAGAAAAAGAATAAAAACACGAAACTGACTGAAGTCAGAACAAAGTCCCCCCCCTTCCAAACCCACATACACAGACAAAGCCCACAGGTTCGGTCTCTTACCCTTTTTTCACCTTCAAAAGTGCTCTTTCACCGACTTTACTTCTCCCGTCTCGAGCTTCGAGACGAACAACGTAAAAATATGTCAACGAACAGGAGTAAACAGAATACCCTTCTCGGCTGGAAGGCGATGCAGGAGCAAGTGGGGTGCAATGTGCCATGACAGTAAATAAATAAATAAAGCAATGTTACACACATGAAGCCTTCGACAACGACACGCGACTTGTAAACGAACTGAACGCAAGAGCAGTCTGTTCTGACATGCAGAATTACAAACGAAATCCTATTGAAAAAGACTCTGTTGCCTTGCCCCGCATATCAAATGGATTAAATCCATAACTATCACATTCGGGGTTCCTAAACTCTTTCCAACTGATGTGCAGTAAATCACAGTACGGGGAACGTAGTCATTCTGGAGAAGATGGCAGTCGCTTTGCTACTGAAGGAGTTTCTCATATTGTACGAGACGATTCACGACTTTGACGTTTTGCTGACCGTGCATCTCAGTACATGTGCTCGAAACATGTAGAGGCATGAAATAAAACTTATTGTGAAACAAATTTTGTGCATCAAGTTGGTTAAATACTGATATAAAAAAAGATTCAAGACTTGTTTACAAAGAAGCCACCATTGGTATCTATTCTCAAACACGATTAATGAAGTCCGCAACTTCATATCGCATTTTTCTAAGATCCGTTTTAATATTATTTTCCAAATTATGACTATTGAAAACCTCGGAATTACCCTTCTTGCTGCCGCGGTGATTAATTAAGCAAAGGGGAAATTTTGCGTTGTTACCTGTGTTGACACTAAAGCGCCGAGGAAAGTATCTGGACCTCACAGGGTGAAGTATGTGGGAAGTTTACAATACGCACTGAGGACCTTCCTGGTTTGTCGTTAAGGTAGCGAAATCAAGAAGGTTACGTTGGAATGGACGAGTAGATCAGATATGGTCTCGATACAGCAACGGCAAGGAAATTGAAGACTTGGAAAAGCACAGAAAAGAATAGCATTAACATTGACAAAGGCGAACATAACTGTCTCAGATCGTTTCCAGTGCTGGGCTTTGCTATTAGTGGCGGAACCTTCATATTTACGGCACTAAGTTACTTACTGGTTACTTCACTTCCAAAACTCTCTCGCTGCAGATGCCGATGTAAATACGCACCCTTCAACAACAGCTGTTCTCCCTACTTCACAACGCATTTTTCACCACAAGATTTGCCTGCATGCTCATGCTACTAACATTCAACGAGTACCGAGATTATGCATCTCGTAACTACACAACCATATAAAGAGCTGACTGTACTGGAGATGTCTGGGTCGAAGCAATCAGCTGTCAGCAAACTACTAATACCACCGCAGCTTGCGCTTCAGCATCGAGTCTTTGAGTTATTAAAATTAAGACGCTCTTTGACAGTCTGATAGAGGAACGGATTTTGACTGAAGTTAAAGGCGGATTGGCGGATTTATCACACACAGATTCCTCGTGCATACAAGGCGTTCAGACATGGACAAGGTTATTACAACGGTACCAAAGGACAACCTGCGGAAACAGGGTAGCTCACCCAGAAGAGGAATGGCAAGCGCCTGTCCGTCACTGGTATATCGTAATACTCAAAACAAGATGGGATTAGGTCCACAGAAGGAACTGGAGGCGGATTAAAGATTACGTGAGAGGCAGTGAGAGAGTAAGAGAGTGTGTCTGTGTATATGTACGCTCGCGCGCGCGCGCGCGCGCGCGTGTGTGTGTGTGTGTGTGTGTGTGTCTATAGGTGGGAAGGCAAGCTGAAAATAAGTGGATTACAATAAAGTACAGGCGAAGAGGGAAAAGGAAGGCAGACGCATGTATTCTAGAGTACAGAAGAGAGCAAACTTGGAAACACAATATAGGGGATGAGACGAAATGCAGCTTCTCTTAACCACAACAGGCTCTATGAAAGCAGCAAGAAGAGAACAGTAAAGTTTACATTTGCTTAATTCATTAACATGTAACGTAATCTTATGGAGAACTGGTATCAGGTGGAGGCGACGGTCAGTTGCACGCAACGGCCGTTGTAGCCTCGAACAGCAAGTCATAAGAGTACAACCGTTTCATATGCGTTGATAGAATAAGCGAGTCTGAGCAAAAGCATACTTTGCCATCACGCCCTCAAGTTTTGATTAGAATAGTGAGAATGAGGTTTGTTGGAGCCTACTGCTCTCATCGCACCTGTGGACACCACATTACTAAGGATGCTTACTAAACTGATGTTAAAAATGCTTACAGCACACTTGTTTTCATTATCGAGTCTACGAGCAATTGGCGTACCTTCGAACAAATCATGTGCCTACTTCAGGAACTCCTTCCTTGACAAAGGCATCACACAGCCGTCTATTTCTTTGCCACGACTGGCCAGCTGCGTCTCCATTTCTTCCAAAAAAAATCTTCAAATATTCCAAACTTGGCTTCAGTTTTGCTTTCCTCCCACTCCCACTCTCTTAATCTCATCCTGAACTAAACTTTTCGGCACATTAAAAGACTGAGCAGCTTCTTGCATGGGCACTTCCTGGGATATTAAAGTCTATAAAACTTGTTTTATGTCCTCCTCTCTCCACATGTCTCTTACAGTATTTTACCCCTGCATTTCTGAATGCTGTTGATGTGCGTTTAATCTGAAATACGATAACAAATCACATAAACTGTCCGAGGCTGCAGGCAGAATGGCTGTCCGGAGGGACCAGACTCGTAAACTTTTTGAAACTGCTGCGTCATTAAAAAAAGGAGCATTTGAAATGCGTTACAACAAGGTCACACCTTTTCCTGAACGTATAGGCACACAACCGACAAAATAAGGAACAGTTCACGATGCTAACGTATTTCGAAATCGGAAAAGTCCCACAAATTAGACACGTATCGACCAAAGACAACTAAACACCCTTTCAGAATAATCGTAGCAAATGACCAACTTAATGCACAAATTCTTGTTTTATAATAAATTTATTATATTCCTCTACATGTTTCGATCACTATTCTGCTCATCATCAGGAGGTCAAATTGTATTATACAGCATCTGGTATCATCACACTCTGTAGGTGGCAGGTGCGCACCGGACGGCCACCCTACGGAGTGTGACAATATCAGATGCTGCATAATAAAATTTGACCTCCTCATGATGAGCACAACAGAGCTCGAAACATGTAGAGGAATATAATAAACTTATTATAAAACAAGAATTTGTGCATTAAGTTGGTCCACTGCTAAGATTATACTGAGATGCACGGTCAGCAAAACATCCAAACACTTTCTGAACCACCGGTCTCAAAAATCTACACCGATCAAAGTGTTACTGCAGCGAAGTGTGTCATACACGAAGCTGTAACACAAAAGTCCCGAGGCTACTGTTTATTTCTCTCTGACATTTTCACTGACCAAAGCTTACCTTACCAAGACACAGCTTTCAAATTTCATTACATTGGATTCTGTCGGAGTTATCATGATCCCGCATCATAAAAATATGCCACCAGCATATACCCTAATTCTAAATACTCCCTATTGTTCTGGGCAGGGATTTGCTTACATGTCTTGTTTTTAACGCAGGAGCCTGGAAGATCAAGTCACGAAACCGATAACTTTAATTAAATCTATCCTCTGTTTTCGCGAAACTCCACACTGTTCCTTCAAAACAATAAATTCAATTAACACCAATAAAGGCAATGACTGCCGGCGCACAGTTAATAACAATTATTGTCTGCAGTCCCTCCGACGTTTAATTACTGCTATATGCATGCCATCTGCCGCCATCGGGAATACATGACGCTACACTGCCAAAACAAAACAATCAAATCATCTTCAACACACCGCTTTAGTGTTCAACGACGATGAAACAATCAGTCAATTAACCAGCACTGCACATGATGTTAATTGTAAGCTCGTTAAGGGATGATTCTAAAGGGTTCTAACGATCCTGTATTACACTCAAGATTTGTGGGTTTATTGAATTTGTCCGCCGTCTGGTATTCGGAACATAACACGTTTCATTACCGTCCTCTAGGACGTGACGCCGTGTAGCCTGACAGACATTTTCCGAAGTTACACAGACAAGTGCTGCCACATTCAAACACTCTTGGTGGCAGTAAAGCTCTTCCAAACGTGCGTCACACACACACACAACCAGGAAATTTTCATTTTCGGATTCACCGCCATGATGAACTCAAACGCCATACGACTTCTTCCACCCTTTTATGGAGAGGTAAGGAGGCACCTGCTCGGTGTTACGTCACTGTTCGGTGGTTTAGTTTCGAACACTAAACGAGAGAAGTAGTCCAGAAGCCGTGCAGGACCAAATTATAAGCCGTGCCAAAGAAACTAAAATTCTGATGAGATAAATAATTTTATCCGCTACTGGAAGAAATATAAGAACGCTAACTACTGCTACAACTCAGTAATTAAATAAATGGCTATACAGGCCTATATATATATATATATATACATGTGTGTGTGTGTGTGTGTGTGTGTAAACATACGTAGTGAAACCCCGACAAAGAGCCACTGTTTGCTCACAGCAACTCTAGGGCTTATATCGAAGGGGGGCAGTAAATCAAAATAAGGTACGATAGAAAATTTCTGTTGACAGATGTCCATGAGCGCTCAATGAGGATGGGCTAACTGGGGCTTGGATACACTGCTGACATAATTTTTCAAGTCATTTCAGTTCTGTTACATTACGTCTTTCTATACATTACAGTGACTCTAAATGAGATTTTTAAGAATTTTGTGGAGGGCACAAAAACTGTACAAGTGTCACTGGGCAACCTAAACAAAGAGGTGGATCCCAATGGCCATCATTACTCTTAAAATGAAAATAACAAAAAAATCCGTGTTTAATGATGAGCAATTTACATGAACACGACGGTAAATCCAACTACCGAAACGTCGTGTAATCAAACACAGACCTACTTCACACAAGCGATAATGCCCAATATAATATCGTTACACTGAAACAAACTCGCAGGGTCGTGAAATGAGATGTTTATACTTGGAACCCGACATATTTCGTACAACTCAACATGTGTAATAAAAATTGAGTAGAAGCTGTACAGAAATCCAGAGTACACTCTTTGTGGAGAAGGTAACACTGGAGCTGGAGGGGACTGGAAACATAATCCGTTTCATCAGAATGAAACCCTTTTTCAGTAAGTAAATAAGTTACAAAACTGAATACAGTTACTAACAATACGTGTGTGACTTCTGTTCATGAATAGGTACCGCTGCAAGAGTTTCGTTAAAACAAAACATCGCAACCTGCCGCGAAAAAGCAGCTTTGAAAAGGGAAAATAAAAATAGAGCACGTTAGAGTATTACTGCAAAAAGCGATGAAACAGTTTTGTAATTCGGATAAGCAAATAACCAAAAGTATGCATGACCATCCTCTGCGAAGAGCTGATCACTTGTCCAGAGGAGTTCTACTGACTGTGGTGTGTCGCTGTGTCATCTAGAAACCTCGTAAAGAAGGAGGACCTGCCCCACTGGAACTGTTGCGCCAAAATAAAAAAAGTACATGACCATCGCTGTTTGCATTTCCCTCGTAACACGTTTGAACTAAGATAAGCAAAACGTCAGTACATTCTGCGATACTGAATCACTTCAATTTGTATGCACAGAGAACAGCGACACAAAATAATTAAGCGCTGAGACATTTCTAAGAACCTCCGCGTGGTTGATACACTATTTCTTTTGAGGAAGACTGCGTGTTCCCACTGTCTTTTTCAAGCAAACAAACAAACGCTTTTTCATACCGTCTTTTTCAATCAGACAAACAAAGGCTTTTAACCCTGGAAATCCGAGTCCTGCCCTGATGGCAACAATGTGTGCGCCAAATAAAACTTAATTCTAAATGCCCTTTTTGTGAACTGCTTTTTATCTCGCATGATCCTCGCATTTTAATCAATCCCCTGCTAAGTCACTAACGTTCACCTGTAAATCGACTGAAAGTGGGTTGAACTGTGACTTAATTACGAATCCCTTACTTACCGAAGTCGTCACCCCATTCAAGTGGAAAAATTACCTGACATTCTTCAATTCTTATATTTGTAACAGCAGGGAAATATAAAAGTCGAAAGCAGGATTGACACAGCCCGTCTTTTTCTTCTGCTCTGAAGCAGCCTACATTAAGATGAAGTTTTGCAAATAGACTATCTTTTGCCGGTCTGAAAGGTGACTTAACTTAAATCGTCAGCATTCACGTAGGTCTTTCTCACTTGTAAAGTGATTTCTTGGAATAAAAGAAAGAGAGGGAAAAGTGAGGACGCGACATTCCTTTCAATGCTACCAATGTTTACACTTGATTCTCTACGCACGACTCGCCTAAAGTCTTGTGTTAACAATTCCATTGTCGAATAACTGAATTCCTTTACAAATCAAAACTGGGATGTAAGGTCTGCCTCACAAGGGAGAAGAAATCCGTATACGTTCATGAAATAACAACTCGATTTATTTTTTGACGTTTTGTTGACCGTGCAACGCAGCATATTTATCTCAGTATTGAACCAACTTGATGCACAAAATTTGTTTCACAATAAGTTTTTATTTCATGCCTCTACATGTTTCGAGCACATGTGCTCATCATCAAGAGGTCAAAATTGTATTACACAGCCTCTGGTATCATCACACCTATAGGTGGCCGTCTCGTGCACTAGATGATGAGCACATGTGCTCGAAACATGTAGAGGCATGAAATAAAACTTATTGTGAAACAAATTTTGTGCATCAAGTTGGTTAAATACTGAGATAAACTAGATTTATGTTTCGTATAAGTTTTAAATCAAATAAAACTCAATACACACCTGAATGATTTTCATTTTTCAGAAGTAAATCCAGGCGATGGGAATGAGTCGTTGAAATCAGAATGAAAACGGTATAGGTCACCACGATTATCCAGTATCATCTTCAGAAACAGAATACTACCCACACAAAACCCAGTTCCTTTAACAAGACAATTCTGGTAAGGATTTGCCACTATACGCTGCGAAATATCCCAGCAGAGCGCAGATCTCAGTCTCACAAAATTAAAGTTTCACTCGCTTTGCACATGCGTAAAACAGAGGACACATCTGGGTTTGACTGAGCAAACAGACACAACTCATAAAACTCCCCATTTCAGATTCACTTCTGCTACTCGGTCTTTTTCTTTTATGGCAGTTGTAATAATGAAGGAAAGAAGGAACTGAAACACGTTGTGTCTAAGTAACATCCCAGCCATTGGTGGATGCTATTCCTAGAAATAACTGCCTGGAGATTAAAAATGTAAGGGTATAGGGTAAGGAACCGATAAAAGATGTGAGAGGGGCGCCATAAAGTGTTTTCAGGATACAACGCTTGAAATGGCATGAATAGGGGATTCGCGAATCGAGAAAAGCGGGGACTACTGGTGTTAGCAATTCTACCTGAAGTGGTAATAATTAATGCCACCCCGTAACTCATTACACCACTTGTTCCTCCGAGTGTCTGCTGGATTGATGATTCTCTGCAGCCAATGGGGCGAAGGGATGCTTGTCGTGGGTGGCCGATGGTAGTTAACAGTGGTGGATTTATTGTCAGAGTTCGCATTGATTACTTCCTTATGCGCATTCGTAATTGACACCAAGGGCCACTCGGCGAACTGCTATGGCAACCTTTACCACAACTAAACAACCAACTGTTTGAAACACTCGTCTCTGAGAGGCTACTAATCATTTCGGTTAGTCAACAAAATCCCCCGCCTTTTGCGCGCCATCGGACTCCATTCTGAGCACTCTGCATATAGGACCGATATTATGCTAATGATTTACTCAAAATGAGTGGAAGGACTGATACACATGTTGCAATCAACGTAAGGTATTATTTCGTAACTCCCAAGAACCCCCAATCACAACATGGTTCCCTGTACAATAACTACAGGGGCCAGAAACGTGTGTACTGTGAACTCCACATTGATCTAGATGAGCAAACACTTAAAATATGTCATTTCTAGTATCAAATACGGTCTCACGTTACGGTCCATCAAAATCCTTCACATAGTTCGAAACATAAACCCGAAATTTTGACGTTTTGTTGACCGTGCATCTCAGTATATTTATCTCAGTATTTAACCAACTTGATGCACAAAAGTCGTTTCACAATAAGTTTTATCTCACGCCTCTACATGTTTCGAGCACACGTGCTCATCATCAGGAGGTCAAAATTGCATTACACAGCCTCTGGTATTATCACAACTATATGTGTTTTCGAAACATGTAGAGGCATGAAATAAAAACTTATTTAAAACAAATTTTATGCATTAAGTTGGTTAAATACTGAGATAAATAAACCCGAAAGTTTCTATAGGCCCATGGAAATTACAACTGACATTTTAAAGACTCAAGTTAACGGGAATTATACCTAAATATTTAGTTCGTACCGCGATGAGAACACATCAGTCTTGGTACTACGAAGTTTGATGTGTTGGTACTTACACTCCTTTCTAGCACTCTCAGGATGGCACCTTGGTGCCGAAGTAGGAGTTTTCTAAGACACATAATTTATACCTTATTTTGTGCAACGGTTTGTGAATATAACTGCTTAGAAGATTAATGCACGGAATGTAGAATATCACGGTCAGTTAATGTACGGGGAAATACTCGCTGTTTGTTCCGAGATCCATAAAAAAAAAAAACACACAAAATATGTAGGGCAGGATGCAGATTTTTTTAATGGTATCTGGTGGCACATATATTAGCCACTGGGAATTAAAGGGTCAACTAAATGGAATGATATTTCTGATGGGCAAGCATATTGCTCTATAATGGGTGTGTCGTAGGTAACGTACAATCAGAATTTTCCGAAGAACTCGGTACATGTACCTCGACACGGACTGTGAGTAGAAGGGAACTTAAAATAAATCGTATTGAGCCGAGACCATAATGGCAACAAATTACAGTGCACCGCTAAATACCAAATTTAACATAAATCAGTCCGTAGCTCGCGGACCGTGAGTTGCGAACAGACAAGACGCTCATAACAGGATGCTTAAAATTCAGCAACGTGCCCTCATATCTACGCTTGTATGAACAGTAAGCGGTTACGTGAATAGAGAAGGTATTGCCATGCTATTGTATGGAATGAAGATATATACGCCGGTATATGAACCGCACATTTATAACACTTCCATTTAATGAAGTCTCTGCCCGAGTTTACGACAGCCGAGGCACGGAATGAAATATTCGCGAACCGCTTAGGATGTCTTCAAAGTGCGCCTGTAGTTCGGCTCATTTCTGACTACAGCAGGGGTACAGCGACTTATTTTCACGCAAAACTCAATGACAGTTTCTGATAATAAAAGGAAACTCTGCCGTAACAACAATAAGACTATAAAAAAAAAAAAAGCAACATCAGAAAACTGGACACGCCTGAAGAACGACTGACCCGCTCTGCTGAGGTGGTGAAGAAGTTGCCGGTGTGGAACGGCGATACTGCCAGTATCGTAGAGCACCATTCCGTCCGCATCATTTGTGGGGTATCTCCCACTGTTCAACGTACAAGCTGAAGTAAAAACTGAGACGTAAGAACAATAAACTTACCCTTCCTTTACACGACCGTAGAAGGTACGCAGAACTTGGACTTGGGGTGTTGGAATAAAGTGCTGAGGAAAACACCTGGATTTAAGGTCCGAAGTGACAGGATGGTGAAAACTACACAATCACGAATATTATAAAGGTACCCATCTTCTGAGATGTAAAGTCACGTAACCTGGTATATCTACCCTGAAAACAGAGACAGAACGTTCCTTCGAAACGTCAGCACTCACCTAACACACTACAGGCCGTCGCATCCCACACGACGGTTATCGTATTTGTCACCGCCGTCAAAGAAGCAACTCTCACGCGAGGTTCATCGGCTGTACTCCTCAGGTCATATTATTAGGATTAAATGAGGGGGGATAAGATGGGCGGCGCATGGAGCAAGCAAGTGTACTTTTTTGTTGCCGGGAAGAAGGCATAGCTGGCAGAATAACTGGGCCTTCAATAAACAGTGAATAAGGTACGTAATGGATTAAACTAGCGTAGTGTATGATCCAGTGGTGGGTCCTTGTCAACATGACAAAAAAAAGTTTGGTTTCCATAAAATATGAAAATTTTCTTAACCAAATAAATGACTCTCAGTTGCTGAAGAAGTTAAGTTAGGGTAGATAGATGGGTGGGTAGGTATGTAAGGTAGGCAGGCAAGTAGGCATGCAGGCAGGTAGGTAGAAAGCAGTTAAAGCATTTCTTTCAGAAGAACTACGAGCACCGTCTCCTCCTAAAACGCTGAACTTTGCCTACTGAGTTCATTTACGTGCTTCTTCTACTTCCCAGAATAGAGGTGACGAGTAAACTGCTTCCTAAACAGCATAGACATGTCTTTGAAGTAGTGAGACAGCTTTTCCTCCAGCGTAAAACCTAGTTTTTTTTTTTAAATATCATTTAGACAAACCTTCTAGTTTCCAAGAGTTAGAGTAACACAATTACTTCAGGATCAAAATCTCTTTCATACAGAGACGGAAACAAAATAAGATATTCTGCCCACATACTTATAAGCCAACGCCGTGTTGCAGGGTTCGTCTCGAACCTGCACAACCTACAACACTTCTAACGTCTCTGGGAAAAAGGGGAGGAGGGGCTCATTTCTAGGCGCGTTCGCAAAGATGCGTAAAAAAATAATAATAATAATGTCGGCATGTCTACCCGTCCGTACGGAACAAATTGGCTCATGCCTGACGGATTTTCGTGAAATTTTATATTAGGGCACTTTTACTAAAAATCTGTCGAGAATATTCACGTTCGGTTCAAATCCGACAAAAATAAAAGGCATTTTACATAAAGACCTATACACATTTATGATCACTTCGGCTACTAGCGCCACAACGGTTGCCGTCGGCAGTATTGACAATCACGGGCATTAATCCACCTCATTTATTCATGCGATTTACACGACGCATGATCAAGGAAAATAAAAAGTGCTGTCACATTTAATATATGTTGACTACGCCTAGAAACACAAAATTTAGTACGAAAGAGTAAGCAGATTATAAGTATTTTTTTTTGTTAATATTTGCCATCCGAAGTGTTTAACACATATGTAAATATACAATGATGTATTAGTCAAACACAACAACACTTTATTATGTTTATTATTGTATTAGGGCAACATGTTTCGATTCTTATAGAATCATCCTCAGGCCGTTCCAAGAATACAGATCCTTACTTAGCAATGTTTAACATGCGCTGTGGGATCCCAAACGCTTACATTCTTGATAAAACTATGTATAAAATACATATGTTGTTA
>Ga0123354_10010106_pt1 | contig 14505 bp, 8 predicted proteins | sample TergutLab28metaG_2_FD_97872 | JGI IMG/M metagenome (GOLD analysis project Ga0123354, IMG submission 97872) | Labiotermes labralis P4 segment gut microbial communities from Petit-Saut dam, French Guiana - Lab288 P4 | ecosystem: Host-associated > Arthropoda: Insects > Digestive system > Gut ... | reverse complement strand
TATGTATGTATGTATGTATGTATGTATGTATGTATGTATGTATGTATGTATGTATGTATGTATGTATGTATGTATGTATGTATGTATGTATGTATGTATGTATGTATGTATGTATGTATGCATTATATATGTATGTATTATGTATGTACGTATGTATGCACAAATGCATATGTATGTGTGTGCGTATGTGTATGTATGTATATATATATACGTATTACGTAATGTATGTATGCATGCATAAAAGTAAGTAGTATTTGTACAAGTACGCACGTATAAACTTAAGTATACTTCCGTTTCGATATTGCGTAATGACTTAATAAACGTATGCAAGGCGTGTTGAAAAGTGTAAGTAGTTGTTCGTAATTAAAGGAATTGCTGTTACAGTCAATAACAATAACAATAATAATTCTAGTAGCTACCAGAAGAGTTTAAAGGACGTGTTTCTTCCTTACACTCTTCCCAAAATTCTCGGTTTAATTTTTCTCTTTCAAACAAAAATGATTTCACAAAGCAATTTTTTTTTACATAATTTTTGTTCTTAACACTTTGCGAAATTACACGCATCATCAACACGAAGAATAAAGTAGGCAACTGCGTCTTGAATATTTACGCACATTCGTACAAATTCCACTGTATTTATCGAATTTTACGAAGGGAAACAAAGTTTAGACGCAAGCTTACGCATTTTCAGCACGCGAACTTCTTCACAAAATAAATCTCTTCTGAATAGCAAACTGAACTAACGCTCTCGTACACTTACACGATGGACGCTGGACTGCCAATAATCAGCCGCATATTGGTAACTGCACGACGCTTGTAAGGTACCACGTTTTAGTAATTAGAGGATTCAGAGTAATGTACTCGGTTGTAGTCTAAGAAGTTTCTCCAATTACGATATTCCTTTACTGTAAGCAAACGCAACGGATTTTCGGATCTGTCGACGTCTGAGCATAACCAGGAATTCTACTAGCTTATGGCCGTACGCTTTTAGTATAGGCAGACGAAGGAGAAGGGCAGAGAGAAGTTGCTCCTTTGATGCCCTTGTCTTGGTATAGAGATACCGAATCGCGTGATGTAGTTACAAAAAGAAGCGACCACATAATCTAAACGATCACGCTTCAATCGCAAAACTTCCATGGCAAGTTACTGAAGGGATCTATCCGTCGAAGAGTGTCAATGATAACCAAAGATTAATAACTGTCTCTCATCCTTATTCTGAAATCTATTCTGGGTTCAGAAAACAAGAAGTTTAGACTGACAGTGACCCAGCCGCTCTACATCATTATAGATGTAAAGAAAGTTCGACCTGGCATCCCTCTTTCTCTCTCTCTGACATCTTTAACACAACGCCTACGTCCTGATAGAAAGAGGAGGGGCATCACTATCAAGCTTCTGCGAATCTCATGACTGAAGGCAGCGAGTGTAACCTCGGCAAGAGATTTTTAATTAAAAAGTTTGACGTAGACTGTCCTCTTCAATTTCATATTACCGAAATATTTTCTCGTGTGTCTCTAAAATGCAAAGATAAAGTTCTATGTAATTTTCATATGGCTCAAAGTTAGAGCCATGAGTTTAAGATTCTTGAATTCTTCTCTGCCTTAAAAAAGAGGTATGCATTCTAAAAGTCTTAATTTTTAATTCACACTTCGAAAGTGCAGAGATGTTCAGCTGTACAGATGACATTACCAGGCTACCTAGACTGAAAGATGTCACAGATTTTACTATTCAAACCTATATGTTCACATAAAATATTTCTGTTGGGAATTTAGTTTACACAAAACGCATTGACATAATATGATGGAACATGGGGTAAGAAAATTTAATATGTGTCAGAGACACAAAAAAATCTCCGGTTTCTTTGAAGCGCACATCGAGAATTTACATAATTTCTGTGCTGTCTTGCTGAAAATCTGCGTACCGTGCTCACGAAACGCGACTTTCATATTACAAATCAACTGAAATATACGAACTCCGCTGTTGGAGTCAAAACACCCGATGAGGTTTAAAGTGGCATTTGCCAGCCGTATACAATGGACACTGAGTGTAGGTCATGTAAGTGAAATATTGATAACATGCTGCTTATTATGAAATAATTGTGCGCTACTCTTAGAGCAAAATGCTTAATACTTCCTCTAGCAAAATGTGGACTGGTTATTAGAAAATTTCTTTGATTATGAGCTGGACTTATATAACACTGACGCTGAGGAATACTTGAAACTTCTAATTGCATCTTTAATTAAGGTAGCCGTTAGCTTGGCACTTCAGAGTAAGTGTTTATTGTTTGGCGCATGAAGAAAAGACATGGCGTTTGATTGCCTGACTAAGTCTGCTTAACAGTTTTCGATAAGAATCAGAGTAATTTTTTGAAAGTAATGTTTAATTTTAAGACAATTTATTGTACGTACTACACATTGCAAAGGTGTAACAAAGGTTTTAGCTTTAATTGACTGCCAATTAAGAATATTTAAGCTATAGGCTCCTGAAAGAACCAGAAAAGAGCGGCTGTGATGAGGTCCATCAATATTCTTCAGACAATATGGAGATGTTGAGCAGAAACCTTAATGCTATTTGCAGTCGTCTGCAATTATTACGCAAAGTACAGTAAACAAAATGCTAACTGCAGGTAACTAAACTAAAAGTGTCTGCAGTTGCTACATAAAGTATAGTTAGTTTGATTTTATTGCAAATTATGGTATTTTGTGACTATGCTTGAATTTGCAGCTCGCAGCGAGTTTTTACCAGCATTTGAGGAATACAAATGCCACCTGTTTCTCGTTAAACTTGTAGGAGTGTGTAGTGGGCAGGTTGAATGTCGTTAAGTTGATGCTGGATATCAGTGATTATTTTGCATGTTTGTTTGCCTGTGTGTCTACGATTACAAATGTTGGAAAACACATTTGTTAAGTGGCCATGACCTACATGCTAAGTTAAGACCGAAATGTTTAGTTAACAGCAAAGATGGAAATAAGAGCACCGGCTTTCTATCATACTAAAGTGGATGTAAGTATTTTGACCTGCTGTTTTTGCCACACCCACGGAGAGCAAATAATAGCTAGCTGAGATATAAACCAAGCAGGAGATCAAGCTATTCTTTAAAAGAATAAGACCGACATGGTTGGCTGGTGTGACAGTAATTTCTTTTACAGTAATTCTTTACGTACTGTTTTTATGTCGCAACCCAGTATTTTTTCTCTCCCACGACTCTGGGTAATCCTTCGTATATCAGGCTGATGGGGAGCCCATTCCCTGTTGTCTTGTCCCCCTTACCCTGCCCGGGGGAACGCTGTTCCGCACAACCCCAGGGAATCCTTGGCTCACTGCACACCTAATTCCTCCTATTTCTCTTCCTCGTGTTGGTACCAACTGCAGACTAGAACAGAAGTGAACAGCTGGGAAAGAGGAAAATTCAACCTGTATCTCTCGTATCCTAAGCGAGGGAGACGGAAATACAGACGCAAGCAATCCCAGTGCGCATCGAATCGCACGTTGATGTAACCACATACTTCAGCTTTTATATAGCCCACAGTGTCAATGCTGCTTCTCACACAAGGTACAGAACATCGGGGCTGTCCAAAAGCCTTCTGGAACTACAAATACAATTATGAGTGATGGGAATGTGTTACAATTCTTAACGTAGGCCTCATGAGTTGCTCTCACAAGCCACTTAACCACAGAGGCCCTCGGGTTCAGGTGTCCAGTTAACGGCAAAAATTTACTAATACAGCCACTGGTCCAATTCTGAACCAAAAAAATTCAGTCATTACCACCAAATCCTATTTATTTAAGATACATTATAATATATTTCTCTCATATACACTTAAGTCTGCAAACGTTTCTCTTGCCTGAAGAACTTACGACAAACATTTTTAATCATTTGTCTTATGTCCACAGCGCAACATTTCAAACTTTTTGTCAAAAGGGAGAAAATTCTTGTGTCTGTATACAGTTCGACATAAGGGCAGCATATTTGATGACCTATATTGTACACCCCTCTATTAATGTTTGTCATTATGGTGAGAATTTTAACATGAAAAAGATCTTCGTGTGCTTCGTGGGTTGCGGATTGACCTTGAATACGATTCTACACATCCAACTGGAACCTAATAGTAGAAGTCACACGCATGAATACACTTCACATTCTCCGCGGCATTCCAACCCATAGATGAGGAATACGGCGACCTACAAGATCACTATTCTTGTGAACCTGAACTGTCCCACTGTTATCAACGGACCGTAACAGGATTTCAATAAAAATGTATTTTCGATTATGATTCCCGGGACGTCATGCTGAGAAAAATTCCGTACATCTGGCGTATCGTGGTAACGGGTTCTCACGGCTGGGTGTAGAGCGCAGTCTTATGTCAAGGTATGTATTTATCCATCTGGAATATGTCGTCTACTATCGTCACATATCGCCGCAGCTATATGTACCACATTTCCACATACAGCTGGGGGGTGGGAGGGAACATATCACCATGTTAACATACAAAATTTTGTAAAGTGTACGCTGTGTCTAAGATGTAGACTAACTTATATATTAACGCAGATGACACATATGATTATTTTACTATAAATGGTTAAGGAATTGCTGGTGTTGGGATTTCTTCATTTGATGGGCCTGTCCATTCGAGAAAATCCGTCCTGGAGGAAATACAAGAACACCCGCGACTTTACCCGAAAGTTACCAGAAGTCGTAACGTCTGGAGCCATGATTAGCACATGTTCTGAAATTCTAGAAATACATTTCTGCACATCGTATCTCTTGCTGTGGGTATGTGTAACCCAGTCGTATCATCAATACCAGTCTAGATACTTGTAAAGCTTAAATATATGGCATATTCCACATAATAATTTTACTAGCTACTCAACAAAATCCATATTTCATGGAATTATAAGTTTCATTCCCTCTTTCGCATAAAGGCATCCTATCACGTCACATCATTCCATCATACCCATTTTCTTCAAGTCTCTTTTCTGCAGTATCCTCTTATCTAGCCTGTCTTCGAAGTAGTCCCCTCGCTGAACGAAAATTTGTGCGGATTGCTCAAACCTCCCACGCGTGTTACACACACAATATCTACCTCATACACCTTGATTTTATTATCATCATAATTTACGGTGTTTCTCTTCCTACTTGACCGGTAAGTGCCGGTTGGACGCTCCAGTGAGTTTTATTAGACAACCTGAAGGTTGTTATCACTGCGATCTTTTGTCTAGCTCCCCTACACTCGACGTAAGACGAAACGTTGGCAGAGCGACAGGAGGAACTTTGGGCCCGCGCTTATCGGTTGAGCAGGAAAAGAAAACACCCCTTATACTGTAATCTATAAAGGAATGATGTTTCAAATAGATCAGATATATTAAAAATAACAACAATAATAACATTTAAATGAATTTAAATGCGAATTAAATATGAATCACTATGATCAGCAGACGTGTAGCTCGGTAAAGATGTACCCTGTTTTCGTTGAAACCTACTACCTCATCGTCAAAATGTATGCTGTTGGCAGCAGGTTTTTCTACATCGTCGGTGCACGTCTACCAGATAAAACGATATAAAATCCCAGAAGACAGTAATGTCCATGGTTACAGCAGTGATAACCTGAGACTGACCTCATAATTTTCTATATCCTCAAGCCCACTACTTGACCTTAATTTTCTGTCATTTGTCTCTAAATTGTTTTTCAACTACGAATGTTGAGACCAATTTAGACAGTCTTCGAAATGATATTTGAAACTAGGACCTCCCGAATATGAGTCAGCGTTGATCTCCACTCTGCAGAGACCCTTGGTCACATCATCTAAAGCTCGATTATCCAAGTCTGTATTTCCTTCCGAATGTGTCACTGGTATCTCATTATTGCAGATGAATGAGCCTAAATCTTGACTAAAAAACTTCCTTAATTATGTGATTTCAGGCTTCCACCGCGAAATAGAAGAGATCTGCGCTCTTCTGTGAAATTACGCAGCGATAGTGGTAATTCTATATCGACGTTTCGGGAAAACATATTAATCCCATCTTCAAGTGTCCAGACGGGATTCTTGACCCTCGAAGTTGGTACCGATGGGCCTTACCAAAACGTCGGTTTTGAATTACCACTATACACCACATAATATCCCAGAAGAGCGCAGATGTCAACATTTTTATAAATACTGACTGGAATGAATATATTTGGACACTTAACTTACAACAGCCTTGAATCAAGTCTGCATCTTGTTTTACTTTTTCATCCGGCTGATATTTCTCCTCTGTTTTTTTTTTAAATATTCTCCGCATCAGCTTCACTCAATATGTGTGCTATCTCTGAAGTAAGAGACCAAGTTTCACACCCACGAAAAAGAAGGAGGAATTAATTTTTGCGTTTATGTTTTGCGTCAACAGGCGGAGAGACAAAGTACACTTTTGACCAGATGGCAGTAATGTTCCCCGAATTCGATTTGGGTTTAATTTTTACGTAAATTATATCTTGATATTCATACATTTGCGACATACTGGAGGATTTTGACGTTTTGCTGACCGTGCATCTCAGTATATTTATCTCAGTAATTAACCAAATTGATGCACAAAATTTTTGTTTTACAATAAGATTATTTCATGCCTCTACATGTTTCGAGCACAGTGTGCTCATCATCAGGAGGTCAAAATTGCATTGCACAGCCTCTGGTATCATCACACCTATAGGTATGATGATACCAGAGGCTGTGTAATGCAATTTTGACCTCCTGATGATGAGCACACTGTGCTGGAAACATGTAGAGGCATGAAATAAACTTATTGTAAAACAAAAATTTTGTGCATCAATTTGGTTAATTACTGAGATAAATATACTGGAGGATGTATTAAGTACTAAAAATCTCGAATGCCGAGAATACTTCTGAAACAGACCTGCTAGAAAAAATAAATAATTTAATACTTGTGTATGTACTAACATAACTGCTAGTACAAAGTACAAAGTAGAAGTGTGAAAATATTAAAATATTCTGTCAAACTATTCTTCCCATTTTAAACGCACGTCCGAAACTTAATTATGATTTTTCCAGAATATACAAAGAAGACCAATCATTTATTTATAGAGAGGATTCAAGGTCATATTGCTCCATGCTTACGCCCAATCCCATATCTGAGGTTTAAGACAATAAACAAAATAATAACAATTTACATTCAACACACAAACCAAATTTATTACTTTCTATGTGTTTGTTCCTCGAATGTCATCGTTGATTATCCGGCACAGCTATAAAACTGCACGTGTGTTGCTCACCACGTGTTCGAGCGACATGTCCAGATACTGAGCTAATCCAATACTAGCCACTGTGCTTTCTTTGCTGCGACACGTGAAATTTTTGCGTCAGAGGGGATTTAGAAATGTGTATCCCATTATACAGTTAAGCCCTCAATTAAGTCCCTCCATTATTATAGACACAGAAATGTTTGAGTACGTAGATCACACATGAATTTTGTATCTGAAGATTCGAATAAGGTTGGACATAATGCAGTAAAAACTGTGAGAATTCTAACAGATCCACACAAGCATAGTGGTCACGGATTGCAGTATTTTTCACTGCATACGACTTAACAGCGATGTCTTAAGGACGGTATTTCGATGCACAGTGTCTTTAGTAAGGAATGTATAATAATCTGTACAAACGACAGCATACGTTACCATTATAAAAAGTTGCTTTACGGGCCGCAAAATACAAAATGTAAAGCCTTTATTGTTTTGAAGCAGGAAGTGTATAACCCTTTGACAATTGTATTATTATACACAGCCATAAGGACAGTACATTTGCCACATGGTGACATAACCTTTGTTATGCGACGAAACGGCAATGGAAAATTTGACCTACACTGGGTCCTCGTTGTTTAAGTTTCTAGATCATACACAATTAGTTACACCCATCAGGGCCCCTCCAAATGGAGTGATCAGTTCGTTGCGAGAGTCGCAAACTACACAAAACACAACAAATAAAAGATAAAGGACTCGAACCCACGATTTCAGCTTTAAGGCGGTCTTACACACGCACACACACACGCACGCACACGCGCGTCTCATAACGCACGGTCACCGGGACCAGCCCCTGCTCTAACAGGAAATAAAATATGCTTATTATTTCGTCATGCTCTGTGTTTTTGCAGGTTATTCAACTTTTAACACCGGCAGCAGCTTGCAGATTTTCACAAAAAATGTCAAGGAAACTCTTCCATTACAGAACATCGCAGCACCACAGATTTTCAGTTTGTGTAATCAGTAAGACACATCAGACGACGAGCACATTCAGAGGTGTGAGCGATATTAACACTATCTCATTTAGTTCTTGAGATGATGTGTAGTATCAGAGCGACGAGGGATATAAAAATTTCTGATTTTAATATTTTTGTAAAATGAAACATATTATTTGGGCGTAGTCTTTTAGATTTCTGTTTAACTGTGATAAGTAATAAAAATGTTAAGAAGAAACACACAAAACAAGATAAGGAGCTAGTTCACTGATGTACCTAAACACTAAGCATTAGTAAAGTTACACAGGATTCTGACTATATAATGTTTGGATTCGCCCACCGTCCAACGTTAAACTCGTGCAATATTATTATTATATTATAATACAATTTTTAATATCATTATTATGGGTCCATTTGCTTTTCACAATTATTTTCATTCTGAATGCGTACATTACATTTTAAGACATCCGAATTTAAAGCAGAAGTAAACTCGTCACTTTGCGACGAAGTGTAAGAAGTAGTAAAGTTATGGACATATGTATTCTTACTTTTAAAGTTCAATGGAAGGGTGTAAATTTGGTCTAAAATATATCACTGATTTTATATTAATTTCTTCTCTACTCCCTTTACAAAACAATTATTACATCCACGTTGGCAGCCTAACAATCTTGGAAACGTGATTAGATGGAATTTTTGTTTATTACGATATGAATAAAGTCATAAAAAATCTCCATTAACATTGTCATATGTCGGGTATTTGCTGTCATATTAACCATTTAAAGACGAAGTGCAGACCGCTTTATTTAAAGACCCAGTCCGTACCGCGCAGTAAACACTTTTCATCTCGGTTATAAAAACCGATCAGTTATGATGTGGGGGGCACAAGTCGCAGTTTGTTCTCACATAAATACAAAACACATAAATACAGTGTGTGCAGAGCGTACAGTTGTTGAATGATAAACTGGTTGTTACATCACGTAACCAGTAGGTTTTAAAAGGTTAAATATCCTTTTGTGTGATTGATCATGAAATTTCCGTACATTAAGATTCTTGATAACATTTCTTTAGCGTACAGTAAACAGAGAGTAGCACAATTCCTTTCACATATCAAAAATATTCTTGAACTAATCCCCTAATCGTCCAGTTGAATATCAAAGGACATTTTTCTGGGTAGCCATCAGCGTGCTAGAATATATTGAAAAGTGAATTGCGATATTCATTTCCACTGTAATTAGCTTTTCACATTAACTAAACAACGGGACGCTTTAATTGCATCTTATTTTGCGTGAAGACACACACTGTTTCGAAAAGAGGATTATGACGTTTGCTTTAATTATTCAATTAATGTCCATTTTTCAGCGTACTACTGTACAAATGAGGCAGTTGGTGACGCATACGGCACCTGTTTGTTTGGTAAAGCACTGCGGAATGAAAATGTGCGATAACATGTATATGTAGCCAGAGATGACTACATTAGTTATTCGTTCTTGACACAAATCGCATAAATTTAAAGCTTACTGGATAGATCTTGTCTGACCGTGAGCTGTTTGCGCGTTTGTTCTCCGAGATTACGTGAGAGAGTTTGGTAAAATTTAGTAATGAAAGACCCCACCAAACCTGTTAAGTTGGGTTCAATTTTGGTGCCTTATGAACCATTATAACCTTATTTTACCTGAAAGAGAAATTTAATTTTATTACTCACAGTAAAAACCTATTGTCCCATATATTTGTAATTTGTTTATGCAAGGTTAATTGCACGCCGTGATTCTGTATGGAGGGTATTTCATGAAATAACAGTAACATTTTGCCCTGTGTAATTCGGCAGAACTGCCTGTAGTCCATTTCAAATTTCACGTTGTATCTGTGCTGCAAATGAGTATTAAGGCCAATGACGCTTACAAAATATCACTGCATTTATTCGGAGATAATAGGTGCTCCACTTGAACACAATTATTAACTCTTTTTTGTCCAGTTCCATATCGCTTAAAAATTGGGCACGCTTAAATCTCTGAAAAACTCCAACATCCAATTCAAAACATTTCAGAATATACTGGAGTAACAACACAATAGTGCAATACAGTTCTACGCAAATCTGACGACGGTATATCGTATTTTGAATAATTTATTTTGTGATTTTTCCACAGTCGTGTGTTACAAGTGCAAGCAAATTAACAACACTAACTTTGTGAGGTAACATCCTTTTGTTCTTGTTCTAAAAATACGGTTGACATCTACTTAGGTGTACCCGCCATGTACAGCTATTCTCAAATGCATGGAAACAAGGGTCAGATAAATCAGCAGAATATTATGACTAATATATTGTAACTTCAATACGGACTAATAAAACAATTAATTTATGAATTGCCTGTGGCTGTACAGGTCAATAACCAAGAAAGAAACATAGGCCAATCAAGTAACATTTTGACTAACGGTGGGTAACAATTCTGCTCCCGAATAATAGTGATTTTTCCCTCTTGTTTAAACAAAGAGCGACGAAAAACTTCCAACTAGTAAGTGATTTAAAAAGCCAAATTCGGTTTGTATATTTTATATACAAGCAAATTTAGTCACAATCTTAATTATTTCTTAATTCCCAAACTCTTCCTTTAAAATGCACTTAAGTGGCCGATTCTGTCTTATCTATAGCATGTACTCTAGCACTTTTCTAAAAAAATGTTGTAGTTTCATGCACGTATGTGTCCATTTTTGATTTACGATTTCCATATGATACAATAGTCAGTATGTTTTAAAAACTAACCCTGTTGCAAGCCTAGTAGCAGAAGGTACGCAAGTTTCTTTGTAATTGTCGAAATCTCTTCTCTCTAGATAATGCACCATCATAAAAAGCATTTGTTACACTACAAATGTATAACAGATTGTTCAGGCAAAAATTTTGTCCGTAGATTGAGTATTTTGCATTCCTTAAAAGGCTACTGGTATGAACAGGAAAGAGAGTTTACCACAAAGCGGGTCTGTACTTCTGCTTTCACCAGATAAACAACAATTTCCCGTTGACGGTTTGTTGTTGCCAATCTAGGTGAAGTTTCAGAAATACGACTTCTTGCGGTGCATCCATGGATGCTCACCATTCATCTAGATTCCAGAAACTGTAAATTCTAAACGTACCAAATACCAATATTTTAAACTTGTTGAAGCCAACATAGTCAAAATGATGAGTAATGTGTATCTACCCACACCAAATTTTAGTCTTGTTTTTAAATATTGTGTTGTTGGTCTGATGATGGTCTGTTTAGATCGAAACACGTGGCGTTTCTTCAATACACGTCATTTTTATTGACGGAATATTAAAATATTTAATACTTAACCTTCCAGAAACACAGCGGGTTTACCTAGATTAAATTAAAAGTTAACATGGCAAAATATAAATAATGATTTAATCTTTTTGAGAAAGACACTGCAGTCACGAGACCGGTATTTTGAAATCATTTCTTTCGGGAAACAATAATTCAATTAAGAATTACTACTAAGTGTCTTGAACGTAAAGTACAAATTTAAATGAAAACTAATTAAAGTGATATTTGTAACTGAAATTCACTTTGAATTTCCTCAACAAATTTCCGCTGTACTTCTTATGATAAAACCAACCAGATGCACTAATATCTCAAATTTCTTTTTGGAATAAAACTCTACATGTTTCGGAAAGTTCCTCTGTCCATCATCAGGAGTTTTTCACTGTACACACAGCAATGGTATATGTCATACAGGTTTGCTGACAGACTGCGAGTAGGATCAGGATGGAACGTCCTGATCCTGCTCACAAGCTGTCAGCAAATCTGTATGACATATACCATTGCTGTGTGTACAGTAAAGAACTCCTGATGATGGACAGAGGAACTTTCCGAAACATGTAGAGATTTATTCAAAAAATAAATTTGAGAAATTAGTGCATCTAGTTGGTTTCATTATAAGAATTTATCACGATGCACGGTCACCTGAGCGTCAAATTCCGCTGTACCCAATGCCCCTAACATTACCCTCTGCTGAGCTGTTTTATTGCTGAATTATTAGTGCTTCGAACTTCTAATCTACGTATCTCGTCGAAAACAAATCTCCTCCGGATTCAAAAACGACTTCCTCAGTTTCTTCTCACGTGGGTGAGGGAAACAATTTAAGATGGATTATCATCCGCTCTTCTCATTCGCCCATACAATGTACGTCTGTGATTTTCAATCATCTTGACACCAGATCTACTGCCGTTTCTCTCTACCAAGGCTGTGTCGCTAATAATCTGTCACCACATCCTCCACTCTTCTTCAAATATGCTCTTGAAAACAGATATGAGGGAAAGTAAAATATTAAAGGCAATTTGTGTTTATGTCAAACGTTACGTTTCCAGCACCGAAAATATGGAGGATATAAAGATCATGAAGCTCATATCAGGTACAAATCTTTCATCCGGATGGTTACTTTACGGTAGCAGAGATGAAGCTTTCTACGACACGTTGAATTTATGCTTAGAATTAATGCAGCTGATTGAAAGAGATTATTTTATTGGCTTTTGATATCATAGCGATTGCACTAATTCTATTCATTGCCTTTGTAATAGCCATAAAATTTTGAGGCATTTAACGTGGAGTGTCAATTGGTAGAGTATAACTGAGATAAATGCCGATATGAAATCTCCGTGCTGTGATCAGAGTGTGAAAACAAATCACACTTACGCAGGAATGACAATTCAGTAAGCGGCAACTCCGCGACTGTCAGGAAAATTTACAAATAGGAGGTAACATCATAGGAGGGAGGAAGCTTATTGTTGCTAATGTGAATCCTGTGTGAGCCTTGCTTTAATTATTTGCGGTTTAAGTAATAAACGTTGTAGAAAGCTAGAATAGACAAAAAATTGTTCAGTAATTAAAATATGTTCGAAATGAGTATTTATGAGCGAAATAAGTGCTCTAAGAATGGACCAACCAAAGCCACGCCATTGTAAAATATCAGAAACTTTGTTGATGAATGTGCCCAGAAAATCAGGGCGTAGGATATTACGTAATTATCCTCTAAATTCCCAACATTACAATAAGACTTTCTTAAATTTATTTACCTTCATGTATAGTATTTGGTAATTATAGAATTTCTAATCCAGATGACCATGTGGTCCTTCCGTACGAGAATGCGGTCACTCGATTTCCGGGATCGCTGGTTCGAATCTCTCTGATTCCATGGATATGCTGCTCTTGTGTTTGTTGTGTATTGTGTAGCTAGCGGCCTCTGCGATGAGCTGCGAGAAGTGCTGTCGGGTGTATGCGTCTAATTGTGTGTGATCTAGAATCTCAAAATGAGGCGGCCTAGGCCGAGTTAGGGCTGTTGCGCCTCAGAAAATTGAAATTAAATTATTTTGAAGTAAGCAATTTTCTGTTAATATTCTCTACTGAAACTAAGAGTAAGATCCAAAATATTAGGGACTTGTATAGGGGAATCAATGACTTTAAGAAGGGGTACCAACCTAGATGTAATATAGTAAAGAATGAGAAAGGCGACTTGGTTGCAGACTCCCACCGTATTGTGGCTAGGTGGAGGAACTATTTATCCCAGCTATTCAACGTGCGTGGGGCTAAGGATGTTGGGCAGGCAGAAATAAACACAGCAGAACCACTAGTACATGAGCCAAGTGCCTCTGACGTTGAGCAGGCTATCGACAAGCTAAAAAGACACAAATCGCCAGGTATTGACCAAATACCGGCAAAACTGATTAAAGCAGGGGGTAGTACAATTTACTTGGAGATTCATAAACTTATTATTTCCATTGGAAGAAGGAGAAACTGCCTGAAGAGTGCAAGGAGTCAATCATAGTACCTATTCATAAGAAGGGGGATAAAACAGATTGTAATAATTATAGAGGCATATCACTTTTGCCAACCACTTACGAAGTTTTACCAACATCCTGCTCTCAAGGTTAATTCCATATGCGAAGGAAATTACTGAGGATCATCAAGGTGGCTTTCGACGCAACTGGTCGACTATTGATCATATATTCTGCATTCGCCAAATACTTAAGAAAAAACGGGAATACAATGAGGAAGTTCATCAGCTCTATATAGACTTCAAGAAAGCTTATGATTCAGTTAGGAGGGAGGTCCTATATAAGATTCTCATTGAGCTTGGTATCCCTAGGAAACTTGTAAGGTTAATAAAGATGAGTATGACTGAAACATATAGCAGAGTCCGGGTAGGCAAGAATGTGTCTGACAGGTTCCCTATTAGGAATGGTTTGAAACAAGGAGACGCTCTATCACCAATGCTTTTTAACTTTGCTTTAGAGTATG
>Ga0123354_10010105_pt1 | contig 14505 bp, 10 predicted proteins | sample TergutLab28metaG_2_FD_97872 | JGI IMG/M metagenome (GOLD analysis project Ga0123354, IMG submission 97872) | Labiotermes labralis P4 segment gut microbial communities from Petit-Saut dam, French Guiana - Lab288 P4 | ecosystem: Host-associated > Arthropoda: Insects > Digestive system > Gut ... | reverse complement strand
CCAATCCCCCTCAAACTCCGGAAATCTCAAATTTGGAACTTTTCCCATTTTTTTTCTATCTTCTTTCATCTCAATCATTTCTTTTCTTAGCCATAAGCATTAAGGATTTGTAAAAAAAATTATATAACCAACCCCAACTCTCTTAAATACACCTCAATTTGTTTATCCAATTCCGCCCGTTTGGCTTCCAAATCTTTAATTTCACTCATTACCGCATGAATATCAATTTCTTCTTCCTCTTCAAATGTATCGACATAGCGAGGAATATTCAAATTGTAATCGTTTTCCTGAATTTCCTTTAGAGTGGCGCAATGACTGTACTTCTCTATTTCAGTACGATTTCGGTAAGTTTCTACAATTTTATCGATATGTTCGGGACGTAATTTATTTTGGGTTTTAATTTTCTCAAATTCTTTGCTGGCATCAACAAAGAGAATATTATCGTCTTCTTTTCGACATTTTTTTATGACAAGAATACAAGTCGGGATACTCGTTCCATAAAATACGTTCGCAGGCAAACCGATAATGGCATCTATGTAGTTTTTCTTTTCAATCAGGAATTGACGGATTTTACCTTCCGATGCGCCGCGAAAAAGTACGCCGTGAGGCGCAACACAAGCCATTGTTCCGCTATCGTTCAGGTGATAAATCATGTGCAGGATGAAAGCATAATCGGCTTTCGATTTGGGCGCAAGCACGCCTGCCTTGCTGAAACGGTCGTCGTTATTGAATTTGTCCGCAGCGCTCCATTCTGCCGAAAACGGCGGATTGGCAACTACTGCATCAAACTGATTGTCGCCAAATTCATCGGCTTCCAATGTATCTCCGTTGCGAATATCAAAATCTTTATATTTAATCCCATGAAGTAACATGTTCATCCGGCAAAGATTGAATGTGGTCGGATTTTTTTCTTGTCCGAATATTACATCGGCGTTGCCATTACGGGCTGTTCGCAGCAACAAAGAACCGCTGCCGCAAGTTGGGTCATACACATTTTTCAGTCTGCTCTTCCCCATCGTTACAATTTCTGCGAGTATCTTACTGACTTCCTGAGGAGTGTAAAATTCGCCCGCCTTTTTACCGGCTCCCGCCGCGAATTGGCTAATCATATATTCATAAGCATCGCCAAGAATATCAATATCTTGCGCCTCATGTAGTCCAAAATCAATACCATTGAGAGCAATCAACACATCGCTAATCAGCCGGTTTTTATCATCGGCAGTTCTTCCCAGCTTGGGAGAAACCAAATCGATATCGGAAAACAATCCGCCGAAATCATCTTCACTTTCTTGACCAAGCGTGCTGTCTTCAATTTTTTTCAAAGAACGCTCCAATGAAGGAAGTATGTTTTCTTTCTTGTTAATCAATGCTATAATAGTTGAAAAAAGGTATTCAGGTTCAACAAAATAGCCTAAATCCTGTACGCAAGCCTCTTTCAATTCTGTTTTTAATTCTTCGTCATTGCTTTTCCATGCTTGTAAAAATGTGAGTTTATCTTCTTTCAGGGCATCATTGACATACATTTCTATTTTTTCAGAAAGGTATTTATAGAAAATAAAGCCCAGAGAAAAGTACATAAAGTCGCTTGCGGACATATTTCCTCTCAATGTGTTTGCCACAGTCCATAATTGGCTGCGCAGTTTTTGCTGTAATTCTTCGCTCATATTTTTACTATTCCCAATTAAACATTTCTATGATGTTACGAAGTCCTTCGAGGGTACGCTTTTGAAGGTTCCTTCGCTCTTTAAATCCGATTTTCTTTTGATTGATAGCCTCTTGAAGTATTTCGGGTTTTTCTCTCTGCAGATAATCATACTCTGAAAGGAATCTTGCAAGTACCTTTTCATCAACCCCTTCTTCTATGGCTAAATTCAAGACTGCATCGTTACGGGCTTCAGTAATATAATCTGTCAATTTACTTTCCAAATCCATAGAACCATCTGCCTTTGATTTTACAAAATTTTCTTTATCATTGTCTATATTTCGACGGATAAAGCCCTCAATCAATTTGGCTTTGCGGCGCATGGTCGCATCTTTTATCATCGTTTCAATTATCTGTTTTCGTTTTTCATGATAATCTTCGCTTGACGGATTCAAATCAGCAATCAATTCAAGTATGTAGGCAACATTAATTACATCGCTATGAAGCAATTCCAGACAAAAATCAATATCTTCAAGGGTTCTGTCTTCGCCGTAAGGCGCTTCGGGTTCGTGCAAATTTGATTCGATTTCATTATCATCTATATTGCCGATAGCTATATCCAAATATTTGCTGCGAAAATCCATAAATTCCTGTTCCGACATTTCGAAATCAGAATCGTTCGGCTCAAAGTCTTCGTAAATCTGCATTTCGGCTCTTTTCTTAATTATATCTCGAAATGCCAAAACAAAATCACGTTTTTTGTATTCACTTTTTATGTCGTCAATATAACTTACATCAGGATATTTTTCTTTGAATTTTTGTGTTAACGCATTAAATTCCTTTTTCACTTTATCGTAAGGCTCGCGAATAATATATTCGTTGGGTTCGTTATTGCTGAATAACTTAATGGCGGCATCGACATTATTTTTCAAATCACGAAAACAAATAATTTTCCCAAAACGTTTCTTTTCATTCAGAATACGATTGGTACGGCTAAATGCTTGCAATAGACTGTGATATTCCAAATTCTTGTCCACATAAAGCGTATTTAGTTTTTTTGCATCAAAACCGGTCAGAAACATAGCTACGACCAAAAGCAAGTCTAACGGTTCCATATCCGGCTTTTTCTTTTTCATTCTCAAATTAATGTCATCATAATAAGCGCTGAAATTGTCTGTGGCGTATGCAGTTCCGAACATTGCATTATAATCGTTCATGATGGATTGCAGTTCATCAGAAGTAAGCTTTTCATTTACAAATCCTTGATTCATACCTGTTAATTCATCGTCTTGATTGGAATTGGCAGTATATGTAAATATGGCTCCTATCTTAATTTTTGGATTTAGTTCTTTCAATATTTTATAATATTGCAACAACATGGGAACGGATTGTATGGCAAACAGTGCATTAAATTCACCGTCAAAAGTAGATTTATTAAAATTGGTCAGTATGAATTTGGCTATTTCTTTCATTCGAGCTTCATTCATATAATCAAACGACATTTCTTCTTTACCTTTATAATATTCAACCAGAAAGCCTAATACATTTTCATCGGCAATCGCATCTTTAATCAAATAACGATGAAGACAATCTCCAAAAACTTCAGCAGTAGTATGTTCATTTGCATTTTCAACAAAAATCGGCGTACCTGTGAACCCGAATAATTGTAAGTTATTGAAAAATTTAACGATGTTTTTATGGCTATCGCCGAAGTGACTGCGATGACATTCATCAAAAATCATCACCACTTTTTGATTCCTAATTTCCTGTAAATGCTTATTGTAATAATCTTTTGTTATCGCATTATTTAACTTTTGAATGGTTGTAATGATTATTTTTGAATCGCCGCTTAAACGTTTGATAAGTTCCCGCGTGTTATCAGTGCCATCAACAGCTCCCGGCTCGAAAGATTCGTATTCTGATTGTGTTTGAGTATCTAAATCGTGGCGGTCAACGACAAACATCACTTTGTCAATGCCATCTACTTCCGATACCAATTGAGCTGCTTTGAAAGAAGTCAGCGTTTTTCCAGCGCCTGTCGTATGCCAAATGTATCCGTTCTTATTGGAATTTTGCACTCTATCTAAAATCCGTTCTACAGCATAGAATTGATAGGGACGAAGTACCATCAGACACTTATCTCCCTCGTGCAAAACAACATATTTGCTTATCATCTTTCCTAAATTGCATTTTTCAAGAAAGAAGAGAGAAAACATATTCAGGTCGTTGAGCGGAATATTTTCTGCATCAGTCCAATTGAATATAAATTTATAACCTGCGTTGGGATTATTTGCAAAATATCTGGTATTGACGCCATTGGATATAACAAACAACTGAATGTAATCGAATAAACCATGAAAAGAAGTCTTGTGATAACGCTGCACTTGATTGTAGGCTTCTTTTAGTTCAACGCCTCGCCTTTTCAATTCAATTTGCACCAATGGAAGCCCGTTGATAAGAATGGTAACGTCATATCTGCATTTATTTCGACCTTCAACAGTAATTTGATTGGAAACCTGAAATTCGTTTCGACACCATTTATTTTTATTTAGAAATTCTATCCAAATACGTTTATCGTCTTCTGTATCAAGTGGGTATAAATCGCGTAGTTTTTTTGCTTTTTCAAAGCGTGTTCCACCTTCCAGAAAAATACAAATTTTTTCAAATTCGCTATCTGTAAAGCATTTTTTGCCGTGCAAAGCCAATTCTTTTTGATTGTGTTTTTCAAGTTGTATTTTAAAATTAGCATACAGATTATCTTCTTCTTTGATGGAAACATTCTCATATCCCATTTCTATCAAAGTATTTATCAATCCGTTTTCTAAGATTTGTTCACTTTGGGTGGTCATATTTATCTTCAATGCTTCAGGAAATAAAGTTACAAAGATAATTACAATTGTGGAAAGTTGTGTAATTCAGAGACTATTTGTTTTTCAAGGACTTTGATTCTTTGAGCAATCTTTCGACTTGCTTGTATGTTTTGCGACGGGGCATAGTTATCTAAGTTTACAAATTATCAAAAAATGTTTCATCCATCCGGATTGAACGAAAACGAATCAGTAATTCGTTCATCCGGTTTATTAGAGCTTCAAAAGGGATAGGTTGTTCGTATATAAATGTTTGTTGCATTTTAATATAATCATCTTCCCATAGATTAACAATATCATTTTCAGGAACAAAATTAATTTGTGAAGGACGATGTGTAGAATAGTCAACGCCTCTCTCTCGAGTCATAATTGACCGATGTTCAACGATTGTTTTGTATAACTCTATGTCTGAGAGTGCGTCTTGGGCAAATTCCGTATCCATCAATTTATGCAAGTCATACAAATGCCTTGTCATTCGTTCGGAGTGTATTCGTCCTTTTTGTAAAGCTTCATGCAGCAAAAATGCCTTTTCAAGAAATGTTCGTTTAGGAGAAACAATATTCACTGTAAAATACTCATCGCTAAAAGCCTTATTAGGATAGTTATCGGCAATAATTGTTCTAATTGCAACCGGCACAAAAGGCTCGCGAAGTGAACGACAACTAATTTCTACCTTTACCCAATTTTGCACATAATGATTTCCCGGAAATAGTGTCGGATATGTAATTTTCAATACACGAGGGTCTTTGTCGGATGTTTCCGTAGCCACTAATTCTATCGAAAAATCTGCAATACCTGCGTCCTGCATTTTTTGATACAATTCTGTTACTAATTCATCTTGAATGTATTTTGAAGATAGCTTCCTTAATTTTTCTCTTTGATTTTTACTTGAAATGTTTGTTATTCCATAAAAATCCCGATTAATTGCAACATCAATATCTTCACTCAATTTATCAAAACTTGTGATAAGTTTTCTTATCCAAAGTAAACTTTTATCCAAAGTTCCACAATCAAAATCAGCTAACGACCTGTTCATCAATTTTACTTTTGATAATCTTCTTTCGATAATATTTGATTACTTTGTTGTAGAACGAGCCGTTTCGTTCTATAAACAAAGTACAAATGTATAAAAAAAGTAGAAACATCACCACTCTCATAGGAGAGTGTGAAAATCAATTGAGAGAAAAAGGCTATTCAGAAGCCTGCATAACTATCCATCGTCGTAAATGGCAACAAGGGATACAACAATACATGTATTCCAGTGCCATGGATGAGTATAACGAGGATGTTGGAGAAGAATATCTTCGCATAGCAACAAAGAATCAGGCGCCATCAACAGTTCGTACACAGGTTCGCAATGTTCACATTTTAACAGATTTTCTAACCTCGGGTACTATTCATAAGAGGATAGTGCATCTTATTGATTATCCATTATCCGGTGAAATAGGACTCGTAGCAGAGAAGTTCTTATCCAAATTGCGATCAGCAAGGCGTTCCGAATTGACAATCATAGAACATCGTCGTATGTTGAGTTATTTTATAGAAGGGCTGTTACTGAAATCCATAAACAAGATTGAAGAAATAACCGAATCCGATGTTATTGATTTTATAGATTCAGCACAACATTGCAAAGACAAACATTATAATACCACTCGCCTATTTTTCCGGTATCTTTATGAAGAGAAGTATATCAACATAAACATTGAGTATGTTCTGGGAAGAAACAATTATCCCAAGCAGGAAAAGATTCCTTCCGTATATGAACCGGAAGAAATAAAGCAAATCGAAAGATCTGTAGATCAAGCCAGTGCTGTTGGAAAACGAGATTATGCTATTTTGTTATTGACTACAAGGCTTGGTTTACGGGCTTCCGATATATGTACGCTTCGGTTTTCCGATATAGATTGGGATAAAAACCTTATCCGATTGACACAATATAAAACTAAACGGGATATAGAATTGCCTTTATTGATTGATATTGGGGAAGCCATAATCAATTACTTGAGATATGGACGACCTGTTTCGAATACGACCTTGGTATTTTTGTCGGCAGCCGCTCCTTACCGTTCATTGACTCATATCAGCCTGAACGGAATTATAAGTCGGATTATAAAAGCATCCGAAGTAAATATCAATAACCGAAAATTTGGACCTCATGCCATGAGGCATACCTTGGCGAGCCAATTATTATGTAATGGGACGCCGTTGCCGGTAATATCAGAAACTCTGGGACATGAAAGGACACAAACAACAATGAATTATTTGCGGGTAGACCTTAAAAATTTGATGAAGTGTAATCTCGATGTTCCATTGGTCAATCAAGATTTTTATAATCAGAAAGGAGGCTTTTTTTATGGGAGAATATAGTTTCAAAAGTGTATTTGCACCTCACTTTTACAGTTTTCTAAAAATGAAAGAAGCAATGGGGTTCGGACAGGTTAAATTCAAAGTAATATTAAAAGAGTTTGATTTGTTTTTTATTGAAAAGAACGTTTCCGACCTATGCATTACTCAATCATTAATATCGGAATGGAGAAAAACCCGGATAAATGACAGTCGTAGAACATTGTATGATAAATATTCCGTCATATCCCAATTCTGCAAGTATATGTGTCATACAGGGAATGCGTGTTATGTTCCCCGTCTTCCAAAACGACTGTTTCCGGATTACATTCCTTACATCTTCACACATGAACAAATGCTGCAGCTTTTTAAAACATGCGACACATTGATTACCACCAGTAGAAATATGGATTGTATTTTATTTGCATTGCCTGCCCTTTATAGGTTGCTTTACAGCACAGGAATACGGGTAGGAGAAGCTATATCATTAAAAAATGAAGATGTTGATTTTATCCGTCACTATATCATCATAAGGAAAACGAAAAATCAACAGCAAAGGTTAGTCCCCCTTAACTCATCCATGCTGCAAACATTACTCCAGTATAAGGAGGTACGTGACGGTATGCCTTTAGATAATACAACCGTTCCCGGTAATCCATTTTTTATATCGCCATCTGGTCACCCGTTGACCAACAGCTCTGTCTATAACTGGTTTAGAGTGATTCTAAAAAAATGTGGCATACCACATATTGGAAAGAATCACGGACCCAGAGTACATGATCTTCGCCACACTTGTGCCGTTCATTCCTTGATGAATCAGGTCAAATCGGGTGCTGACATTTATTGCGCTCTTCCTGTATTATCTGTCTTCCTTGGTCATAAAACAGTTAAAGGAACCGAAAAGTATGTGAGACTTACTCAGGAAATGTACCCTGAGATTATAAAAATGGAACAGTCTGTAACTTCGTTTGTGTTCCCGACACAACCTAAAATAGCGATTGATTATGAAGAATAATTTTGCCGGATATATAACCTCATTCTTTTTGGAATATCTTTCCGCTGAACGTGGAGTCAGTCAGCATACAATCAGGTCATACAGTAATACATTTACCTTGCTGCTTACCTATATGGATGAAGAAAAACATATAAAAGCAGATAAGCTAACTCTTGACCATCTGACGCGGAAGAGCGTGCTAAACTTTTTGGACTGGTTGCAAAACTGTAGAAATTCGGGAAATACGACAAGGAATCAAAGGTTGGCTGCATTACATGCATTCTTTAAATATATGCAGTATGAAGATGTCCAGCATTTAGCACAGTGGCAGGATATTTTGTCTATCAAAATAAAAAAAGCGGAGAGACGAAGCGTTAATTATCTTACTGTTGAGGGCATAAAACTTGTACTGGAACAAATCTCAACAAATACAAAACTGGGGAGAAGAGATTTAGCCTTGATCTCATTTTTGTACGACAGTGGCGCCAGAGTACAAGAGTTGATTGACCTCACTCCCGCATCTTTAAATCTGAATAAACCGTATTACGTCACATTGTTTGGAAAAGGGAGTAAAAAGAGAATTGTGCCATTACAGGATCAACAGGTAGCTTTACTGAAAAACTATATGGAAGAAAACAAATTAAATAAGGATTCATGTAATCAACGACCTTTGTTTGCAAATAATCGAGGAGAGAAACTTACAAATGCCGGTATTACATATATTTTGAATCAGTATGTAAATAATGCACGTAAAATAGATCCGGAACTCATCCCGGATAAAATCAGTCCTCATTGTTTACGACACAGTAAGGCTATGCACCTTTTACAAGCCGGAGTCAATCTCGTTTATATCAGTTATCCTTACTTCTACAAAATCCGAACTTTTATAGATAGAACATTGATTATCAATTAAATTTATCCTCAAAAGTTCGGATTATATTCACGTCATTTTATTCTTTTCCTACCAAATAGTTCAGTGAGACTGTCATTTTTGTTACCCCACTTTTTAGGAATATTTCTGATATTTTCATCTTCCAAAGATATCATCGCTTTTGCTTCCATATCGGTAGTTATATCCAAATATACCATTGTTGTGGATAGATTGGCATGTCCAAGTAATTTTGATAACTGTGCAACGTTCATTCCATCATCTAATAAATGACCGGCTTTTGCGTGTCTAAATTGGTGAGCATGAAGATTAATAGGTACTTCTGGACAAGTTTCATGAGCAATCGCGGCATATTTCTTCAGTCGTTTATTAATTGCTTCCTGACTGATTTTTCCTTGATAACCTTTTACTCTGGAGTAAAATAAATATCTGTCTTTGTTTGAGTTAACTCCATGAAACTTCTTAATGTATTTGTTGAGATGATTTACTAACTTTGGAGGCAAATATAAAGTCCTAATTTTGCTGCCTTTACCAACAACAGTTGCATGTGGATTATCAGAGGTAAGATCCATGTCTGATATTTTTAACGATAAAACTTCGTCTATTCTGGCAGCTGTACCGTATAGGAATGCCATAAAAACAATGTCTCGATATCCCGTAACAGTATAAACATCAGGTACAGACATGAGTGTTTTTACAGCAATTTCGCTCATACCATTAATTTTTTTCTTCGTTTCCTTCATTCGGTGGATATTTTTAGAATCTAATAAAAGATATCTGTATTTAATATCCTGCTCACCAATATATTGAAGATACGCTTTTATAGATGCAAGACGCACATTGCAACTTTGAGGGCTGCAATCTCTTTCATTTTTCAGCCAAACGAGCCACTCTTTTATGGTTTCGGGAGAAAAATCGTTACCGGAACTGAACGAACTTGATTTTAACCCTTTATTCTTTTCAAGGAAGGTTATATACAGGTTTATAGCTGATTCATAAGACCGTATCGTATTTAAACTATTCGTCTGTACGCATTCGTCAATCCAAGAGTTATAGTATTTTGCCAATTCTAAGGCATCATTTTTATTATTCTTCATCATCGGGTAAATCAGGGATTATTTCATTATAAGATTTTCCTGACAGGTTTTCTATAATGCCAGCCAGTTTTGGAACCAGAGAATAATAGTACATAGTACTTTTTAGTGTACTGTGTCCCATGCTTTTACTTAATGAAACCAATTTGTCGTGAACTTCAAATCCACGATTCGTCCATTTGTTTATATTTTCGATCGCATAATTATGCCTTAGAGCGTAAGCCACAGTTTTTGCTTCATTATATTTGTACCACAACTCATTAAACTGATGATATACCCAAATATTCCAATGACATTTGTCAGCGTAATTAGGAAAAAATATTTTGCGGTCAGGTAACAGTTTTGATATTGCATTATCGTAACGAACCAGCAGTTCCCTCATTGTATCATGAAGTACAACTCTGTGTTCATTATATCCTTTGGTATAACGCACATCAATAATTCCGCTTTGAAGGCTAACATCTTTTGTTCGTAGCAATCTTGCTTCCGTCGTCCTAAGTCCACTACTATAGAGAAGTCTGAAGAAAACCGGAACCTCGATTTTCCGGAGTTTCACTTGTATAGGAGCACCATCTTTGATTTCGTCACATGCCTTGAAGAAATTTTTCAGTTCCCCTTCGCTAAAGGCATGGGGTATATAAGCGCTTGGTTTATAGTGTGGAATCTTCGGTATTTTTAATTCTGTCCACTTTTGTTGTTCTGTATATTGTAAGAATGTGATTATTGAATGTGTCCTGCTCCAATGAGATATAGGAATCTCAGTATCCCTTTTTGTACACCACCGGTCAATCATTTCTTGAGTCAAGTATTTGCTTTCAGGGTATCTTTTAATGCAATCTCGATAGAATTGGACTAATGAAAATATTGTTGATTCTTTTAGTCCGGATACTTTACGGAACTCAAGGTATGCGTCTAACATTTCCTTAAATAACAATGGAGTTTTCATTCGAACACCTCCTTTCCGACAGGATATTTTTCGATACTTAACGCACATTCCTTTAGTCGAATTAGATTTGATTCAAGATAAGACTCTATTGATACAGGTGATGCGTGTCCTAATATTTCGGATATAACAGGAGTCTGAATTCCATTTTGAAGTAGCGTTACCGCAAAATTGTGCCGGAATAAATGAATCCCTTTTTTCCCACTTTCTTCTCTGACACCGGCTTTTGCCAATACAGCAGATGTAGCATTATACATAGATGTACTCCCGAGCTTTCTTTTCTCTTTATCTTGAGTCAAAAATATCGTCTCATCCTCTGATTCAGGTCTTTCATTCTTGATGTAATCAAAAATTGCATTACCTACAACCGGACGTAGAGGCAACGTTAACGGTACTTTTGTTTTATTTTGGATGAGATGAATAATGTTATGTTCCCAATCAATATCATCAAACTTGAGTGCAGCAATATCACAACCGCGAAGACCTGTATATAGAGCTATTATCACGATAGCCTTATCTCGAAAAGTTAGTGTACAATCAGCGTCCAAAAGAACAGATTTAATTTTTTCAAGTTCTTCCCTTTCTAAAAACGGATACGTCTTGTGGATTTTTTTCATTTGAGGAAGAAACGAGATAATTCTTTCACATTCACTATCGTGGTGGTGAGAGACAGATGTTTTCAAAACGGTTTTGATTTGTTTCATGACATCAAATTTCCTTATAATCTTTTCTCCGTCATAGAAATAGTTCTGTACTGTTTTTTCTGAAACATCAGATAGGGAATGGATTCCCTGATATTGTTGATAAGCAAAGAACTTTGCTGCTACCAATTTCAAGTGTCTGATATAAGACTCTGATAAACCTCGATTTGTTGCTGATTGTACAAAAGTATCAATAACTTTTTTATATTCAATGGAAAGGACAGCATAATTATCCGGTTTAAGAAAACCACAACGGTGAACAGCTGTTGGGAATATTCCTTTCAAATCAAATTGCTTAATCTTGCCTATAATCTTGAGCTTATGATGAAGCGTGGATTTTGTAAACCGGACACTCAGAGACTCATAATACTCTTCGTAAGAATTGATTTTGAGGTCACTTGCTTCTCTTAAAATCTGCCTGATATCAGTAAGAAATTCATTGATATAACATTTTGTATATCCGCTCTCTTGCATGTGCTCTATTAGAAGCGGATACATTTTTCTTAAATTTTCGACGTTCATAATTTTTTGTATTTAATCTGTTAATAAACGCCGCAATAGTAATATAAAATCCTAACTTAAACAGACTGAATAGAACTTATTTTGAGGTTATTAGTAGTAAAAGTTCGGATTTTGTAGAAGTAAGGATAACTGATAAAATCCTAACTTCAGGATTTTATCAGGGACATATTGGGACATGTCTCTATACAAACAACTGAGATTTATGCACGTGCTGATTCTAAACAGAAACGCGAAGCGCTTGAAGCAGCATATATAGATATCATTCCATCTGTTAAGACTGAAGGAGCTTGGGAAAAAGACTCGCAATTAAAAATATGGCTTAAAGGGCTTGGAAAATAAATCTACTGAATGGTTATCCAAAGTAATTTTGTTATGTTTAACGTCTAAATTATGATAAACAACAAACTCGTTATAATTACTTTGGATAATATTTTAGTATGGATAACTGAATCGCTCTATCAAATTCCAACCTTTACTTAATGATGTTCCTCCCTTAAATACTAAATAATTGGAACAAGTTGTTTCAAACAAGGCTTTTAATGCCATTGTTACCCACCAATCTTTTTCTATAGATTCTTCAGGTAATCCCGCTGTGAGAGTTAAACCTTTGATTATTTCAATACGCTCTTTTTCAGGGATTATAAGCCATTTATTCATCTTTTTTTAATTTTAATAGTATGTTTGATATCCATTCCGGTGCAAGATTAGCATCGTGAATAATATTATCGTTTTTTTCAATTGCGAGAGCTTCTTTGATTATTTGCAATTCTGACTCTGTTACTTTACCTTTTCCGATTTCTTTCAACGCAAAAATTATTAATGTTGTTATATCTCCCTTAAAAGCCAAATACTTAGCTACAGTCTTTTTGAATCTTATTGTTGCTTTTTTACCCACTTTAATTACTCTCGGCGCTCCATCAGTAAGAAATACAACCCTCATAGGGACTTGGGTGGAAAGTCCTAACCTGTTTAAGGCATATAGTCCTGTTGGTATCAGTCTTGCCTTTTCCTTCTTAGCTATTGCTTTTGCAATATCTTCTATTGAAGGATATACAGTTCCTATTAATTTACTATACCTTGGATATAAGTAAATACCGTTTGAAATGCGAATAATAAATTCGTCTTTTGAAAGGCGAGATAAAGCATGACGAATTGCTACACCCGTTCCTAATGAGCGAAAATCGTCTGCAAAAATTATTTTTCCACGACGTTTTTTAATTATAGCGTTTTTTATATGATAATGAGTTGATTGCATATAGTTTTTTTATTTATTTTTGGCACAAATATAGCATAAATATATGCCAAAATTCCGCTACAAAAATAGTTGATTTATATAACAAAACAAAATTTAATCTCCGAAATTTGTTAGTAACGCTGCATTTTTTATCCGCTCTTCTTTTTCAAACGACGCTAAATAGTTTTCGGTTGTTTTCAAATCGCTATGCCCTAAACTGTCGGAAATATAAGCAATATTTGCCCCACTTCTTTTCAAAACGCTTGCAAATGAGTGCCTTGCGGTATATGTGCTAATATTGGGTATGCCCAGCTTATCCCCAATTTTTTTAACATGTTTGTTTATTCTGCGAGTAATGTCTTGAATTCTTTTCTTTTGCTCCATTGGCGTTTCATTACCAGTGAGAAAAGGAAATACATAACTGTTCGGACTTTTATCTGGATTACCCCACTTCTCAATAATCTGTTTCATTTCAGGAGTAAGTAGAGCCTCTATCTCTTTCTTTTCTTTGGATGTATGCAATGTCTTAGAACGGTAAAAATGAATTTCGTCACCGTCAATGTTGGTATATTTCAATTTCAATAAGTCGTTTATATTGATACCATTGCATAAATATGAGAAAAACCACAAATCCCTGTAATGTCCGGTAGCTTCTGCACTGTCCGTAAAATTGATGATTTGCTTTATCTGTTGCAAAGTCAAGGCCATTTTGCGTCCTTTTCCTGTCGGGATTTCGTATTTGCCTTTTCCAAAAGGATATTGAGCCTCTTTTATTACTCCTGCGTTTTTGGCTTCATTGAACAATGCCCGCATACTGCGGATATACATTGAAATGGTTGTGTAACTCTTGCCCTCGTTTAGCATTACCTTTTCATACTTTTTGAGCCAATCGACTGTTATTGAATCAAAATTAATTTTTGTTCCGGCATATTTTTCCAAATGGCGAAGTGAACAGGAATAGGTTATCGAGTTCCCGATAGCACCCGATTCGACCAAACTTTCTATTTTGGCTTGAAATGCAGCGTTGAGGGTATCATTAACACATTTGCCTAATCGGGTATTCAACATATCAAAAGAGAAATTACCTTCTTCGACCAATGTACGAACTATAGCTTCCACTTTTTCAAAAGAATTTTTGATATCCGAGCGAATCTCAATAAGTCTTTTACTTTTGGTTTCAGCCAATGCCGCCCAATCCTCTTGGCTCAACTCTTTTCCTGTGCTGTAATAACGTTGTATGCGATTATATACCACTTGGATTTTTATCGGAAATAAT
>Ga0123354_10010104_pt1 | contig 14506 bp, 9 predicted proteins | sample TergutLab28metaG_2_FD_97872 | JGI IMG/M metagenome (GOLD analysis project Ga0123354, IMG submission 97872) | Labiotermes labralis P4 segment gut microbial communities from Petit-Saut dam, French Guiana - Lab288 P4 | ecosystem: Host-associated > Arthropoda: Insects > Digestive system > Gut ... | reverse complement strand
TACTCATAGTGATGATATATTCAGGATCCAAAAAAGAATAATTAGAATAATCACCAACTCCAATAGGAATGCATCATGTAGAGAACTATTTAAAAAACTGAATATTCTTCCACTACAGTCACAATATATATACTCAATACTTTATTCATTATAAAAAATAAAGATCAGTTTCCTTTAAACTCAAATACGCATACAATTAACACAAGACACAAAAACAACATACATGTACCTTCTGCTAACTTAGCAATGTATCAAAAGGGTGTCAATTACTCAGGAGTTAAGATTTTCAATCATTTACCAACAACCATTCAAAATGTATCGGACAATAAAGGAAAATTCCTAACTGCACTAAAAAAGTTCCTCCTGATCAACTCATTTTACAGTTTGGAGGAATATTATAATACATAAAAAACCAATAATCTCATTTTATTATTATCACACCTAAGATTATACTAAAATTAATCAACTAAATTATTTTCAATATTGGCAACCGAGAAATTATTGTAAACGTCCTAAGTACATACACTTATTAATGGCAATGCTCTACACTGCCATTTAGATCTGATTAAGTCTCATAACTAACTTATCATACTTAACTTAATTATAATCAACACCACTGATAGTAAGCTGATGCTTAAGGCCCAAACCTAGGCACTTATCCTATTGCTTATATTATTTGTAATGCCACATTTTGTAACAATGGTATATGTTTTATCTATTATGTATAAATGACTAGTTCCATATCAGTATGATTTACGGAATGTGAAATGAATGAATGAATTATATACCACAACAGTCCATGTAAACCCTCTCCCAGAAGTAAAATTATGAGAAAATTTTCACTACTAAAACTGCTTGCTTCTGTGCCCTTCCCAGCTCAACAGTTGTAATCATCACCCTTGAACTATTCAGATGTGGAAAGTATCTAAAAATTTAAGAAATGGAAGCATTAGATTTTCTGTAAATTGTATGTAGATGTCCTGTTGCATTTGTAAATGGAACTAATATTAGTAAGATGCAAAAATTGACAGGAAAATGTACTAGTACCATTTACCTATATGCAGGATGCACAAGACATAATGTAGTATATGTGATGTCAGTTCTATACTGTAAAAGGATGTATACAGATGCTTAAATGTTTAATTTCCTATTTATTGTACAGGTAACTCTTCTGCAAAGTATCATTTTTTCCCCTCTATTGTAACTGGGTGACTAGCCTTTAATCAAGTAAATTTTATCACATGTAATACAAATGCATAAGAATATGAAAGAGTGATATGTACAACATTATGGAGGAAGAAACTGAGGAGGAGGAGGTCTGGGAAGGCAGAGGTAGGGACAGAAACTTCTTTGTGGGATGGCACATAAAAAGTTTAACCATCTAAGAAGAAGAATAAAAAAGGGATCTAAAATGTCACTTTCATGTTTTCCCTGAATTTTTTTCATATTTTTCCTGAATATCAACTGATATTCTGCCACCCTTTGGGCTCTGCAGCCTGGGGTGGCTGCAACAAGACTGTCACTCTCATTGGCTGCTGTTCGTGTCATCCCTTCTTGTATCATAAACGATATGCTGCATTTAGCACTGTAGATTTTCCCTCCACATGATATTTCTGAAATATTCTGTAAGCACCTTCCTGCTTCTCCACGTTGTATAATACAGTATTGTCTGCAGATTATATGTATGGGCCATACAGACATTTCTTAACAGCCTGAGGAGAATTTAGTGAATTATGTCATTACGAGAGTGTTAAGTTTTACAGTGTTAATAGTTTTTTTATTGATTTTTCAGTCAATCAGAGCAGAATTCAAGGCAATATCAGCATCAGCAGAGTTGGGGCCCTTCTGGAGGCAATGGTGGCCCTACTCAGTCGCGATCTTTCAGAGTCCTTCAGAAAATAACCGACACAGATAATACAGAAGGCAAGTGAGAGTGATTAGATTTCTGCCTTTAAATGTAAATGTTCAAGGTTTAATTAAAACTGTCAGATTCTGACAAGTACTGGAACTTGTAAAGTTTCATGGTTAACCCTTCGAAGTACAGTAGCTATGTTACTGCCTATAAACAGCTGAAACTTATGAAACTCTGCAGTGTATTCACAATATGATTTTTCTGTCTTCTGTACATTTCTCAGAACAAGTGGTGATTATCTGCCTACACTGAATTAAGAGGGGGTTATGCATAATGAAAGTGCACTGAGCTTACTGTGAGTTAACAACTAAATTGCATATATTGTTTAGACAAATTTTATGCTTCAAAGTGGTGTTTAGTTTGATAGATGACCAAACAAATTAGGAGATGAGTGATGAGAGTAGTGTGTATGGAAGTGTTAGTTGTACCCCTTCAGGTCCAAATATCTAAAGAAAATGGCTTTGCATTTTCATTTAATTGCATGTTAGGCTCCTTTAGTTTTGAAGTATCGAGTGTCTTATTATGAAATAATTCTGATAGTTTGCTTAGTTTGTTTGGTGAATAAAAACAGTGTCCTTCACGGTTGACTATTCAAAAAATGTTTACCACTTAATAAGTGGAAAATAAAAATCCCTGGGTGCACACCCTAATGAAATGTGCTGTGCACACTTATTTGAGTGATCTGCTAATTTATTAATCACTGGGATTTCACTGAATGCTACTTGTGGGTAATTGTGCTTATAAGAGGTGACAATGTTCCCTGGTATCATTAGGTTAACATTTGCCTCTACAGTCCCACAGGCTAGAAAAAGAACAGGTGCACAAGGGATGGTACTTTTGTTTTGAGGAACATAAAAGTAAAAGAAGTTTACACTGTGGCAGAAAGTAGAATGTTTGAATGTTCAATGCATAAAGTAACTGCCTGGCTTTTAAGGGTGCATATACTGATTTATTTTTATATTCATACTTAATTTATAATAATCTGTATGTTATTTAATGACCAAAGGAATAATAAAAAATCCATAATTTACCAGATGTATGATGCTCCAATAAACCTGTTCACTGAGTCACAACTCACATTAATTGACATGGAAGATGTAATGAGAATAAAATTAAATTTACTCTACTAAAATAACACAATACAATTTATCATATGTGAAAAGAGTGAGTTTGGCAGTGTACTGTAATATTTGTAGTCTGTAGTTAATTGAAAACTAAAGTGTGAAGATTGTGAATTTCAGTGGTGTATCTGAAGTACTGGCTTTTCTGGGACGTAATGCCATGTCTCTGGAAACTGGTTCCTAGTGTTTCAAGACAGTGTAATGGTCTCGAAACAATGGAAACTAAGTAACCATTGATGTAGCAGTTATATCCCTAATGAACCTATATATAAAATCTAAAATTCTAATAAAGGAGAAAGAAATGAACAGAACAATTATCTCAGTATTCTCTCAGTCACTACATCATTGCCACTTTTACCAGTTACAGTGATCACTGCAGTCACTGCTGCTTCAGATATTGAATAGCTGCCATTGGTGGTGAATTTCAAGTAACAGTAATATTATGAGTGTTATTGATACATCTCTAAAACAAATTAAGAAGATTCAGTTAGCAAATAATGTTCAGGCTTTAAAGAAATATTAGTAGCGATATGGTTTGCACTGATCTATACATTCTGATTGGCATGTAGAATTTTTTCTTGGACTGTTTAACCCTTGAATATGGTACCAGTAGTCTGCCCCTAAACAGCAGTAACTTATTACCAATCAACACTGTGCAACATCCCTAAAGATTGAATTCCTGCATTTTTTAATTTGTGTTTGTTTACTTTTGTATACAGAAAGTAACTTTTTGTGAAAAAGAAGAATTCATAAGTGCAGTTTTTATCAAGAGACTAATATAAAACATGAAAATTCTGTGGTGATGAAATCAAATAAATATTTCTTGTCATCAACAGAATAAATATCTAACAACTCAAGGGCTGTCTTCGCTTCTGTTATCAGTGGTATCAGTCTTTTACACAGTAATACTATTAAGTATCAGGAATACATTCTGTTTCAGGAAAGATGTGAAGTTCTTATTGTGAACACAAAGAGTTACAGCAAAGTTTTGGGTATCATAAACAAAATTTTCATGTCTGCTATAATCTGATATGGGACTTCAAAAATTCAGAGCACTTACAATGGACCAGTACTTTTAAGTCAGTAATAACAAACCACCTAAATACAGCTAAATTTATCATTTGAGATGAACTCAGGAACATAAGTATGATAGGTCTTCATGTGAAAGTTATCCCTTTTCACACCATGAAGACATAATGCGGAAGTACAGGTAATAGCTCCATGCATTAATTTTTGCACAGGACATCCAGTTGTGTTATTAAACTAAAAGAAAACAAATAGTAGCAGATTTCGGTCAAACACAACAATATATGCTTCTATTTTTATTTTTACCTTGGCAACATGTTTCATTCACTGTTCCATCATTAGGCCATTTTTACAAAACTTAGAATAAGGTGTATGTAGTGTCAATAGCATTCATGTAATATTGGATCTGATAAAACTTACAAACTGCATTAAAATATTAAAATAGTATAAAATGACAACAAAATTATATATATATAAAATTTTGTTCCAGCTTCTGACAATTGCATAGTATTACACAAAATTTTGATATATCACAGGCTAAAAACCGGTCATTTTATACTGCTTTAATATTTTAATGTAGATTGTAAGTTTGCTATTTGCACTACATAACCTTATTCTAAGTTTTGTACAGGTGACTTGATGATGGTAAATTAACCAAAACATGTTGTCAAGGTAAAAATATAAATAAAAACATATATTGTTGTGTTGGACTGAAATCTGAAACCATTTGTTTTCTTTTAGATCCATTCACTAACCTCAGCACTAGAGGGAGGTGAGTGAACATCAAACCCCATCTGCTTTACTCCTGAGGACTCTGGTACCCACTTAGGTCTTTGTGTAGTGTGTTACTGAATATTTTACTTCCAGCAAAACTAGAATGTTTAAAAATTTTAGTAAAACTCTTTAGTACCATATTTAATGAAAATCTGTCAAGCTTTTCTAAAGTTGTTACAAAGGTATAGATGAACATTATAAAGCAACAGGCAAATTTTGCAACTTTTTTTTTGTGAAACAAAGAAAGAAATGAGTAATTTGTCAGACTCTCATTTTGTAAGAGGTTATATGCTGATAACAAAATAATTAATCTATCCTGTACAATAATATGGGGCTTAATTTTGGGGAATATTTTAAAGATATAAATAACTAAACTGCAGAAGTCTGAACTGTGATTCTGACATAAATGTTGTTTCTTTTATCACAACATTTGTTGAAAGGTAACTTCTTTTCTTGTTTCCAAGGGTTGTGACAGGAAACATGACTATACTAATGGCTGTTGAGTATTAAACACTTTTTAATTACTGCCATGTATGCTGTCCATGTTATCAGGTGATTCAGATGGCCCGCTCCAGGAGTATGGTCCCCCAAACAGTGGAGGGGGTGAATATAATAGCCAAGGGGTGTCAGTACAGCAACTGCGGAAGTTACAGCTCAGCGATGATGATAGGGCACTCATGAACAAGTTCAGGGCTCAAGGTGAGGCTTAGAATAATACTGTGTATAAACAGTTCAAAAACCTATATAAATAAATAGTTCTAGTCTTCCGTAAGCACAGATTCAAACTTTTATATTCAACTGGGATTTCTACACAAAATCTGAATGTCAACCCAACATGACACAATGTCAATGCATTAAAGCATAATAAAGTGTTATTTTCTATGATCATGGGGTATTGAGTTGTGTGAAGTAATCACAAGTCATGGTTAAAGAAATTTAACTAAGAACAAATGCAACAAGAAAGGGTACTTTTCCTCAAGTGGAAATTCATAATACTTGTACAAACACAAACAGGATAAACAAATGGTGGCAAAAGTGAGTATAAGACATAAACATTCTTGAATACTTGAAATACACTTTTGGGGGTAGGAAGGAAGAAAGCTGCTGTTCCAATATTTTCTGTGTATACACATCTATCCAGTGCCGTTTATGTAGCTAAAAATATCTTACTAATTGAAAACAGTTTTCACTCCACTGTCCTCCCTCCGAGAAAAAGGTGTCAATGCTGCGTACTGTTGCACATCACCAGAAAATCACTGTATGTACACCAGTGTTAGTCATCTACAATATTTGCATAGAATGGTACACTGTGCTGTAGAAATGCTTTACCATTCAGCTCTGAAAATTGAAACAAGCAGTATGTGTTAACAGAATCAGTTCTGTCCATGGCTTTTCATGTTATATGTTTTAAAAAGACATACATTTTAAAATAATTTTATCACCTGCTCCGACTGTGTCAATCTTAGATTGTTCAACAACATTCTACAAAACTAAACATCTTGTACCTTTAAAAGAAATATCGGAATGCTTATGAATTGTAAGATATCTGGAGGAAGTGTTTGTGACCTATGGTAATTTTATTGGGAAGGAGTGAGAACAGTAACCTCAAAACCCTGGCCAAACTGATCCCCAGGCCAAGGTATTAACTAGGTACTTCAAGTACTGTACAGAAGAAGTGACATTCTTAGAAATAAGACTAGAGTTCTCAGCTAGTTCCTGCGTCTTAGACTGGGTTCATGAAGACTGAATGCAGGAGTGAGAGTGCCTGTGACTAACCATGCGCATGCTTTGCTTCTTAATTTTGTGGTTGTCCATTGCTTTATTCAGTTTCAGAGGAGACTTCAACAAATGAAGAAGAGAACCCACGTTACAGGGGCGGCCATATTCCGTCTCGTGTTTTCCAGATGCTGGATGAGAGTGGTACAGATTCTGTTCTATTTAACAGTGATGGACATTCTCTTTGCAGCAAATTTACCAGAGGTGGCGGGTCTTCTAGGTGCAGACTAATGTCTTGCATGTCATGGTGTTTACCTTTTGCAGCAAATATACAAAGAGGTGGTGGGACTTCTAAGTGCAGACTAATGTATTGCATGTCATGGTGTTTACCTTTTGCAGCAAATATACAAAGAGGTGGCGGGTCTTCTAGGTGCAGATTAATGTATTGCATGTCATGATATTTACACTTACCTCTGCAAATATGCTGTGTGAGTGTTACTGCACATTCGGATGTAACAGAAACAATGAAGTGCAACTTAGAATGTTAAAGTAGTGTAAGTAGCTTTAAACCACCTCCCAGAACAAATTTAAATATTCCCTTTACAAAAAACACAGTATGATATTTTGGATTTGTGCCTCACCCTCCTTTGTGAAGTAATTTGGCTTTGTGCATGAGTAGAAGGATTTACTGTGTTTAGAATTTCTTCTTCCTACCTAGGTATTTCACAATTAAGTTTCTCTCTAAATGTTTTTGTTCCTTAGGTATTTTTGAAGCAAATTAAAAGAGGAGTGTGACTTCAGTTTTCTAATTTTTTGTCAGTGCATATTTTCTTCTAGGCTATGTGTTTCTGACAGGTTATGGTAAAAAATATTCTTTACTTAAAATTCAAATTTCCCATGCCTCTGATATGCAATATATAGTATAATTACATAAGTAGGAAATCAAACAAATCTAGATGCAAATTTCAATCCTTTGAGGAGGGAGGATGCTACAGAGTCATAACATTAATCATTTAAAATGCAACAAAGATATCACAGTTGATTCTGTAATTACCTTCTTAACAGGTGCCATTGAAGACATACAGAATATTTTTTAATCTAACAGTTACTCCAATACATGACAGACTCACAACTATTGGATGCAAAGGTCTGCATAATGACCATGTTCATTGTACAACATTGCATTGAAAACAACTCATATCAAAATTACTCCTTACTTCCAAATGCTGAGACTGTTGTAAAAAAACTATGTCCATAAAGTTCCAAGTTATAAAATACACTTACATATGATTATTATAAACTGCCTTTGAAATATTCTCGTTTTGTACTGAAACATCATTGGCAGGATTTGGAGGGCATTGAGATAGCCCTGGAAGGCATTTTATGATAATTACTGTAGAGTGCTGATCTAGGCTGTTTTCAAAGTTCCATTTTCAGCATAAAAGTGGCCTTTAATGCTATTTAACTTTTGGGAGTAGGGTATGTGTTGCATGTAGCAATTATTGTTTTGCCTCACACTGTCAAGCAGAAAAAAATCACTTACGTGTTGTCCAAACTTCAAGATGATGGTAACAATGCTGAAGACCAAATGTTTGAAAATATTTTTGTAAGAATGGTTTTAACAGGTTGTTCCTGAGGATCAAATTCCTTGTGCATTATACTTTTACAATAAACAAGACAGACATTTTACATCTAAAAATAGTACTGAAGTGGATTTGTGATATCATTGTTGCTGTGGAAAAGCAATAAGTATTACATATTCTGAGTATGAGGCTGTGGTATTAGCTGTCATGCAAAATACATGGCACGATTTTGGGGGAAAAAAAAGTTATTGAATATAAAATTTGTGCTTTCATCTCCTCTAAAACTTCTGTCAGAAACATTTTTCATTCTAAGAAGAATTTAGTAAGATATTACCATAAATGTACGTAGGTCTTCATGTAAAGTACCATTATTCTTGTTGGATATTAAGGAAAATTGACTTTTCTTAACATATTAAAAAAGTACTTAAATATCAAATTTCATGAAAATCTGTCCATTTGGAGCTGAGTTGTATCATGTGGATGGGCAGACATAAGAAAGTAGTATTTGCTTTTTGCAACTTTGCAAACGTGCCTAAAAGCGATCAACAGTATCTTTATTTTTGAAAGTTAAGCATGAGCTTTTTTGAGAGTATGAGAGCTTGCGCACTCTTGCATTTGCATGGGAGCCATACTGCAGGCATGAGATGTGATCTGCTTCAGGCTTAAAGGAGCACAATTTCCAAAAGGCACAGATCTCAGAATGAGACTCATTTTGCTCTTATGTCAGCTTCTGTGGCACCAGTCTCACATTCATTCTGCAAAGACAGGATTCATGACAGACATTTTTTCTCACATTGCACTCATCTGCCAATGTGTGATTCAGTCATCTCAAGAATGTCATACAGAAGTCGATGAAAGCAATTAGTGATTTCATCAGAGTAAGAGATGGAGGGCTTGCCAATGTGGCATATTTCTCATATACTCTGTTCACAATTCCTGCTGTACAACTGAAATATTCGTGGACATCACAGTACTGCATCACTGTAGGTTTGCCATAATATATTGTACATCTCAGTAACAATTTTTATTACCTTGAAGCAAAACTGTTTTTTTTTGTTTTTGTCTCTTTGTCAGTAATGTGATATGAAAAAATGATGTTCAGGTGTGTATACATTAGCTGATGACTCCTCCCAGCAACAGGAGTAAACTGTTCTAACCTTACACAACATACACAAAACTTTGTAACTTACAGTGTATTTTTAAAAGGACCAGTCCTAGAACTGTAGGGCCGTGGGCTGTAAATGACAGCATATTTGGGCCCAGAAAAAAACAAGGTTCACAGAACATCAGACTTCCTTTAATCAGGCTAATGACACCCAAAAAATCCTGATATTTTGGCGTTTTAGGAAAATACTCCAAAGATCAGAAGATTTGTCATCCATTATGCATACTGATTCAATGAACTCTTTGTTGTGTTGTCTGGACTTTACTGAGACCATGGACCTATTATAATGGCTTCAGAAGATCTATAGTTGAGTGAACATTGTACTGTTGGCTGTGGCTGGAAGAAACACAAAACATGAATGATTCATCAGAAACTTAAAAAAATTAGGAGGCTTGACAGCGGCAAAAGATGGTGTGACTTCGGCTTCACACAACATTGGATCATCTACTCTCTATGACATAAAGAAACAGGAGGACCAATTGCAGTCATTTGTGACACAAAGTAGAAGTATAAAGAACCTTCTGAAGTGACAGACATTGAAACGGCCTAAATTACCACTAATGGACAATATGCTGTTTCAGTGGTGTTTAGCAGTACATTCTGAAGGAAAATCCATGACTGGGACTATGATAATTGAAGAAACTAATTCTTTTTAGGATAAAATGAAAATAACACACAAGTATAGGAGCAGAAATAAAAAAAATACCTGTAAGAACTTACATATGATAATCCAGAGTATTTGATAATCTGGCACCTGTCTTGTTCCATGGGTACCAGATTAAAGGAATTCTGTGGTACTTCCAAGCATATTTGTTTCTATTTTGTGTGTGAACATTAGTGACTGAAATATACTGCCTCTGTAGTACATACTGGTAGTTAAGAAGTTCTGTGCTTAATTAATTTTATTAAAAATGTATGGGGGAGGAGAGGCGCTAATTCCATTCTTTCGTAACCTTGGTACCAGATTGAGGGAGGGGGGCAGCTTTGGGCCCTAGCCACCACACCCATGCAGTTAGTAACCTTTATTCTCACTGGATAAGAGGATGGTTACCAGAGCCACTGTGGATATGAATTTTGCTAGATAAATGTCTTCCCCCACTGGAAACTGAATCCTGTATCTCATGTAGTCTACTCCATGAAAGATTAGTCATTGTACTGACTGAGCTATATACAGGTAATAACATGCAAATAATGATACAGTAACTTTTTCTATGTTTAATCTGGTTTACCAGTGATGTTCATAGCTGGTATGCATGACAAGTTTACTTGTGACCAGTGATATTCGAAACATGGACACTGCTTCTCTTTGTGATCAATCTGGTATTGTAGCCATATTTATCCCAGTCTTATTTCTTGTTCTTTTCCAGTGCATGTTGACATTTTTCTGTAATTGTGTATATTATAAAATACTACAAAGATAAGACTTCTGTCTATATGTTGTGATTAAGATTCATTGTCATGAACAGGAAAGCAGTGAACCTTAGCAGCAATCTTTTTTCCACAGTGTACATATCTATCACTTCCCATGCCCCTCCTATGATTGGTGACACAAACGATTTTATGTGTTATCTACTTCCTTCTCAGTGGACGAAGACACTTTCCTTCACACTGAGTCAGATCCTAGGTACAGGGGTGCTGCAATCCCTTCAAGAGCTTTCCGCATGTTGCAGAACATGACAGATGGGACAGCAGACTACAGTGAGCAGGGTATGGTTGCTGTGTGTGTGTGTGGCATGTTTGGCCAAGTGTGTGAAGGTGTTGCCACCTAATTTCCTCTTACTAAACCAGAATCCAGACATGGCACTAATGTAACCAAAGTTTACAAAATGCAATAACGGATGTATGTTGATAAGTGTTAAGAATGTGTTATTTGTATTGTGAAAGCTTAAAGATACAGCTCATAAGTTTCATATGTTGCTTTATTGAGATATTGTATGCTTATAGTTCAGATGGTATGATGACAGGCTTCAGGCTGGTGAGCAGAGAATTCAGGTGTGATTCGTGGTGACAGCAAGAGACTTTTATGGGCTTGAAAACATCCAGACTCTTTTTATATAAGCACTGAGACAACTTAACCCTTATTATATATTTGTACTTATGTGCACTTTTACAAATTCACAGTTTTCTTTATCCTCATTTAGTTGTCCTGAGTGTGTATTTTTTTGTTACATTTTTTGTGTATATTTTATTTAAAGAACTGTTGGGGAGAAAAAGGACTCATGCGCATGCGCGCGCGTGTGTGCGTGTGTGTGTGTGTGTGTGTGTGTGGGGGGGGGTTGCAAATTTTTTTAAAAATAAAATTCCCAGATACATGACCCAGTGAACTGTGTATCCATAAATTCAGTAAATTACGTTAAGAAACTGGAATATTGCTAATTTTAAAGAAGTGGTACACTAGAGTTTGTGACCACCAGAGAAGTCCATCAGTTATCATGCAGGCTTCTTTTAAGAGCCCTTTGAAATCAACGTGATCTTTCCATAATTTTTCCATACTGAATCATACCCTCACTGAGCTCTTCAGGCTTACATTGTCACGTGATCCAAATGACCTTGATCCCAGCAGATGGGACTGAATTTCATGCACAGTATCTTAAGCTGATCCAGAATTCATGAAATGCATCCTGCTGGCAGACAGTCATATTTCAAAATAGTAGATGAGTAACAGGAACATATACATGCACTAAATTGACAGTAACCTTCATCATATATAATAACAATTTTTGCTACAGGACTAATTGGTTGGGTCAGGATTATGGCCTACCCTCATTAGTGTTCTGACCCTGGCAAAAGGCTTCATCCAACATGTGACAGTTTGGTAGAGTAATGTATTGTTGCCACATGCTTTCTGCAGGCCATATCAATCCATCACATGACATCTCTGTGGAACTTCTTTTCTGATCCAGGAGCATTGTTGCAACTTCGTAAACATGTCTTAGGTTGCTTTTTTATGAGATACTGACTTTTTTGGCTTGTTGGTATCTCCTCTGCTGCTTTACAAGAGTGACACTGATATCATATGTACAAAACATGGTGTCAAGGGTATAAAATGTGCAAATGGACACACTAAAACCGTTTTGTGCATCTGACAGCAGTGTTGCCTGTATGTTTCACTTATCTGAGCTTTTGAAAGTGTGGTTTGAGGTGCATGTCAATGAATTTATGTATATACTAACAGCTTTACATCTGTTAACAAAGCTTATCAATTTTTGTTATAATTTTATATTCACATACATCAGTATTTATTATAATTTTATAGTCACATACAATATTGGGTGAATCAGTACAGACCAAATAAGTATGAATCTTTGCAAACACAACTATTTTTTTTTGTCTCTGACACGTTTAAGCTAAATTGCCATTATCTGTATCCATGTAAAGTAAACAAAGGAGGTACCCAAAGTGTACAAATTCAATGTACTGTGCTGTAAAACATGGAACTGTGTACTGTACACTACGCATTGCAGAAAGAATCAACTGTTTTTAAAGATCACTGCTAAGAAGTCTGTGGCATTTTTACAGTACCCCGGGGTCCAGCAGTAGCACGTGGTCCTCAAGCAAGACCTGTTCCTGTGCAGCACACACCTTCAGGTATGGAATGTTCAAGGCAGAAATGAAAAAACTTTGTTGCGCACAATAACAGCTAGCTACTGGTATGCTCTGTGATATCCATGCTTACTCTTAATTATCCAAATCAAAATGAAACCTGTCTGCCTCACATTTTTAGTCATAAAAATTAATTTAATTTTATGTCTAAAAGTTGTTTCTTGCCAAGATATAAACCAGTAGTTCAAACATTCAAAATACTGTAAAAAGCTAATGTTACTTAGAATAAATGGCTATGTAAATAATGTCAACCTAAATTCAGTGCTCCCCATAATGTAGCGCTCCATCCACATTTTCAGACATTAATAGACAAGGGTGTCAAACTGCAAGATTCTGCAATACATACTGCTATTTTAAAAAAATACTGAAATAGCAATTAAATATTGAGTGTTTACATGTTATTTATACTCTAAATTCCTTCAAAGTTTAGTTTATGTTGGTATACATTTACATCAACCATGACAACACTGGACTTACGAACTAATTTTAAAAAATAGACAGTATTTTTGGTTGCAGCTCCTAGTAAAATGCCTACTGTAACACAACATGTTGAAATGTAATGCACAGTCATTCTGCTAGGTAGAGTATTTTATTTGGAAGAGAGAAAAAACTGTATGTTAATATGTATATTTATAAAAATGTACTATGTAGCTTGAATATGTTACATACTCATATATATTACAAATAAATGTGGTACTGTTATGTCCTGTTTCTAAATCAACTTTCAAAAACAACACATTAATTCAGTACCAAATTCTTCTTTTGTCCTTCATGAATCAGTAGAGTGAACAGAATAATGATAATGCTCAAATCTTTTGTTGCTGTCCCAATGCAAGCAATTAAAATTTAGTTTGTGGATGCATAGGATTGTTGAGTTAAAGATTAGTGTTCCTGAAACAAACATTGTGTCATCTGTGAACTTCTTTGACTGTTGCATATTTTTATACTGGGCTGACTGCTGTATACTGAAATTTTGGACACATGCATATATAAGGAGGTATGAAATTTTTCCCTGGAAGATGCTGAGATCGACCGTAACACTACCAACTTAATTATTTGTGGTGATATAAATATTAATTACCTTGAAACTTCTAACTACAAAACTGAACTAGATTATTTACTGGCATCTTTCAATCTGAGCACTATTGTTGATTTTTCCACTAGAGTAACCACAAACACCTCCACATCTATTGATAATATTTTTATTGATAAAACAAAAAATAGTGATTATACTGTTGAACCCATAATCAATGGACTATCAGACCATGATGCCCAAGAACTAGTATTACATAACATAAAAATTACTAATCGAAAAACCCAATTTTCTGTAAAGCGACCAATAAACAACACTACCATAGCTCAGTTTAAATTAAATCTAAGTTATGAGAACTGGTCCGACACCTTTACAGAAGAAGATGTCAACATAAGCTTTAAAAATTTTTTAAATGTTTATTTAAGAAATTTTTATTATAGTTTTCCTTATAAAAAGTACACATTAATTATAATAAAAAAGCATGGTTAACGAAAGGTATCAAAATTTCATGTCAACGAAAAAGAGATCTATATACATTATACAAAATTACCAATGATTCAAATTTTAAAAATT
>Ga0123354_10010103_pt1 | contig 14506 bp, 5 predicted proteins | sample TergutLab28metaG_2_FD_97872 | JGI IMG/M metagenome (GOLD analysis project Ga0123354, IMG submission 97872) | Labiotermes labralis P4 segment gut microbial communities from Petit-Saut dam, French Guiana - Lab288 P4 | ecosystem: Host-associated > Arthropoda: Insects > Digestive system > Gut ... | reverse complement strand
GTGTGCGAGTGTGTGTGCGTGCGTGCGTGCGTGTGTGATTGTGTGCGTGTGCGTGCGTGTGTGTGTGTGGTGTGTGTGAGTGTGTGTGTGTGTGAGTGTGTGTGTGTGTGTGTGTGTGTGTGTGCGCGCGACCGTGTGTGTGTGTGTGTTTAGCTGCAGCCCTTAGTAGATCCATAATCCATCTCCAAGTAATAGGTGAATGAACACAAAGAATCATTGGGAAGGTAACTGACAGGGAGAAACCTAAGCATTCGGAATTTTTCGCCTCAAACCCACATGAAATGCCCTGAGATCGATTCCAGGACTCCGAGTTAATAATGCAACTAACCGCTTCAGATACGGCACAGTTTGATACTGACTTTAAATACGCAAAACACTTTACCCACCGTGCAGGCATATCGAGGCATTTACACGTCTTCATGGCATGAAAATAAAACACTTAAACACTTGACTCCGATCTCTCGTGGCCTAAGCAACAAGTAACCTAACTCAGTGTGTTTGGATGATGGATCACCGCGTCCATCTCATGTTGGCCTCCAGCTGTTAACAAGTGCAAGGATAATTTTTAATTACGGCTCTTCAAGACCTCCAAGTTACAGCTTTCAAAACCTCTCCTCTTCAAACCTCAGGAAAAAAAAAACAAAAAACTTAATACCTTCCGAAGAAAATGCAGGAGTAGAGTGAATTGGTCTACAACACGGAAGAAAAAGTCGCAAAAGCATGTATATGTCTAGTAAAGTAGATGGTCTATTGCACAACAAGCTGCAGACACGAAAATGGAGGTATAAAACACTTTTGTACGTGTTAATGGGAGGTAGTTTTTTTCATAGTATTGCCAGTTATACCACTCCACCTGACATCATTTAACGAATATGTTCCTTGCGGAATATTTGGCGTCACATTTGGCACCGCACTGACATTCGCAATAACAGAGTAACAGTTTGAGCACGCCGTTGCTAGCTTTAGCGCATTACTACTGTATTCAACACAGCCCAGAAATTAATGCTTTCGTTCCCGACTACGATGTAGTATTATTAATGTATATGTGGCGCAAACTGGTCTGTTCCATAGTTACGTTAGATTATGAAACAATCTGGGCAGGCGATTTTATAACTGGAAATTAGCAGTACTGGAATTTCTAGTGGTACTGTTTAACCTACATGGCACAAACTTTTGTGGGCGAGTCTCGTTAAATGAAAAATAAATATTTTTTTGCAAGCATTCCGACAGGTCATATTTCAAGAATCGCGATTTTCTTTGTACCTTTTAGCCACGGCAAGGAATGTACTATTTAGCCTAACGGTAAAATAATTTAAAAACTGGTAACTTAGCATAACTTGTATTTTTATAGTCGAAAATAACTCGTAAAATACTATACTGAATAATTATGTTATGAGGCTTGTGTTGGGAATATTTTGCGGCACTTCTGCTGTATATCGTCCGAAACCAGATATGCATTATTGCCTGATATAGCTTCACAGCTTTCTTACTTTCTTATAATGAAACCAACTAGATGCACTAATTTCTCAAATTTATTTTTGGAATAAAACTCTACACGTTTCACACAGCTTCTCTGTCCATCATCAGGAGAGTTTCACTGTACACACAGCAATGGTGTATGTCATACAGGTTTGTTGTGTGTACAGTGAAAAACTCCTGATGATGGACAGAGCAACTGTCCGAAACATGTAGAGTTTTATTCCAAAAATATATTTGAGAAAATAGTGCATCTAGTTTGTTTTATTATAAGAATTTATCACGATGCACGGTCACCTGAACATCAACTTCACAGCTTTAAAAAACAGACGTGCCCTACTGCGATGTGTGAATTCCGATGCAAAAGCTAAGGTGCAGGGTGACCCACGGGAACCTGACATCTTTTGAATGGGTAGTACTCAGTAGGTAGGCCAGGGGGGGGGGCTGTGCCAATGTGTGGTATCAACAAGACGGTGCCACAGCGCACACTGCAAGCAAGTCAATGACCATTGTTCGAAACACGTTTCCCGGGCACCTCATTTCCCGTTTCGGAGACGTGCCGTGGCCCCCTCGCTCTCCCGATCTTTCAACGTGTGATTTTTTTTCTTTGAGGGTGTTTGAAATCGCGTTTTTACGCTCACAAGCCCCGTACGTTGAATGATTTGAAGGAAGACATCCGTCAGGAAATTCGTCCGATCGATTGTCAGTTGTTGGCCTGTGTCATGGACGATTTAAAAAAAAAGGGTTGAAAACTGCATCCAAGAAGACGGCCGTCATCTTACCGATATCCTTTTTAAAACTTAACCATCTGGTATGGTATGTTTTAAGCTTTAGTTTTGTATAAATAAATGTGAATTTACTTGAAAAACAACTGAGTACTGTTTATTTTAAAGATGTCAGTTATTTTAAAGATGTCAGGTTCCCGTGGGTTACCCTGTATCATTACATGAGTGACGCAGCTGCAGAATACCATAGAGTTTAAAAAACTGTCCACCAGCCCCCAAATCATCTACAAGAAGAAACTTTTCTCGCCCACAAACGCGTTTATGCCAGAGGTTCCCAACCCGCACAGAAATTCTGACGGAAACTAAATAGTGATGTGTATGGAAGACTTACTGATACTTCCACAAACAGCAGCAGATTCAAGACGAAGGGTGCACAGACACACACAAACAAGCGCGCGCCGTCGTAATAGATCGGTTTGCGCCGTAAATATGGCAACCCGCACTGCGGCAACACGTATTAGACTAGTTCTTGTTTGTTGGGACAAACTCTTTTTTTCTAGCTTATCACAGAGCTTCTAATATGCCTAGCTGACAAACATTCATAAACAATTTTAGAGATTTTTGTTATTATCATGGTGGGATGAGGCTGCGTCTTGTGAGACTGGCTTGTGATGGGCAAATCTGTCTATTCCCAGACGTAAACACAAGACAGAGAGTGTAGTTATACTACGAGCGTATAACGCAAATTGAGTCGCCTTCTTGCAGCCACTGTTGGAGTGGAAAAGCGAAGTTTATTACATATTCTAAGGGTGTGTTTGTAGACTTAGGTATACAGAATGCAATACGAATGCGCCATATTGCATGTGGTCTGTCCGGCACTACAATATTTTTACATCTTATCTCATAAAGGCCACAATTTTCAAAAAAAGAAAGAAAGAAAACCTTACTGAACTCAAAAGTGTTTGTGTTGATCTTCTCTACATACAACTTTTGTCTGATACACTTCTCATTCTAAGAAGAGCTGAATGAGATATGATAAATAATGTACATTGTTTTTCACGTAAAGTGCCTGTTACTGTTGTCAGATTGTAATGAAGCTTGAGTTTTCTCGACAAGTTTTCGAAAAACGTCCACATATCAAATTTCATGAAAATCCGTTCAGTGGGAGTCGGATTGTTCCATGCGGACAAGCATGACGACGATAATAGTCGCTTTTCGCAATTTTGCGAAAGAGCCTAAAATGAATAATTGGGAATGAAACTTAACAGATGAGTAAGAATTGATCAGGATGAAACCTTTTCCACGGTCACGTTTTCCATCGCGAATTCTATGAATCTGTCCGGCGATTCAACCTGCTCCTCCACACACACACACACACACCCTACACACACACACACACACACACACACGCACACACACACACACACACAGTGGGGGTAACACGAAAGAAAAAGATTATAGCCCTCGAGTTACTGTGTTGGGCATAATTTAATAATCGCTGCTTCGGCGGTTCCTGAGTGTTCGGTAAGATTCGTCGTAGTCCTCAGTTACGGCCATTTTAACTAAAAAACAGACCGACGACAGACAATATAAATTTCTCTTAACAGGAGTCAGGCAGAAAGACAGAAATTTTAGATTGAAACAACTGACCTTATCCGAGAAAGAACTAGTTCTTTTTTTTTCACTAAACCACCAGACGAAAAGAGAGCAATTATAAGATACCGGCACAGATGTAATTAAAGTATTAAAACGGATCTTCAAAAAAAAATTTAAAGACGTGGACGTACTTCATCTGTCTCAGGACATGTGACGGGGATGTTGCAAATATTGCATTGAAGTTTCCGGTCCCATAAAATGTAAGGGAATTTCTTGACTAGCTGAGGAGCTACTACGCATTAGTTCTCGAGAAACACTCCGCTCGGTGCATTTAGTTGCCCCAAAATAATGGTCATTCTTAAACTGGATTTTTTGCACTTAGCGTGATCCGAAAGATTAAACACGATTTAAGCATGAAATAAAATGACCAAATTACCAGATGATTCGAAAATATTTTTAAAATTTTAACTAATTCATTAATGAAATTATTACGCTTATTAAAATATTATTATTAAGCAATGATATACATTTCCCTATAATAAGCTCACACAAAGCAGTAACACAAGGGATTATATCTGCCTTCTTGATCTCCACTTTATTCACTTTACACTACAGATCAGTGTGTACAGTACGACATTTCTACCCACCCTATACACAATCTACGCCTACCTACACAAGTATTTTTTGTACGGCACTTGTTACTCCAATAATATTTGGTGTGGAGTACAACTTAAGAAGCTCATCATTCCACAATTTTTGCGCCACTCTTAGTTCAAAGTCTCTCTCTCTTTCTTAGGACAAAACGAAGATGTATGAGAACCCTCTTCCAAACACCCTAAGAGCGTAATGATTATTTTCTCGTTACCTTATTTTAGTACGGATATAGAAATAAAGAAAACAGCGTTAAAACAAAAGAGCACAGTGAGTAATAAGAGTTAAGAAAGGATAAATGAAGATAAAGGTGCAGTAGCTCAAAAGCCAGATATGTATACTGGGGAGTGAAGGTGTAGTTCCACTCATTCTTAAAGTCGGATGTAGGTGGAAATGAATGGTTATCTTCATGACTGGACCACTGTACGCCATGCTAATAGTCCACTATACACACTGAATAGGCAACGTTGTGGGGCTTACAGCCAGGCTTCGCACTTCGGCTAAGAGAACTCTCCTGCTCCCACCGGAAATCAACCATGATTCCTCGGTTGTTCAGCCAGTATCCTAGTGACAACATCCGACTGACTTGTACCGACTCTCAGGTTTAAGATAAGAGGGGGTTTAATTTAAACAAACATAACGACAAAACTCTAATTGCTCATACGCCAAATGAATTTTACACACAGCTTCGATAATGGCCCTTCAGTCGTTTCAAACTCCATTTAGCTGGATTCATACTGAATTCCGTTACAATTAGCAAAGTGGAAGTCTTGAAAAGAAGCCTCTGAAATACAATTTAGAAACTTCCTTCATTGACTTTCCTTACAAACGAAAAGTTGTTACATGTTACATTTTCTTGCAATTCTTTGTAACCTACCGTGTATTAAAATAACCAATATTTGTAAGCATTCATACAGTACAACAATAAACTGATGTTTAATGGATAAAACTGTTCATAGGAATGCAAGCCATGCTATTTAACTTCATGTCAAAACACACACCTGGCTATAAAGTCCTCATATTTATTAATTTCACTCATCAAATTCTTTGCAACTCGATGACCTGTCCACACAAATATATCCCTTTCATTCAGTAAGCAAAGCATATTTCGCAGTCGCCATTAAGAGGGAACGGTTAAGCACAAATATAATTTCAAATACGTTTTCAAAAGTAACTTAAATAATTGTTTAAACTTATAAGACACGAAGGGAAGACGCAGGGCTAACCAAAACACAAAAAACGCGACCTAGACTATATCAAGGAAAGGACAAAAGAAACTGAAACTAGTAAGAAAAGGACGAGGTCTGGTAATGTGAATTCTAAACTAATTTTGCTGTGAATATAACTGAGAAGGACAACTTATATAGTAATAATGTTACAAGTGTCTGCTGTTTGGAAACTGTATTTAGTGGCACTCACTAATGTCATTCTGTGTAAATAAGTGACAACTATGTACATCGCTTGCTGTAACGTCAAGTAACACGACACTTCTATCACGAAATACAGTCGAGGTTTCTCTCTGTCTAACTGTCCATCCATTCATCCATCCATCTACCTATCCATCTTCCCATCCGTCTGTTTTCTATCTGTGTCTGTCCACCTAATAAATGTCCAGCAATCAATCCATTCAACTATCCTTCTATTCTTTAATACCGAACATTTTTCGTGCAACTATATGACATATATACTATTTAGTACCATATTGTTACGCAATGTTTTTATTAATTATTGCTCCGACAGGTTTCGGCCTCAGTTCTTGACCATCTTCAGGGAAGTCATGTTTTTTTGATATATGCAGCCTATAAGTCAACTTATTTAACTGATTTTTGTATAGATGATTACAATTTAAATATGTATAAAGCCTCTGCCCAATAAGTTCACATAATCTGCACACATCACAGACCTTAAGTCCTCACTGAAGATGGCCAAGAACTGAGGCCGAAACATGTCGCAGCAATAATGAATAAAACCACCGTACAACAATTTGGTATTATTCTATTAATATATCCATGCATCTGTATTAGTGTACAGGCCAATGAGGTCCAGGGCCGGGTTTTATTAATCTTGTCTTAGGACTTAGGCAGAACTTTCTGGAAGGGAAGTCAGCCCGTAGCAAGGTCTCTACTTTTCCTGTACAACACAAACAAATACGAAACGCAACTGTGCGTATATGTTCCGAGTGGGATCCAAACGCATGACTATAGCATTCAAGTAGCTCACTATAGTATAGGCCACAAACCGCGCGGTCACTGACAAGAGGTGTGTTTGTTTGGAAGGTGTGATTCGACTTTTAGCGTATTATTTGTATGGGATTCGTCTTATAAAGTACACAAGAAAACATGACTATGATTCTTGCATGTGACGAGATGAAATCGAAACATTCCTCCTATGCGCATAGTCGCCACAGCTCGGTACAAAGCTAACTGAACCGCTGTAATTTTTCAACACGATATCCGAACTTGCATGTGACACCAGAAAACCAATGGAAACTAACAGAGGGCAGGGAATGCTGTAGTAGCACGCTGGTCAACAAGTGGCCCTTCACTACTGACAATAAATCGTCGATGCGTTCCATATTTCCAAGCTGTGTGTAGAAACGCTCTACAGCACTGCGTCAGCAATATCACATAATACTTGTTAACTTCATCCACCAACTGCACGACAGATTCGATTTATCAGAAAACTTTTCGGTCGGCTAGTGTGATAGGACTGTACTGACCAACTGTGTGCCGTTAAATTAACGAAGCAAACAAAAGTGCAATAAACGATGTAATGGTCAACGTACAAGTTCCTTGTCACAGTTAGCACGAATCATAGGCAGAGTCGGGGTCAGGTTACAGCCAGCCTGTGTGACCAGCCAGTCTGTCCTGGTGACCAGCCCCCTTGAGGGCTCATGATCATACTCTGGTCTTATAGCGAATTTACTACTTTTCCATCCTCATAAAACACCTCTGAAGAAAGGATTGGTCTGTCAGCTATCATGAGTCACAATCTTTGTGTTGCATATATATATATAATCCTATAGTATTACTACTACTACTACTACTACTACTACTACTAATAATAATAATAATAATAGCGAAGCAAAAACAAGTTTTTTTTAATTTAAGATTGCATATTTACAATCTGCTTCAGAGAAGCTATACGTAAATTGTAGGGGGGGATAACACCGCGAGGGGAGTCACAGTCCATTGACAGTTCTCCGAGGATAGTTTATAGTTGATTGCGGCTAGGCGGGTTTAAGGCAGGGTGTCAGTGGTCCATCTCCTGCGTAGTCTTCTCTGGGCGGTGGGGGGGTTTGTAGTTGGCGTACATAGTGCACTTGTGTACACATACACAAACAAACAAACACACACATACACATACACACACACACTCGACGTACATGGCATCTGACAGTCCAGGCCTCGTACAGCAGATTACGCCTACCTTACTTAGCTTTTGCAAGACCAGCAACTCAGTCACTTCAACGGTATTAAGCTTGACCGCCGTCAGGTTTAAGCTTCTTATACTTTCTGTCTGGCTTCGCCTTGTCCAATATTGTACACGTTTTTATATGACTTCTGCCTGGTGCCTGGCTAATTTTGTTATACAGTATTAGACATACGATAAATTAATCTGAATTTTATTTAAAGACTCAGCTCGTACCGCGCAGTAGACGCTTTATAACAACCATTCATTTAATGCGGTATAGGGAAGCACTAGCTGCTTGAAAATTATTACTGAAAGACAATTCAAGTTAAGAAATTCTGACTGCAAAGGCATATTTTATTGGAATAAATTTAGAAATTTAGAGAAACCTGGATCCGTATCTCCTAGTCTAAAACACAATAACGACAGTTTGACCCCAGTTCTGTTTTGTTGATTTCAGGCAGCAAAATGCTGCACGCGGAAATTCTTATCAATTAATAATTTAATGAAGCTTTATGTGAAAATGTGCCTAGCTCTTGTTGAAAACTAAAAGTGTTTCTGTTCTGTTTTTGAAATTGTTTATCACGCGAAACGGAGGAAAATTTACAATAGTTTTAATTTAATATTTTGTTGTAAGAAATATATAAGGTCTTACAAATTTCCCAGAACAATGACACTAAGTTTTCAACCAAATTTTCATTTACATATTTCATGTACTTTGCAATAAAATTTCTAATTTACGGTCAAGGGAATGTTACGAATTAATTTGTAATTCGATGACCACAAGTCCAAACTGACACTGTATATTACGCTGTACTTTAAATGTATAAGTGAACTGAGGTAACGCATTTATATGTGCCGTGCGCTTGAATGAGATTCAGTTTTGTTCAAAAATCAGTAGTGACTCATGGCAATAACTTTAATCTTCCTTCCAAGAAGCAGCATTCTTCCTCATCATTAAATTCGAAATCATTCTTGACACCGCTGTAACATCTCATTGTTGTGATATAATTGCTTCCAGAGAAAAAGCTTATTACCGTTGTATATTGGGAAGTCAGGGCATTTTAAGACAACACAGGAGAAGAATAAAGTGTATTTACTGTCATTACTGTAGTAAAAGGCACACACCTACACACACACACACACACACACACAAAACTACACACAAAACCACACACAAAACTCTTACATTAGTACTACGAAAACAACTCCAAAAGGAGTAAATTTGTTCCGCGCGAATAGACAATGAAGGAAGAACGAGTATGACGAAATTAAAGGCCGCTTCTCGCGATATTTTGGGAAAGCACCTTAAAATAATAGCCTTGACACTGCCTGAATTACGAGTTCGATGAAAACCGCCTCTTTAGTGAAACTTCAATAGGGCTATTTATGCTTAACTTAGGAACACTAATGACTGTACAAGCTCCCATTTACGTACACGTATAAGGAAATATTGGTCAAAGTAGCAGCTGGCGTCTAACGCCACCGGCGCTTTAATTAGAGACACTTTGTGAATACCATTTGCCTTCGTAGATTTGTGGCCACATTCGTGAGGCTCATGTTTCGACATAGTTAATTGTAGACAAAAATTTCGTTGCCGTTGTGTCTCGGGAATTCAGAGTACTTTGAGACGACATAGGAGAGGAAAAAACTAAATTAGGTTAGGAAAAGACACACACACACACACACACACACACACACACAAGATAGCACATCGTGTTTACAAAATAATGTTCTTTCTTCCTACACTAAATGAAGTGATCCTAATAACTGTCCCACTGAAAGCCACAGAACTTTGTATTTGGAACCGTGCGGTTCAATCTTATGCATGAAGAACAGCAGCCCTGTCTTACTTTCCGGAGACTTTCTTCAGTTCGTCCAGGCATATGCCGTATGTTAGTACTTGCAATCAGATCACGACCGCTTTTTCTTGCATTATTTGTGACTCATTATTCACCATCAGACACTGTATGCTCTGACCTACTAACGATGTCTTCAAATAAACTACAAATAAATAAATAAATAAAATAACCGCTCACAAGGAAATGCGAGTACGTACAAAATTTCAGGTACTGGTCTAAATGGATACGTTGTAGAAAAGCTTCTTCACCAATCTGTACCAGAGCTACACCTCATTACGCCTGTTCAAGTGACGCAAGTACAGCCATTTTTCCCTATACCTTTAGGACGCATTTTAGTTTCGTCCTTAAGCATTCGAAATTTTCGAAGCTGCTCCTTTTCTTCAGGCTACTCGAACAAAATATATATTATTCCTATAATATTTCCCATGCTTGGAAGTGTAAACATTATATGCTGAAATAGGAAACATATTTTTCCTACTGATTTCGAATTATCCCGATATTTACGTAATGGCTAATAGAATTATGAATTGTGCAATAAAGACATTCGGCGTTTTCTATACCGCTAGACCTGTAAAAATATGTACTGCCCACATTACAAAGATGTTCAGTGAATTTGGAGGTTAAAAAGCAATTTACCATAGCGGACCAGCTGGGGGTGAAATTAGTTCCATGGCTTCGTGAATACGAACATTCGATTACGGAGTAATGCGCGCGGTTGGAGGGCTTCACAATGAGCCATCCATCAACTGGGGGGGCTTGTGGTTCTCTTCAAACAACATAAAAACTTACATGAGAAGGAATAAAAACCAGGCGAGTTCGCGATGTTTTAGTGCATACACAGAGACGGAGACACATGGCTCTTCTAATTGGCTAAGGTCAACCGAACTAAATAGTTTGTGTTTTTTATGTTACTCGTTCTATAGCTTTCCACCAGCCTTTGTTTGCGGAACGTATGTTTGTTCATTGTTAGTTCAGTCAGAAAAGATACGTGGGGCATATGGGTTGCATGCAGATTAGGTATCTTCTTCACTGCTTCTACCTCAGTAGAATTATTTAATTTTGGGGCATCAGAACTCGAAGATCAACATTACGGCCAGTCGCCTGATAAGAACCTGAGCCAGCTGAATTCAAATTACTTTACCGAAACGTGTCTCCTCACAATAAACTTTACCGATTGAGCTAGAAAGTTGGTAACGTCTTAACTTATATTCGGGTGATGTAAGCTCCGATTTGCGACAGGTACCGGATACTGTCACATAGTTCTTGCTATTCTCAATAGTCTCTTCCAGGAAATCTCGAATAGTACAACAGTACAGTACACTAGGCCATGACGGCCAATTTCTATCGTACTGATGTAGAATAATCTCTCACAATTATTCTACTATGTAACATATCTGATGGTTTTGTATATAATTTCAACAATTTATAGAGCTTTTTAAAGACAGAATAGTACAAATCTTTCCGTTTTCACATTATCTTTATATATACGATATATATATATATATATACATATACATACATACATATGTGTGTGTGTGTTTGTGTATTAATATTCAAGTATGTCGTTATTAGAGAGCCGGTTCCACTAATATTCCACATGCTTTTCTTTTTTCCCCTTATCCAAAGTACTTGTCCTGCCAAATGTAATTTCTTCTTCACTTACGTTTTCTCAGTTCCCCATATAGTTAATCTTGCATAAGGAAAACCATTTCTTATAAGCTTGTTTTAAAATTTTTAGTTCTTTCCTTCGATGCTATTGCATTAAGTAAAAATGGGAAACATAGGCCTATGTTGTGTTTATATAATAATAGGCCTATATCGTGTATATATAATTTTAAATCAAGACAAGAATTATGTTTAGGAAGAAGCGGTTTCAAGAACTTCCAAAATTATACAAATCATTGTTCTCATTAATTCATCAATATTAAGTTTATCATCCTCAAGAAATCGAAGTTGTAACGGAGTACACTTAACAGAGGCATTCACTTTGATATGATCGCAGGAAGCAACGCCTGTCGCTGACCTGAACACTCAGGCCTGTTTCAGAATGTTACCTTGCAATAAAGTAACGCTAAATACACACACTGTGTAATTGTTACCCGATACGTATTCAGACTGAGGGGAAATCAAACCACTTACTTACTTACTTACTCCATGGTGCAGAGTCCTTCTTGAGAGGCTAACTGGTTTGCAGCTAATTATGAAATTCCCCGCATTTCACGGAATCCGAAGGTTCATTACGGCACTCACAGGCGTCCGCCACCTGTCCCTATCCTGGGCCAGCCCAATCCAGTCCATATACCCACATCCCACCTCCTGGAGATCCATCCTAATACTATCCACCCATCCACACCTAGGTCTCCCCAGTGGTCTCCTTCCCTCCGGTTTCCCCACCAAGACCCTATCTCTCCTCACCCATACGCGCCACATGCCCAGCCCATCTCCTTCTTGATTTTATCACCCGCACAATATTGGGTGAGGTGTACAAATCATTTAGCTCCTCGTTATACAGTCTCCTCCATTCCCCGGTTACCTCGTCCCTCCTAGGTGAAATCAAACCACATAACAAATATTTTGGACTTCAAGGGCGCTATTAGGAAATTAAGTAAAAGGTAAAGCAGTGCCATTACAGGCCCGGAGTGGCCCAGAGGGTTCCAGGAAGTTAATGTTCCCAGATTTCATGACAATGATACGGGATGGTGGTAAGGTTGTCAGCCTTAAGTACAGGCAGTCTTTACCCCCAGGAAATGCTCCTGGTACTCATTTCTGCTAGAGGCTGAGTCGACCCCAGGGCCATAGTGCGATCGGAAGGATTTTATGTCAATGAAGAATTCCAATGTTACCAGCTGGGATCGAAGCAGCGACCTTCCGATTTTTAGCACAGCGCCTTAACCACTGTACCACCGCGGTCCCCTAGGAAATTAAGTACTTGTATCAATTAGGTAATACCTATATGCTTCAAATTCGTATTGTAAGAGGGCAGTACATTGCAAGAAAATAAAATCATATGTTTGGAATCTAAATGGAGTCAAATTCTTTTAACTTTGAAGGAAGAGTTCCTATGGCTTGAATTCCACGGTTAATCTCATAGTTAATAGGCCCGTAAATCTAAAACGTTTATTACACACATTCGGAAGGGCAAATATAGGGCCAAATTTAGCCTAACTCTCTCGGAAACCCTAAGATTTACGAAAAAATGCTTCGGGCATAAAATCTATGTTTTGTTGATCTTTCCAATGTTTCTTCGAAACAATATTTGTTGTGATAAATATCAAGTCGAATTACGTTCAACATACATGCAAACATCATGTAAGGTTTCGTACAAAATATTCTTTACAGTTGTCAGACCTAAATACATACTGAAACAAATGGACAGATTTTCGTAAATATTCCAAAATGAAGTTTCACGCGAATAATTTCAAGTTATCTTGAACTGTTACATTCGTATGGAAAAATGGAGGGATTATTTTAATAATTGATCCGTATAAATGCAAATGAAATTAAAAAGAATAGTCACACAAACCGAAGAGAAGTCAGAAATTTATAACCGAACATGCGCAATACGTAGTCAAAGAGTTTTCGCAACTTTTAAATTCTACGTTTACATTCATTCTCCTGGACATAAACTGTGAAGCCCCTCAGAGGAGGGTGACTGAGTATGGATACCATGAAAGTTCACTTGCTTCTTTTCTTTATATAGCAAGATAATTAATTACCACGTGTGATATATTTTGTGACGCTCCTTTCTTACTTCGCTTCGGGTTAGTGTAACATACATCAGTGTCATCTGTAATTAATGGTGCTAGACGGAAAATGTTGTAATTTGCATTCAAAATTCATCATTTTCTTTATTGAAAGCGTAATATAAAGTGAAAAACTTCAAATCATTCAACAAACGCAAGCGTCAAGCCTCGATAAATTTGTTAGCTTTAATGATATAAAATATAAAGTGGAAACAAATTTGTTTTGTATATTTTTTCCCCGGATCCAAAATTTTCCTTTAATTCGGTTATACGTATAAATGAATAGCACACACATCGCCTACTTTCAAAAACACTCAATAATTTTTAATATAACTGGCTTTTTGGTTTTAATTCGTACACTCTTGATAATAAGTAATGGGTCTCTAAACTCGTGAGTGTAATTTTTTACACTTTAACGAGGTTTACATTGAATATATCCCTCTGTGTCGAACGACGTTTTGGAACATCGCTATATTCCATACTTCAGGTATTTCCTTATATTAAAATGAAATGTTATTTTAATTTTTAATATTATCTCGCAAATATCATCACTAGTTACACGAACAATTAAAAAGTAATAATAAATCAGTGAGTGTAATGACATCTATTTAGACACGATATCAAAACAAAACAAAAGCTTTCTGACCATTCTAACAGAATGGTCAGAAAGGTCTGTTGTACTGCTCACATTAACACAACCCGTCTGGATGGTGATTTACTACATACATACTATCCGCTACCCATTCGCATCAATCAAAAATATTTTTATCTGTATTCTATTCTTTAATATGTATTAAAAACCATGTATTATTTTGAAAAATTAATATTGTATAGATTCAAAAACTTATGAAATATTTCTGTGTATATTTATCTCAGTAATTAACCAACTAGATGCACAACATTTTTGTTTTAAAATAAGTTTATTTCATGCCTCTACACGTTTCGAGCACATGTGCTCGAAACATGTAGAGGCATGAAATAAAACTTATTGTGAAACAAATTTTGTGCATCAAGTTGGTTAAATACTGAGATAAATATACTG
>Ga0123354_10010101_pt1 | contig 14507 bp, 13 predicted proteins | sample TergutLab28metaG_2_FD_97872 | JGI IMG/M metagenome (GOLD analysis project Ga0123354, IMG submission 97872) | Labiotermes labralis P4 segment gut microbial communities from Petit-Saut dam, French Guiana - Lab288 P4 | ecosystem: Host-associated > Arthropoda: Insects > Digestive system > Gut ... | reverse complement strand
GCCGTCATGCCGACCTCGGGCGACCTCGCCCTGAGCGGTGGCGATCTGACCCGGTGGCTCGGCGCGGCGGTCGATCGGGATAATGTGGGGGTTACGATGCCGAAGTTCCACACCGAGTACGGCACCGATCTGGTCGACGCGCTTCGCGCTTTGGGGCTGGGACAAGCCTTCAGTCCGGGTACGGCCGACTTCACGGGGATGGGTACCTCGGAGGCGGGCCCGCTGTACATCGGACAGGTCCTGCACAAGGTGTCGATGGACGTGGGCGAGAAGGGTACCGAGGCGGCCGCCGCCACCGTGGTGGCGGTGGTGTTCGGAGCGGCTCCGCCGAGTGACCAGATGTACGTGGTGTTCGACCACCCGTACATCTACTCGATCATCGATCAGGTAACCGGTGTACCGCTGTTTATCGGTGCCATGGAGGACCCGTCCCAGGCACCCCCGACGGTGGAGTAGCCTGCATCCCCGCCTGGTACCTGCTCCGCCTGCCCCCGCGTGGTGCCCCGCAGTCGGAGCGCGGGGCGCGAAGCGGGGTCCCAACCCGTACAAGTGCCCCTTTCGCGCCCCGCAAACCCAGGGCGGGGCACGAAGCGGGGTCATCGGCCGCGGGAATGCCCCTTTCGCGCCCCGCGCACTGCTGGGGGGCGCGAACCGGGGTCGGTGCTCTTGAGCGCTATGATGGCCAGGTGGATATCGGGGCATTGGTGGTACCACGTATCGAGTCGGCGGTACCGCCCGGTCTGACGGTACGTACGCTCGCCCTGGCGGACGCCGACTCGTACTTCGATCTGACGCGGCGGGCCGCCGACTACTCGCAAACCTACGATGGCGGCCTGCCGAGCCTGGACGACCTGGTCGCCGACATGGGTACCACCCCGCCAGGGACGTCACTGGACAACAAGGTGCTCGTGGGCGTGTTCCGGGGTACGGCGCTCATCGCGTACCTGGATCTGCTAATAGGTTTCCCGGACGAGGCCACCTGGTACCTCGGCCTGCTGCTCATCGCGGAATCCGAGCGCGGCCACGGGCTCGGCCAGGCCATCGTCGCCGCCGTGGACCACGCCGCCGCCACCGCCGAAATCGAGCGGTTGATGATCGAGGTGTACGACGCGAACTCAGCCGGCCGCCGCTTCTGGACCCGTCAGGGCTTCCAGGACGAGCAGCACTTTCCGGACTACACCAATCCGGCTGGCCAACCGCAACCGGTCACCCGCCTGGTGGCACCGGTGAATCCTGCCGATCCTTCCTCGTAGGCGATCCGCCAGGCCCAGCCACTGGGCGCGGGCAGGCCGGGGTATGGCAACCCGCTAACCTTATGTGTATGCAACTAGGTGTTTTTGGGGCGACCGGACAGGTCGGCTCGGTCATGAGGCGGATTCTCGTGGAGCGCGACGTACCGGTCGAGCGGGTACGGTTCTTCGCCACGGCCCATTCGGCCGGCAAGACCCTGCCGTTCAGGGACCGCGAGGTCGTCATCGAGGACACCGCTGCCGCCGACTTCGCCGGGTTGGACGCGGCGTTGTTCTCAGCGGGCGCTGCGATGTCGCGCGAGTTCGCCCCCAAGGTGGCCGCCGCCGGCGCCACCGTGATCGACAACTCGTCGGCCTGGCGGATGGACCCTCAGGTACCGCTGGTGGTCAGCGAGGTCAACCCCGGTGACGCCGTCGACCCGCCGATCGGGATCATCGCCAACCCGAATTGCCAGACGATGGCGGCGATGCCCGTGCTCAAGCCGCTGCACGATGCGGCGGGTCTGGTCCGGTTGGTGGTCGCCACCTATCAAGCCGTGTCCGGATCGGGCCTGGCCGGCGTGCGTACCTTCGTCAGCCAGGTCGCGGCGCTGGCCGATCCGATGTCCCTGGCGTACGACGGCCGGTACGACGACTCGGCCGACCTCGGTCCGTACGTCGCCCCGATCGCCTTCAACGCGGTTCCCGTGGCGGGCAAGCTGGTGGACGACGGGAGCGGCGAGACCGACGAGGAGATCAAGGTCCGCAACGAGGCGCGCAAGATCCTGCACATCCCAGACCTGCTGGTCGCCGCGACCTGTGTGCGGGTACCGGTGTTCACCGGCCACTCGCTCGTGGTACACGCGGAGTTCGCCTCGCCCCTCGATCCCGACCAGGCCCGTGCGATCCTGGCGTCGGCGCCGGGGGTGGCGCTGATGGATGTCCCGACCCCGCGGTACGCCGCCGGCAAGGACCCCAGTTTCGTGGGGCGTATCCGGGTGGATCAGTCCGCCCGGCCGGGTCACGGTCTCATCATGTTCGTCGTGAACGACAATCTGCGCAAGGGCGCGGCCCTGAACGCGGTACAGATCCTCGAATTGGTCGGCGCGAAATGACCATCGCGATTTTCGGGGTCGGCCTGATGGGTGAGAGCCTGCTGGCCGGACTGCTCGCGTCCGGGTGGGACGCCGCCGGCATCCGGGCCGTCGAGGCCCAACCGGCGCGTGCCCAGCAGATCGGTCAGAAGTACGGCGTGGCCGTGGTCGGCGCCGCCGACGCCGTAGCCGGTGCCGATGCCGTGATCGTTGTCGTCAAACCCAACAACGTCGCCGACCTGCTGGAGGACATCGGTGCGCTGCTGAGCCCGGACGCCCTGGTGGTGTCGCTGGCGGCCGGGGTGACGACGGCGACCCTGGAGAGCCATCTGCCCGCTCATCAGCCGGTCGTACGCGTCATGCCCAACACGGCGGCGCTGGTCGGCGAGGCCATGACCGTCATGTCGGCCGGTACGTCGGCCACGCCCGCTCACCTGGATCAGGCGGGCAGGGTCCTGTCGGCCGTCGGCCAGGTCCAGACCGTACCCGAGAAGCAGATGGACATCATCACGGCCGTCTCGGGATCGGGTCCCGCCTACGTCATGTACGTGGCCGAGGCCATGATCGACGCGGCCGTCTTGTTCGGCCTGCCGCGTCCGCTGGCGACCGATCTGGTCAAGCAGACCTTGTACGGCTCGGCCAAGTTGCTCGCCACGTCGGGGGAGCATCCGACGAAGCTGAAGGAAAACGTGGTGTCACCCGGCGGTACCACGGCCGCCGCGTTGCGCGCCTTCGAGGACCACGGGGTCAAGGCGGCGTTCATCGACGCCATCGAGGCGGCGTACGCCCGGTCGCGGGAGTTGGGCCAGGCCTGAGTGCCGGACCCGTTGCGATAGCGGGCCGAAATCTCGCCAAGCGTACGAGGTTTGGTTCCGGCCATCGGTGCACGGTAGTATCGACTCGGTCGGCCTGAGCCGACATGGAAGTATGGGGTATTCCCCTCAGGAAAGGTCAACAGTGGGTTCGGTCATCAAAAAGCGCCGCAAGCGTATGGCGAAGAAGAAGCACCGCAAGCTGCTGAAGAAGACGCGCATCCAGCGCCGCCGCGCGGGTCGCTAAGCCGGCGACGCCGCTCGCGTACAGCGGGCGGTCGTAAGGGATCTCATGTCGATTGTTCACGCAGTACGCCACGGGCAGGTGGATAACACCACCGGTGTGTTGTACGAGCGGTTGCCCGGCTATCATCTGACCGAGGTGGGACGTCGCATGGCCGAGGCGGCCGCCGATTTCCTCGCCCCCTTGCCCATCACCGGTTTACGCTGTTCCCCGCTGGAACGCGCTCAGGAGACGATGGTACCGGTGGCCGCCCGGTTCCCCGGGGTACCGGTGATCACCGACGCGCGGTTGATCGAGGCCGGTAACTTTTTCGCGGGCCAGGTCATGGGCTCCACCGCCCGCGCGGTACGGTCCCCCCGGCAGTGGCACTTCCTGATCAACCCGCTCCGCCCGAGTTGGGGCGAGTCGTACAAAGAGATCGCGGATCGCCTGACGGCGGCCATTCTCGACGCGGCCGACGCGGTCGGCGAGGCCGGCCAGGCCGTCATCGTCTCGCATCAATTGCCGATCTGGATGGCCCGCCTGCGCGCCGAGGGGCGCCACCTGTGGCACGATCCGCGCCGCCGGCAATGTACCCTGGCCTCGGTCACCAGTTTCCAGGTCACCCGCGGGATGATCACGGGCATCGAGTACGCCGAACCGGCGGTCGATCTGCTGCCCGCCGGGCCGCACTTCGGTTTCTGATCCCGGTCCCGAGTGGCGCCGTACGGCGCAATACGCAAGACTGGTATCGATGAGCGAACCTACGTACCGCCGGCGGATGACCGCCGCCGAGCGCCGCGACCAGTTGATCGGCGTGGCGCGGCTGTGTTTCGCCGAAAAGGGCCTGGATGGTACCTCGATCGAGGAGATCGCCGCCCGCGCCGGGGTGAGCAAGCCGGTCATCTACGAGCATTTCGGCGGCAAAGAGGGACTGTACGCGGTGGTAGTCGACCGGGAGATCAGTACCTTGTTGCACACGCTGCGGGCGGCGATGGACCCGCAGGCGGGATCGCGCCAGTTGCTGGAGCTCAGTACCCTGGCCCTGCTCGACTACATCGAAGCGTGCCCGGAGGGCTTCCAGATCATCATGCGCGACTCCGCCGAGGTCGGCGGATCGGGTTTCGCCAGCATCCTCAACGACGTGATCGTCCGGGTCGAAGGCCTGCTCACCCCCAAGTTCGAGGCCAAGGGTTTCGACCCCATGGCCGTACCCCTGATCGCCCAGGCCCTGACCGGCCTGGTCGCCATGACCGGGCAGTGGTGGTTGGACAATCCCGAGGTCCCCAAGTTGGAGGTCGCCACCTATCTGGTCAATCTGGCCTGGAACGGCATGCACCAACTCGACCGGGATTTCCACCTGTCCGCCTGAATCCCATTGGGCGCCGATCCGGGTGGCAGCGACGGTGACCGGCGGGGTGCCGGGTAGACTCGGTGTGCTATGAGTACCGACGTCTCTTCGACTCCCGCGGCTCCCGTGGAGTACCCGGGCGTCGGGATTCAGGACAGTCCGGCACCCGTGGTGCGCAACCCGTCCGACCTGCTGGAAATCATCGGTTCGGCGCTCGGCATCGTCCTGGTCTGCCTGCTGGTCGTCTACGCCCACAGCACGATCGAGGGCATGGCCGCCGACGTCGGGGCCTTCGCCGTGTTGTTGCAGCGGATCCTGTTCCTACCGGTGACCGTGCTGGACCTGATCGTGGTCCTGTTTCCGCCGGTTGCGATCGGGATCGATCTGTTGGTCCGGCGCCATCCGATCACGGCCCTGCAAGGGCTGATCGGCGCCATCGGCGGGGTTATCGTCGCCGTTATCGTCGTCGTCGCCATCAACGGGGTGGGGCCGGAGTCGCTGGTGGCCGGCCTGTCCATCCGCAGCGCGGGAGTCGAGAGCCTGACCATCCCGGCGTACGTCTCGGCGATCACCGCCCTGTTGACGGCGGTCGCCTCCCCGGCCCGGCGGCGGCCGGTCACCTGGTCGTGGACCCTTTTATGGATTTCGGTGGTGGTGGCCGTCGTCACGACCACGTCGTCGCTGCCCGGCATGGCCATCGCGCTGCTGATCGGGCGCATGGTCGGGTTCGCCGCCCGGTACGCCCTGGGCGTGGCGTCGCAGCGCGCGTACGGGCACACCCTCCTCGACGGCATCCGGCGGGCGGGATTCACCCCGGTCAGCGTTGAGCGAGTGTCCACGGTACGGGTGGAGGAGACCGCGCGGAGCCTACCCGGTGTCCAAACCCCGCAGTTCTTCTCCGACCACCGGTTGTACGTCATGACAACGGCAGCCAACAAGATCTACAACGTCATCGTCCTCGACGGCGACCGCCAGGTGCTGTCCACCCTGACCCGTCTGTGGCGTTCCCTGCGGTCCCGGGCGGTGGAACGCCGCGCCACCACGATGTCATTGCGGCAGACCGCGGAGCGTACAGCTCTGTTGTCGTACGCCGTACGCTCGGCCGGCGTGGCCACCCCGGCCGTACTGGCCATCGCCGAAGCCGACGATTCGATGCTGATCGTCCGGGAGGCGACGGCACCGTCGGTCTCCTTCGCGGACCTCGAACCGGAGCAGGTGACCGATGCGCTGCTGGATGCGATGTGGGACGAAATCCGCCGGGCGCACCGGTGCGGGATCGTCCACCGGTCGCTGACGCCGGACAGCTTCCGGGTGGCGGAGGCCACGGCGCCCGGCCGTGCTCAGAACGTCTGGGTGTTGGGCTGGGAAACCGGCGATCTCGCCGCCTCGGAACTGGCCCGCCGGGTCGATCTGACCCAGTTGATCGCCGTAATCGCCACCAAGACCGACGCCACCCGGGCGCTGGCCTCGGCGGCCCGGGTGCTGGCGGAGGACGAGCTGGCCGGGCTGGGACCGTTGCTCCAGGTACCCGCCGTGCCCAAGCCCACCAGGGACCAACTGGGCGATGCCAAAGCTGTCCTGGGACAACTGCGTACCGCCCTGGCCGAGGACCTGCCGGACGCCCCGGTGGCACCCGAGCAGATCACGCGGGTGGGCGCTCGTACGGTGATCATGACCATCCTGGTGACGGTTGCGATCATTGCCATTCTCACCTCTTTCAACCTGAACCAGGTGGTGGCGGCCGTCCGGGCTTCCGATTGGCGATGGGCCGTCGCGGCCTTCGCCATCGGACTGGTCGGTTTCGCCGGCGCCAGCATCAGTTTCATGGCGTTTTCGCCGGTCAAGCTGGTGTTCTGGCGGGTCTACCTCAGCCAGATCGCGGGCGCCTTCGTGGCCGTCGCCGCACCGGCCGGTTTCGGCCCGGCCGCCGTCAATACCCGCGTGCTGATCAAGAAGAACGTGCCGACCCCGATGGCGGTCACCACCGCCGCCCTGACGCAGGTCACCAATATCGCGGTGGTCACGGTCGCCCTGCTCATCGTGGCGGTCGTCACCGGGTCGAGCCAGTTGGCGTCGTTCCAGGTCACGCCGGGGATGCTGATCGCCGTACTGGTGGTTGCCGCCGCCGTCGGGGCGATCCTGATCATTCCGAAGTCGCGGGCCTGGGTACTCGCGCGGGTGGTGCCCTTGTTGCGGCAGACCAAACCGCGCCTGATCGAGCTGCTGTCCAGCCCGTACCGCCTGATCTTCGGCGTGCTGGGCAACGTGGTTCTCATCGTCGCCTATGTCACAGCCTTGCAATGGACGGTGTACGCCTTCGGCGCGGATGTGCCGTTCCTGGCGATCGCGATGGTGTACCTGGTCGGCAGTTCGGCTGGGTCGATCGTCCCGACGCCGGGCGGCATGGGCGCCATTGAGGTCGCGGAAGCGGCGGCCCTGGTGTCGGTCGGGCTGAACCCCGGTGTCGCCGCCTCGGTGATTCTGCTCTTCCGGCTGGTGACCTTCTGGATCCGCATCCCCCTGGGCTGGGTCTCGTACCGCTGGATGAGGCGCCTGGGCGAGTTGTGAGATAGCGGAGTGGGACAGGGGGCAACGGGTGAGACATTGGGGACGGTTCTTTTTGTCTCAGGCCTGAGACAAAAAGAACCGTCCCCAATGTCTCACCCCATGATCGTCGCCCCGGGTACCGGGCCGGTCGCCAGCCGTACCTCGTGAGCCACGCCGCGGGAGGAGAGGTCGACCGCGAGATCGGTGGCCGCCGGCTCGTCGGCCGCCAGGAAGGCGATGGTCGGCCCGGAACCGGAGACGATCGCCCCCAGTGCGCCCGCCTCGCGCCCGGCGGCCAGGGTGGCCCGCAGCGCGGGATTCAGGGAACAGGCGGCCGCCTGGAGATCGTTGACCAGCAAGCCTCCCACCCGGTCGGTTTGCCCGGCCACCAGGGCCATCATCAGCGCCCGCGGTACCTCGGGCCGGGCGGGCCGGGATTTCGCCGTCCCGGCCAACTGGTCGAAGCGGGCGAAGACGTCCGGCGTCGCCAACCCCGTCGCCGCGAACGCCAGTACCCAGTGGAAGACGCCGCGGCTGAGGGCCGGCGTCAGCGTCTCACCCCGGCCAAGTCCCACGGCGCACCCGCCCATCAACGGGAAAGGTACGTCGGCGCCCAGGCGGGCGGCCAGTGCCAGCAGATCTTGCTGATTGGCGCCCACCTGCCACAAGTGGGCACAGGCCAGCAGCGCCCCGGCCGCGTCGGCCGAGCCGCCGGCCATGCCACCGGCCACCGGGATCCGCTTGTCGATGGTCAGGTGTACCCCCTGACTGACCCCGTACTCGTCGCGCAGCAAGCAGGCCGCCCGGTACGCCAGGTTGTCTTCCATGGACCCGATGCGATCGGCCAGCGGTCCGTTCACTTCGCAGGAAATGCCGGTGGGAGCGCTGATCGCGGTCACCTCGTCGTAGATGGACACCGCGTGGAAAATGGTGGCTAATTCGTGGTACCCGTCCGGCCGCCGTCCGCCCACGCAAAGGGCGAGATTGATCTTGGCGGGTACGCGGACCCGTACCTGATCGAGCGTCCCCCACGACTCGGCAAGACTTGTCACATTCAGCAGCGTACCTCACCCGCTGGTCAGCGTCGCGGAGCGGGTTCGTGCTTTCTTGGGAGCGGAACTGCTTTCTTCCGGTACGGTCGGTTCGGCTTGGTCAGACTCGGCCGGACTTGGTGCTGACTCATGCCCTGCCGGGGAGGGTACCACCGTCTTCCTGGGGCGCTTGGCGCGGGGCACCGTGACTGGTCTTTGTTGGGTGGCTTCGTCCGCCGTCGTCGGGGAACTCTTCCCGTCCGGAACGGGCGATTCCTCGGCGGGCGGTACCGCCGGTACGCGGGTGGCGGTCGGCCTTGGCCGGGGCTTCCGCCGGGGTTTGGGCGGCGCTTCGGCCGGTTGGTCTTCGGCCGGTCGGGGGGTGGCCTCCGAGTCGCGGCTCGCGCCGCTTTCGTCTTTTGCTTCAGCGGGCGTTCCGCTCGCCACATCCTCGCCCGGAGCCGGGTTTTCCACGATTTCCTCAACCGCCGGTTCAGCGGGAGGTACCGGTTCAGCGGGAGGTGTCGGTTTGGCAGATCGTACCAGTTTCGCAGGTGGCCGTACGGCGGCAGGCGCCGGTGGTGCGGGCGATACCGGCGGTACTGGTTCGGCGGGAGCCGCCTCCGGCTCTGGCTCGGTGGGGGATGGCTCGGGTTCCGACACGGCGGGGGCCGCCTCGGGCTCTGGTTCAGCGGGGGTTGGCGTGGGCTCTATCACGTCGGGGGGCTCCGCCGGTGCGGTGGTGGGCGCTGGTTCGGGAAGGACCGGTGTCGGTACCTCGACCGGGCGTACGGGAGACGGCTCATCGGCGTCGGCGGGCGCTTCGGCAGCCTTGGTGCGGACGGGCTTCTCCGGCTTGGCTGGCTTGGTCGCCTGGGGGGACCGGAGTTCCTCGACGACGGGCAGGACGAGCAGGTTGGACGTGACCCAGAAGACCAGGCCCAGGGACCAGAGCCCCAGGACGGAGGCGATCGCGGCCACCAGCGCGCGTTGGGTGGAGCCCGGACCGAGCATGGCGAAGGCGGCGGCGACGTCGAGGCCCATCATGCCCAGGGTGGCCGACACGGCGCCGAGTACGGCCAACCAGAGGTCATGGATCGTCCGGCGCCGCAGGCTGGCGTCGAGGGCGGCGTAGCGGGGCTCGGGCAGATAGGGCCGCCTCAGCAGGACCAGGACCGTACCGGCGATGGCCAGACCGAAGACCCAGGGCAGCCAGTACGGCAAACCGGCGGTGTAGAAGGGGCCGGGGAACGGCGTCCACACCCCCCAGGTCGACGTGTTGCCGATGGTCCAGCCGTAGAAATGGCTCCGTCCGTCGGCCATGCTTTGACCGGCCGCCCAGTACACCGCGTACCCGAGCGCGCCGGTCATCAGTACGATCAGGACCAGCAGCCGCCACGGCAGGCACGAGGCGGCCCTCACTTGCGGGCGGAGCTCGCGGGGCGTGTTCCGGCGGCCCAGGACGAGCAGGTCTAGCCCGACCCGGCCCACGATGACGATGATGGCCCAGACGCTGGGTGCGATGAGTATGGCCGGGTAGTGTTCGGCGGCGGTTGCGAGACGAATCGCGGCGTAGAGGCCCACGGCGAACAGGAGGATTCGCGGCCACCGGATCGCCCGGTCGACGACCCGCAGTTTCGGGTAGTGCATGGGCCGATGCGGGCGGTGGCGGCGGAACCACGTCGCCCCAAAAATGAGAAGGAAAAACACCACCACCCCAGCGGCCACCCAGCCCGTGAGCAAAGATGTCGCGGTCATGTTATTTCCTTCGTGCCGAACGTCGCTGTTAGCACCTTATCAGTCCAACCGAATCCAGGTGAAGATTCCCGCGGGGTTGGTCAAGACCCGGACCGTACGACGACCTGGGTACCGGCGACGAGGTCGTAGCCAGTGCAGTGGTCGATGCGGAAGTACGACACCAGGATCGACAGTACCCCGATGGCCGCTATGAGCACCATCAGCGGGATGGACATTCGACAGCTTAACCGCGGCGAGTGACTGTGACCGGCTCAGCCTGGTCGATATGTGTTGCGGCCTGGTGTTGACTCCGGCCCTCTCTGGAGTTAGCATCTGGAAGACGCGGCCAGAGGCATCCATCACGGAAGAGAGGCAATCATGCGAAAGAAGAGATTCTTGACTAGTTCGATGGATGTTGCCGCTCACATGCGCTCGTGGAAGCTCGGAATCATCGCGGACTGATGATGCAAGACGACGGGCGCGGGATGTCACGGGTGCGCGTACGCGCGCGGCTGACGGCAGCGGTCGTGGCCGTCGTGTTGCCTTTGACGGCGTGTAGTCCGGCGGCGCCGGTTCTTCCGAACCCGGCTCCGTCCGCGAGTGTGGTTGTCGCTGCCTCAGATCGGCCGTCGGCGCCGCCGGGTCGTTTGGCGTCGAGTTTGGTGGCGTTGTTCCAGCAGTCGCTCGATCAGGCTCCGAAGAGTTCGATGGGGTTGACGGCCCAGGAGGAGCAGATTCTGCAGCGTGCCATTGCGGCTGGTTCGATTAGCGCGGCGGATTATGAGGCGGCGCATGCGACGTTTGAGGCGTGCATGACCCAACATGGCGTGGATGACCCGTGGAAGAAGGGCGTGGACGGGGTCTACTATCCGCAGGGCATCGACAGTACGAAAGTGTCGTTCACGTCTGCGCAATTGAGTGCGGCGCGGGACGTGTGTGAACCGGAAGATTATTGGGTGCAGTCGCTTTACACTGTTCAGCAGTCCAATCCCGATCTGTACTCGGATCAGCGCGAGGCGGCGGTGGTGTGTTTACGTCGAGGTGGCCTTGTCGACGCTTCCTACACGGTCGACCAGTTCGCCGCCGATCAGGCCGCCCTCACTTTTCCGTTCGATGTGTACGACCCGGTGGCGAACGCCTGTCTGGCTGGAGCTGGGTATTTGTACGTCCGTTTGGGTGATTGACCGCGCGTACCGAGTGTACTAGCGGGTTTTGAAGAGCCGGAAGAGGTGCTTCTCGCGGGTTTGGGCGCAGGCGATCAGCGCGCCGAGGACAGTTCCGACGAGTCCGAGGAGGGGGCCGCGTCCGGTGATGGCGAGTAGGTGGGGGATGTCGGCCATGGTGAGCCGGGTGGCGACGGCCCAGGCGACGACGATGGCGACGAGCGCGGCTGGGATCGCCCAGGCGAGGGTTTCGAGGGCGCAGCCCGCCAGTTGGGCGGGTTTTGCTTGCCCGGCGTGGAGGTTGGAGGCGTATTCGAGTCGGCGTCGCCGGGCCATGGTGTAGCCGAGGCCCAGGCCGGCGGCCAGGCAGGCGACCGGTACCCAGCGGGTCAGCCGGGCGGTGAACAAGCTGTTCGCGTCGAGGCTGGTACCCAGGCTGGTGTTGACTTGCCCGACCTGGGCGGGCGCGGTCGTCAGGATGGTTTGGGTGTCACGGAGCAGGATGTCGTTCGCGTCCACAGCCGGCCACGCTTGGTACCAGCATTCGTCGAATGTCCCGGTCGGGGTTCGGGGGATGAGGACGGAGAAGCTCAACCGTTGGTCGCGTCCGTCTTGGGGCCAGTCGAAAATCCCGCCGACCAGGAGGAGCCCGTCGGTGGTGTCGAGACGGTCGCCCACCCGGGCGCCCATGATGTCGGCCAGCCCCTGGTCGATCCACACCCCGCCGGCCAGCGGGTGGCGGATGCCGACCACGCCAGCAAAGCCGGGGGTGGCCTGATAGGTCTGGATCGCGACGGTTGGCATGGCGAGGAACCGGAGGTTCGGGCCGTCGGCGAGCGCGCCGCTGGCCTGGATCGTGGACACGCCCGACAGCGCGTCGCACGCCTGGCCGTCGATGCCGTGAGCAGCCTGCATGCCCCGGGTGGCCGCGCCCGCCGCGACCCACTGGCCGGCCTGGGTTTGCAGTTGTCCGATGGTGAGCAGGTCAGCCAGCGCGAGAACACCCGTGAGGACCGTGAGCACGACGAAGCCGACCGCCGCGCCAACCGTACCCGAAACAAGGTTGCGCCACGCCTCGCCAAGCACCGTACGTACTCTCATGGCTGGCCCGCCTGTGACACGACCTGGGACACGGCCAGATCGATCACGTCGGCGGCCTGGCTGCGGATGTCCGCGTCATGGGTCGCGATCACCACGATCATGTCGGCCCGGGTGAGGCCGGCCAAGGTGGCCGTCACACTGGCGGCCATGGTCCGGTCCAACTGGGCGGTCGGCTCGTCCACGAGGAGCAGGTCCGGGGCGGCGGCGACCGCGCGGGCGAGCATCAGACGCTGCGCCTCACCGCCCGACAGCGCGGCGAAGTCCCGGCCTGCGGCCGATTGCAAACCGAACTGTCCCAGGATCGTCCAGGCTTGCGCGTCGGCGGCCCGCCGCGTCAACCCCCGGGCGACCAGCGGGAAACAGACGTGGTCGAGCGCGGTACGGTGGGCCACGCCGTGCGGGTTCTGGAATACCCAGCCGATCTTGGCCACATCGGCGCGCCGCACAACGCCGCGTACCGGGGTCTCCCACCCCGCGATCAGCGACAGCAGCGTCGACTTCCCACACCCCGACGGACCGGTCACCGCGATCAACCGGCCTGGTGACAAGGTGAAACTGACGTCCTCGAACAGCCAACCGGTACCCGGAAACCGGTGTGCGAGGTGCTCGGCCACGACTGACGGCGCCATGGTCAGGAGCATCCGGTCTGGGTGATCCCCGCTCCGATGGCGACCTGATCCGGGGTCGAGCCGTCTGATGTTTGCACCAACGAGACGCCCAGCGACGACCCGACCACGGTCACCGCCACCGCCTGGCCGCCCACCTGCACGCACCCGGCCGTACCGCTCAGGCCGAACACCGCCACCGGCGGCACGGCCAGCACGGTCAGCGGCTGCGTCAACGCGATCGCGCCCTGCGCTTGCAGTTGGTAATCCGTACCGTTAGCCGACACCTGCTGGGCGGTACCGACCGTCGCCGTAAGGAACGCGGAATCCGTGACCCGGCCGTCGGCGGGCAGCGGGATCGAGGTCCCGGCCACGGTCAGCGTACGGCTGTCCCCGGGCAGCGGGCTACCATCGGCCAACGCCACCGTCGCAGACTGGACCGCCCCCGGTACCACGCCCAACACCGAGTCTGACGGGGTGGGCGCGCCCAGGGCGAACGGCCATGCCCGTACGCTCACCTGCGCGGCGGGTAGCCACACGGCTGAGCCGAGATCGAAATCCGAAGCCGGATCGGTGACGCCGCACGCCTTCTGCAACGCCTGCCACGCCTGCGCCGTCGCCCACGTGTACGTGGCGCCCGACGGCGCGGCGTACCCCAAACGCGCCAACTCCTTGTTCAACGCGCCTGCGTCCGCGCCGCTATCGCCGCTCGTCAGGCTCCGGTACAACGGGGCCGCCGTCGCCAAACCGATCACCGGCGACCCATCGACCCCCACCACCGCCGTGCCCGACTTCGCCACAAGCCCGGACGGCATCGTCGTGACCACACCAGCGACGTGAAGGACGAGCGGCACATCGGGAGCAGCCGCGTACGTCACCGTCACCGGCCGCGAGTCCGCGAACTGCTGCACCGACACCGGCGCACTCGTCGGATCACCCGCCGTCTGCAACCCGGCAGGCGCAGTCACCGGAGCCAACGACAACCCGCCAGCCACGCCCAGGGCGACCAACACGACCGCCACCACCACAGCCAGCGCCCACCACCCATGGCGGCCCGGTTGCGACATGGCCTGCCTCCTTGTCATACGAGTAGTTTAGTCAGGTGTTCCCCGTACGCAGGCTAGCTCAATAGGTGACGACCGCCAACCGCTGAATGGGGGGCAGCGCGGGCTTCCGGGTTGGTCAGGACCCGGACCGCATCACGACCTGGGTCCCGGCGACGAGGTCGTAGCCAGTGCAGTGGTCGATGCGGAAGTACGACACCAGGATCGACAGTACCCCGATGGCCGCGATGAGCACCATCAGCGGGATGGACCACCACTCCTGGTCCTGGTACCGCTCGTCGGCAGCGAACAGGATCAGGACGTGGGCCAGGGCCCAGGGCAGCAGCTTGGCGACCACCCGTACGCCGCAGCGCAAAGAGGAAGCCGTCTGGTCGGTACCCATCCGGACGACCCGCAGGCCCTCAAGCCGCTTGCCGATGGTGGTCCCGGTCAGGGACTCCTGGCGCCACCACCACACCCCGACGGGCGTTTCGATGAAGAGCAGGGCCATGAGGGCGGCGGCCCAGATCGGGGTCGGGCCAGTCAGCAGTGGGAAGACGACGGCGACGAT
>Ga0123354_10010100_pt1 | contig 14507 bp, 14 predicted proteins | sample TergutLab28metaG_2_FD_97872 | JGI IMG/M metagenome (GOLD analysis project Ga0123354, IMG submission 97872) | Labiotermes labralis P4 segment gut microbial communities from Petit-Saut dam, French Guiana - Lab288 P4 | ecosystem: Host-associated > Arthropoda: Insects > Digestive system > Gut ... | reverse complement strand
GACGGTGTCTCCGGGGTCGGGGAGTGGGAATGGGTCGGTGATGGTGTCGTTGTCAGCGAACACATCGACCCTGACGCGTTCGGCGGTCCTGACGTTCACCACGCAGTCGTCGTCGGGTTCACAAGTGACGAAGATGGTGACGGTGACCCAGACTGGTGTCACACCGGCGAGTGATGATTGCGGGTCGTCGACGGTGTCGTATTGTTCGTGGTCGTCGTTGTCGTCTGCGGTGTCGGGTTCGATCCAGACCAGTGGTGACAAGGATTGGTTCCGGTTCACGGCCCCGTCGTCGGGCACGTGGGTATTCACTGCGTCCAAGCCAGCGTCTGGGGGTTTGTCGGATTCGATTGGGACCTTGTATGCGGCGAATGGGTCGACTGTGGTGGCTACTGATGATGATTCGGGCGGTAATTTCCAGTTCAAGGTTCAGGCAGTGTTGACGGCGGGTCAGGTGTATTTCTTGGAGGTGAAGGGCTATGTGACCTCAGTGGGGAACTACACGGTCACGGCTACCCGCCTAGCTTGACCCTCATGACCGTGGGGGGTGTCGCTCGCCTGGCTGACCATGGTGACCGTCACACCACCCGCACAGTCTCCTGTGATGACACACGATTTTTCGGTGACTAATCGGTACTCCCAACAAGATGATGAGCAGAAGGTGATGTCGTGGCGACAGGGACGAGTCTTGCGTACCCCTATGGCGAGGCTATGGCCCTGCCGCCGACCAAGACCCCGTAATCCCTGATGTTCTCTTGTCTGGTTGGCCGATCCGTGGCAACGGCCCTCACGCCGGTCACACAGTCACCGGACCCACACCGGTCCCCCTCTTTCCCGGGGGACCGGTGTTTTCATGCCGTGAAGGCGTACGATCACCCGATATTAAATTGTGACAACTATTTATATTGCATCTGAATGAGATCGTTGATCCAGGACGGGCATTGGCCGGCGTACTGGTCCGGGAAACCTGAGGCCCGTCATCGGTGTGCGTACCAGATCGCCCAAGGAGAATCCTGCCCGATTCAGCGTGTGATCTGCTGTCATCTTCCGCAAGAAGTCCCTTGTGCCAGCGCAAGCGGCGTACCTGGGCGTCTGATTGTTTGATCGTGAACTGTCTCGTTTTGTCGTCATGGTGACATCTCGTGCTATTCAGGTGCTAGATTGCCAACAATGATGCGGTTCGTGTGCAATCTTTGTCGTACTTTCTGAAGCTTGGTGGTTGATGAAAACCATGGTGACCGGGGACTAGTCCGATGAAAATTGTGACAATGGTTCATCACTGAATGTGATGATCGCGTGCTCCCGCACAGGGGCCACCATCAGACATGGGTGCACGAGGGGTTGCGCAGCACAGCCAACCGCCCGCTGCTGACAATATTGGGGGGAAACCATGAAGAAATCGATCGTTGTGTCTGCCGTTGTGGGAATGGTTGTCATGATGCTGCAAGGAATCGTGATGCTGCTGCCGGTGATGGCGCCGACGGCCGAGGCCGATGACGCACTTGTCCCGGGGGGTGTTCTGCCTTCTGCTCAGTTCAACTTCGCCCCTGCGATTCCTGGCCCGGTGTCGGCGCCCCCTCCTGCTTCTTTCGACTTGCGTCAATGGGCAGTGCCAGTCGCTTATCAGGGCTCAGTCGGTTCCTGCGCGTCGTGGACAGTCGGGTATGCCCTGATGGGGTGGTATGCCAAGCATGCCGGCATCAGTGCCCAGGCTTTTGCCCCGATGTATGTCTATTCACAGGTCAACGGTGGGGCGGATGCCGGGTCCAGCATGTTTGATGTGCTGGGGATTGGCACGGTCCAGGGTGTCGACACCCAGGATGACTACATGCCTCAGGGAAACTACGACTGGCAGACCAAGCCAACCGACGCCCAACGGACCAATGCGGCTAACTACAAATTCGCTGGCTATAACACATTGTTCGCCCAGGGCTTCGCGGGTGGCGCGTATGATGCGCAAGCCTTGATCGAATCCTCAATCTCCAACTCGACGCCAGTCGCCATCGTCCTTCATGCGCGACAAGGATTTATGGACATGGGCTATCAGAAAGATCTCAGTGTTGCCGATACTGACACAACGAGCACCATGCTTGGTGACCACGGCATGCTTGCCCTGGGGTACGACGCCAGCGGTTTGATCGTCCAAAATTCATTCGGGGCTTCCTGGGGCGCCAATGGGTATACCCGGTTGTCATGGGCTGTCGTCCAACAAGATGTCGTGGAGGCCTGGGTGGCCACAGGCTTCCTGCACCAACAGTCGTCGCCTGTGGTGAAGGTGGCCAACGCGTCGGGGATGGCGGAAACAACGTGGACTCCTGGTGCCCAGGGTGCGTCGACAGGCTTTTTCGCAGCGTCGAACACCTCCTGGCAGGTCAGTGCCCCGTCGTGGGTGACGGTGACTCGTCCTTCCGGATTCGGCATGATCACTGATTCCGTGGGGTGGAATCAACCGCCCATCACCATGCAAGTCGGGGCCAACACGACCGGTTCAACCAGGACCGGGGACGTCACCATCACGACGACAGCGGGCAGTCCCGCTGGATCTGCCAGGCTGACCGTCAGTCAGCCGCCAACGTCGAATTCGTCGATCACTCCATCGTTGTCGTTGTCGCAGACATCGTGGCCTGTGCCATTGGACGGAGGATCGATGCCTGTGACCGTGACCTCGAACACATCGTGGTCGGCGTCATCGAGCGACTCGTGGGTGGGGATCACTCCAGACACAGGTGGTGAGGGGGGGTCGGTGACCCTGGTCGCCAAGGCCAATTCAACCATGTCGCCCCGGTCGGCCACGGTGATGTTCTTGACCACGACGGGGTCATCGGTGGCGACACAGTCAGTGAGGGTGACCCAGCCCGGCGTGACAGCGGAGTTGACCTTGTCCCAAACGCAGTGGACTGCGGCAGATTCCGGTGACCTGCTGGTGACGAGGGCGATGTCGAACACATCGTGGTCGGTGTCATCGGACCAGCCGTGGGTGACGATCGCCACGTCGAGTGGGCAACTGTCCTCGACAACCTGTAATTTGAACGGACAAATCACGTTGGTGGCCGATCCGAATCCGAGTCTGAACACCCGGACGGCAACGGTGACCTATCGGACAAACTCTGGGTCTGACAGCGCGATTCAGAAGCTGACGGTGACTCAGGTGGGGTCGCCATGGATGACTGGCCCGTCGTCCAACCAGTTCATACAGGTGGCTGCGTCTGGTGGGTCAGTCCAGGCGTCTTTGTCATCGAATGCTCCGTGGACGGTGGAGTCGGATTCACCATGGTTGTCCGTGTCCCCGAAGACTGGCACCGGGGATGGGACGGTGACGTTGACTGCGTCACCCTATCAGGATGTGCCCCTGCGGACTGCGTACGTGACCTTCACATCCACGTCTGGAACTCCGGTCGCCACGCTGAAGGCGGCGGTCTTCCAGGATGGAGTGGCACCGATCTTGACACTGTCGCAGTCGTCTTGGTCGGCGCTCGCAACACAGGATTCGACATCGGTGACGTTGACAAGCAATGCCGCGTGGATGGCGTCCTCGGACGTTTCGTGGCTGCACGCGACCCCAAGCATGAGTAGTGGTACGAATGAGGTGTCGGTGTCCGTGCAGGAGAACACGACCTCGCAGGTTCGTACGGGGACACTGAGGTTCTACACGACGGCGTCAGGAGCTGCCAACGTGGCTCAGACGATCACTGTCACTCAAGCGGCATCGGGGACACCTGTGCAAACTCCGTCGTCGTCGACTACTACTGCGATCTATTGGACCACTATTCCGTCGTCGTCGACCACACCGTCGTCGTCGACTTCCACGACGTATTGGACCACTATTCCGTCGTCGTCACCAACTCCGTCGTCGATTACTACTGCGCCGTCGTCACCAACCAGTGCGCCTTCGTCACCAACCAGTGCGCCTTCGTCAACGATCACTCTGCCGTCGTCGCCCACGTCTTCGTCCACCCCGATAGCATCTTCGTCGGCCACGCCTTCGTCGGCCACGACAGCGCCCGCGTCGACTGCTCCTTCGTCGACGTCGACTACTCCTTCGTCGACCACGGCTGCCTCGCGGTTGTCGGTGTCGCCGTGGTTGGTGTCGGTGTCTGCTGAGGGTGGGCCGCAGCAGATATCGGTGTCGTCGGACACGTCGTGGACTGCGGTGTCGAGCGTGGCATGGGCGGCGCCGTCTGTGTGGTCGAGTTCTGGGAACCGTACGTTGTCATTGTCGGTGTTGCCGAACACGTCAGCTGTTGCTCGGTCGGCGATGGTGACGTTCTCGACGGTCTCGGTGTCTCCGCCGGTGATTGTGATCGTACAGGTGACGCAGGCTGGGGTGTCGTCGGCTGCGACGGCAACCCCATCGTCGTCGACAACTGCTGCGACGTATTGGACCACGATACCGTCGTCGTCGACTACCACACCGTCATCGTCGTCGACTACGGCGTCGTATTGGACCACCATGCCGTCGTCGTCAACCACGACTTCGTCGTCAACACCAACTGTTTCGTTGTCAACAGGAACCACGTCCGCGACGACATCGCAACCCTCGTCATCCACCGCTCCGTCGTCACTGTCAGGTACGCCGTCGTTGTCTGTGTCGAAGTCGTCCTGGCAGCCGACGGTGGCTGGTGGGTCGATCACGGTGCAGGTGTCGTCGGATACGTCGTGGTCGGTGTCGTCGAGTGCGTCGTGGGTGGCGTCGATGACGGCGTCGGGTACGGGTGATGCGTCGGTGCAGGTGCTGGCATGGGCGAACACGTCCAGTGTTGCGCGGTCGGCAACGGTGACATTCTCCACGACATCGGGGTCTCCCGGGGTGACGCGGACAGTGGTGGTGACCCAGCCGGGCGTCTCATCCATGACGACAGTTTCGTCATCACCGACAGTGCAGTCGTCCTCCACTGCTGCGTCCTCCACTGCTGCGTCGTCAGCGGCCGCGGGCCCGTCGTTGTCGGTGTCGAAGTCGTCGTGGCAGCCGACGGTGGCTGGTGGGTCGATAACGGTGCAGGTGTCGTCGGATACGTCGTGGTCGGTGTCGTCGAGTGCGTCGTGGGTGGCGTCGATGACGGCGTCGGGTACGGGTGATGGGTCGGTGCAGGTGCTGGCGTGGGCGAACACGTCCAGTGTTGCACGGTCGGCAACGGTGACATTCTCGACGACGTCGGGGTCTCCGGGGGTGACGCGGACGGTGGTGGTGACCCAGCCGGGCGTCTCATCTATGACGACGGCTCCGTCGTCCTCGACGGTTCCGCCGTCGTTGTCTGTGTCGAAGTCGTCGTGGCAGCCGACGGTGGCTGGTGGGTCGATCACAGTGCAGGTGTCGTCGGATGTGTCGTGGTCGGTGTCGTCGAGTGCGTCGTGGGTGGCGTCGATGACGGCGTCGGGTACGGGTGATGCGTCGGTGCAGGTGTTGGCGTGGGCGAACACGTCTAGTGTTGCACGGTCGGCGACGGTGACGTTCTCCACGACATCGGGGTCTCCCGGGGTGACGCGGACGATGCTAGTGACCCAACCGGGTTCTCCGGCCGGGGTGTCATTGTCTGTGTCGCAGCCTTCATGGATTGCTCTAGCTTCAGGTGGGTCGATGACGGTGCAGGTGATGTCGAACACGTCATGGTCGGTGTCGTCGATGATGCTGGGGTCGGCGTGGTTGTCAGTGTCTCCTGCGTCGGGTGTTGGCAATGGGCAGGTGACCTTGTCTGCTCAACCGAATACCACCACGGCTGCTCGGACGGCGACGGTGACATTGACCGCGGCCTCGTCAGGTGTGGGAGTGATGCAGATGATCTCGGTGTCGCAAGCGGCTGCCCAGTCGCAGGTTGTTGCCGTGTCGTCGGGTGATGATTGTGGGTCGTCGACAGTGTCGTACTGTTCGTGGACATCAGTGGATTCCCCGGTGTCGGGTTCGATTGAGACTCCCGGTGATAAGGATTGGTTCCGGTTCACTGTTCCGTCGTCGGGCACCTGGACGTTCACCGCGTCGAGGCCGGCGACAGGTGGGTTGTCGGATTCGATTGGTACGGTGTACCTCGCGGATGGGACGACCGTGGTTGCGACCGATGATGATTCTGCGGGGAGTCTCCAGTTCAAGATTCAGGCTGTGCTGACTGCTGGTCAGGTCTATTTCTTGGAGGTGAAGGGCTATTCGGCTGGTTGGGGCAAGTACACCGTCACCGCCACCCGCATTGCTTAGCCCGGATGCACTGATCGTCGGCACAGTGTCGCTCGCGACGCCAGCAATCGGTGACGGGTTAATACCCGGATGCACCGATTCATGGCTGCTGCGCGACCCTGTGGAGGCACGCTGGCTCGTCGGTCGGCGCTCAACTTCACGTCCAGTCTGCCTTCACGCCACCCGCCGACCCATCGCACCCCCACAGTGTCGCTCGCGACGCCAGCAATCGGTGCATCCGGGTATACGACCGTACCATTCCATGTCCCGACATCCTCATACCCTTTCTTGACATCTACGCGTACCCAAGTACAATGATACGCATAGTACATGGACTGAATGAATACATGAGTACCTGGTGGCTGTCGCCTGCGCCGAGCGGGTCTTCACCGCTGACCGGGCACTAAGAATTCTCAGCGGTACGATCTCAGGCTCAAAAACCTGGGATGTCATCCAGGAAAGGACGAACAGTGCTTGACTCCGCACCCGCACCCGCACCCCTTGCCATCGAGGTACGCGGCTTGAAGAAAACCTTCCCCGTACGAACCCGCGGCGCCGTGCCCAAACCCGGACCCTCCGACTCTCAGGCAGGTGCGAACCCTGCCTCACCACCAGAGCGATCCCCGTCTATTCCCGCGCAGCAGTCGCGTCGCAGCGCCACCGTGGAAGCCGTGAGCGGCATCGACCTGGATGTGCCCCATGGCCAGGTCTTCGCCTTCCTCGGCCCCAACGGCGCGGGCAAAACCACCACCTTGCGAATCCTGACAACCCTCCTCCCCGCGACCAGTGGGACGGCCAAAGTGGCAGGCTACGACGTCTCCACCCAACAGGACCAGGTCCGCCGGCACATCGGGTACGTCGGCCAACTCGGCGGCACCGACCTCGACCATGCCACCGGCCGGGAGAACCTCGTTCTGGCAGCCAGGTTGTACGGCTTAAGAAAGCCCGAGGCTCTATCCCGGGCTGCCGAACTGCTGGAGGGATTCGACCTGACTGCCTTGGCAGACCAGGAGACAAGCACCTACTCCGGCGGCCAGCGACGGCGCCTCGACGTCGCTCTCGGCATGGTCGGGCAGCCGTCGGTCCTCTTCCTGGATGAGCCCAGCACCGGCCTCGACCCCCAGAACAGGATGAATCTGTGGGATCAGGTCCGTCGTCTGCGGGCCCAGGGTACCACCGTCTTCCTCACCACCCACTACCTCGACGAGGCGGACGCGCTGGCGGACGATGTGGCCATCATGGACCACGGCCAGATCATCGCCCGCGGCACACCGGCCCAACTCAAGGCGCGTACAGGCTCCGCCACCCTGGACGATGTCTTCCTCACCCTCACCGGTCGTGCCCTGCGCGACACCGACGTTCAGGAGGTCCGTTCATGACAACGCCAGATCCCATCCACACCAGCGGGACCGGTACGACCCTCCCGCTCGTCGGCGCCAACCGGTCATCGATCGGTTCTGAGCCCACCGGAAGCGCTTTCACTCCCCTCCAAGCCCGACCCGACCACCACCCCAGCATCTTCACCGAAGCCTTCCTGCTGACCCAGCGTCGCGCCAAAGAACTATTGCGCGAACCCCAGTGGATCGCCTCCGGCCTGGCCACCCCGATTCTGTACCTCGTCCTGTTCGCGCCCTTACTGACCAACATCCCGACCGCCCTGTTCGGCGGATTGTCGGTGGTGCAGATGTTCGTACCCGGCATGCTCGTCCTGTTCGCCTTCGGCTCGGGCCAAGGCATCGGCTGGACCGTCATCCACGAACTCGACACCGGTGTCATCGAACGTTTCCGAGTCACACCAGTACGCCGGGTCTCCTTGTTGCTCGGCTCCGTCATCAGAGACGGGTTATTTTTCATTGTCTGCGCCTTGGTCGTCTGCCTGGTCGCGCTTCCCTTCGGCTTCGTCATCCATCCAGGCGGCTTGGCCCTCACCCTGCTCCTCCTAGCGGTCCTGACAGGTACTGTCTCGGCCACCTCAGCCGCCATCGGCCTGGCCCTGAAAAACATCGGTGCCCTGGCCGCGAGCATCATGGGCATGCAGTTGCCGCTCACCCTGCTGGCCGGGGCTCTGCTCCCGATCTCGATGGGCCCCACCTGGCTCCAAGTCCTGGCCCATTTCAACCCCTTCTATTACGCGGTCGAGGCGGCCCGCGACCTGGCCTCCGGCCACATCCTCACCGTCAGTGTCGGTCTCGGCTTCCTCGTCGTGTTCGCCGTCTTCGCCATCACCTTGACCTGGGCCTCCCGCGTCTTCCAGAAAGCAGTCGCGTGATCCCGTGGCACTGAGTGGACAACGGCAGCGAAAGGGGCAGAATAACCTCATGAACGAATCACCCCTCACCGATGTCGATCATTTGGCCAGTTTGGTCTCAGGAGGCGGCCCGCGCACCTTGGAGGTGCGCTCCCCGCTGGACGGTTCTCTGCTGGGCAGTGTCCCAGTCGTGTCCCCCGATGGTGTGCGCCAGGCCGTACACGACGCCCGTACGGCCCAGGCGGCTTGGGCCGCCACACCGATGGTACGTCGCTGCGCCATCGCGTCGCGTTTCCGCGATTTGGTGCTCGACAACGTCGAACCCCTGTTGACCCTGGTCCACCGTGAGAACGGCAAGTCCCGGATCAACGCCTTCGAAGAACTGATGGACACCGCGTTGACATCCGGGTACTACTCGGTGAGCGCAGCCCGTCATCTGGCCCCGCACCGCCGCCAGGGCGCCATCCCACTGCTGACCCGTACCATTGAATTCCATCAGCCCAAGGGCGTCGTCGGGATCATTTCGCCGTGGAACTATCCGTTGACCCTGGCTGTCTCCGACGCGATCCCTGCTCTGCTGGCCGGCAACGCCGTGGTGCTCAAACCCGATTCCCAAACCCCGTTCACCGCCCTGGCTGCCCTCGACCTCCTGATCCAGGCAGGGTTGCCGCGCGGTGTGATGCAGATCGTCACCGGTCCCGGCTCCGAATTGGGCACCCCCTTGATCGACTCGGTCGACTATCTGATGTTCACCGGTTCCGGCCGTACTGGCCGAGGGGTGGCGGCCCACTGTGCCCAGCGCCTGATCGGATCTTCGATGGAACTGGGCGGCAAGAACCCCATGCTCGTCTTGGCCGACGCCGATCTGGACCGCGCCATCGAGGGCGGCGTCCAAGCCTGTTTCTCCACGACCGGGCAATTGTGTGTGAGCATCGAACGCATCTATGTTCACCAGAGTCTGTACGACCAGTTCTGCGCCCGTTTTGCCGACCGCGTATCTCGCATCCGTCTGGGCACGGAAGCGGGGTGGGAGCCCGACCTGGGGCCGCTGATCAGCCAGGACCAGATCGACAAGGTGTCCCATCACGTCGAAGATGCCCGAAGCAAGGGTGCTGCTATCTTGGCGGGTGGCCGGGCGCGCCCGGACCTCGGCCCGCTGTTCTACGAGCCGACCGTCCTGACCGGAGTGACTGAGGACATGGACCTGGCCCGCGACGAGACCTTCGGTCCCGTGGTCGCTGTCTACCCGGTCGCCAGCGACGCCGAAGCCGTCGAGCGCGCCAACGACACCGAGTACGGCCTGAACGCCAGCGTCTGGTCAGCCAGCCACCCCCACGCCTTCACCGTCGCCCGGCGCCTGCGAGCCGGCACAGTGAACATCAACGAAGGTTACGCCGCCGCCTGGGCCAGCCACGACGCTCCGATGGGCGGCATGGGAGAATCCGGCCTCGGTCGCCGCCACGGCGCCGAAGGAATCCTGAAGTACACCGAACCCCAGTCGATTGCCATCCAGCGCCTCGCCCTGATCGGCCCACCCGGCGGGGTTTCCCGCTCCGCCTACGCCCGAGTCATGATCCTCGCCGGACGAGTCCTCCACCGATCCGTGGCCCACGTGGGTTCCCTACTCAGCCGACCCTGAGCAAGGTGTCGAGAATGCTCATCTAGATCCCCCCAGATCGCAAAAGTACGATGATAGGATGAAATTGCTCGGTAGGGGATTCCTGAATCGATTTGTCGGTGTGGAGCGGCGATGACCTTGATGCCGGTGGCATGGGATCATGCCTTAGCCTGAATCCACCGATCGCTTGCGTCGCGAGCGACACTGTGGGGGTGCGATGGGTCGGCGGGTGGCGTGAGGGCAGACTGGACGTCTGTTGAGCGACGCCCGACGAGCCAGCGTGCCTCCACAGGGCCGCGGAGCAGCAATGGATCGGCGGATTCGGGCTTAGCAGCATTCTCATCGCATACGTCTGCTCGTCCATGGTCGTACGAGGAATCGGGGACGAGGTTGGAGGTATGCCTGTCCTCAAGGACCCAGGTCAGAAACGAGGCGCTGGAACAAAGGTAAGGAGTAATATCTCAATATGAAGTGGGGGCGGTACGAGGCGTTGGATCTCGCGGAAGTCGTGCACGCTGACGAGGTGATGCCGACGGCCTTCATGCATCTGTTTTTCGACGGGCGCATCAACGTTCCGCAGTTGGTTCAAGCTCTGGACAAGGTTGTCGCCGTGGTCCCCGAAATCATCTGTCGGGCTGATATCACCCACCATCTCTTCGAGCCGCTACCGTTGTCGGCCGTCGACCTGATCACCGAGACCGACCACCTGGTCAGCGCCGGTCCACTGATCAATCCGATGTCAGGCCCGCAGATTGGCATCCTCGTCGGCCATGGCTGCGACTCTGATTCGATCGGCCTCGCCTTCAGCCATGTCCTCGCCGACGGGCAAGCCGTACAAATGTTTCTTGGGTTACTGGCTGACTACTACAACGGTCTCGCCCCTGACGTGACCAACAATCGAAGCATCGCAGCGTACTTGTCCAAGGTACGTGTCGGTCCTGCCACTCCAGCCGAGGAGGCCGCAAACCGGATGCCGGGTTCCGCCTTATTGCCGTCCAGGCCTGGCGACCAACCTTACTGCCCACGGGTGGTCGTCCCCGGGCAGGTCATGGCCGGGTTGAAGGCCCGGGCCCGCCGACAAAGAATGACGCTCAACGATGTCTTCCTGGCAGGATACGTCCGCGTTCTGTGCCGACTGCAGGATGTGACCGAGATTGCGGTGCCCTGCCCCGCCGATCTGCGCCGCGTGCTGGGCGCCGAGGGGCTCACCGTGGCGAATATGACAACTGGATTTCTCTTGGGGGCAACAGTCAATCCAGGTGACACTTTCAATGACACTGTCGCCCAGGTCCATGCCGAGATGAGCCTGATGCGAGAACGAAACCGTTGTGCCGCGTCATTACAGAGACTTCACCGGTGGTGGAGAATGCTGCCGCCCCGATGGACGGCGGAGATCGTACGGCGCTCCTACTCCATCTTGCCCGTGGCGTACACCAACCTCGGTGTCATCGACGAGACCAAGTTCCGGTTCGGCCAGACCACTGCGACCTGGGGGACCGTGACCGGCACCTATCGCGCAGGTGGCTGTTTCTTGATGAGTGTGACCACGATCGGCACTGTCACGACTCTGGCCTGTGCGCTCCTCGGCGACGAGACCCTCGCCCAGGAAGGCGAGAAGGTTCTGCACCTGGTGTCCCATGAGTGCGAAGCCTGGCTCGACGAGCCCGAGACCCAACCGTCTCCAGCAGGTTCATCAGCCACTGTTGAGGCCAGCTCTGGGGAACGGTGATCTCTTCTGTCGTGTTGCTCCCGCCCAAGCTGACAAGGGCGATCCCGCCGAATGGTCCCCGGGCCGCGCAGACATGAACACAGGTCCGGCTCCCCAGGGAGTATCCACGCTGGGCCCAGTCAAACCAGAACCCCCGACGACGCGATCAGTCGTCATCCCCGTTCATCCGCGCCACAAACGCTCGTACTGATTCGGGAACCTGCCGAGGATTTTTGGTCAGAGGTGAGGCCACAGGAGTCCCCGCCCGTACTGTCACAGGGATGACGCCAGCCCAGATGGCCAGATCCTCCTCGTCCTCATCGCTGTCTCCCATGCTGGTCGCGGCGACCTTGGCACTGGCGTGGTCCAGTGGAATGGACAGTACTGCTGTGGAAGCGATCTCCTTGCGGGTGGACGTTCGTACTTCGTCCCGGCGTCCAGTAAGGATGTGGTCCATCAGCAGATCGAGTGCCAAGGGGCGTAGTTCAGCTGGTACGAGACGTGCCCGCCCGAAGGCGACAACGCTTCGATACCGGGCGCCAGTGTTGTAGGCGGACCGCCCCAGCACCAGGCCATCGTTGAAGGACACGCACACCGACACGGGAATCCCGTCCTCGCTGGAAGCGGCTGTCAGGAAGGCCCGCCCTCCCGTGGAACCGTGGACGAGCATCTGTACCCCGTTGCCGTCCCCCAGGTCGCCCAAGCCGTAATGGAAGGGGATCACCACCGGCCACCCGTCGCGGACGAAGCCGATGTGCGCCACCATGCCCTCGGCCAGGATTTTTTGAATGATACTGGGGCTCTCCGACTGTCGCTCCCGATGCCGGGAGGGGGTCAAGCTAGGTGGTGACAACGCTTCCATGTGGCCAGCCTATCTGCGCGCTACCGGGCACCTCTGTCAATCCACATTTGGTCACCTCATGAGACAACTCTCGTAACTTGATAGAAAATATTGATTCCCGTCAATTGGTGTGTTATTGTCTCCGGGTGATACGAGTTAACGGGGCTGGGTATCAAGCGTTGGATGTTGCCCAAATGGTGCACCATGATATTGTCCCAGCCGTGGCATACGCCAAGATCGATTTCGATGGGCGACTCAACATGGATCGGCTAGTCCATGCCGTCGCGAAAGCCGCAGCTGTCATTCCAGAAACCTTGTGCGGGATCGACACGCGTCGTTTCCGCTTCACATCCGTGGGTGTCGCCCCTGCAGACATTGTCGAAGAAGTCCCGTACACACCCGAGTCCTGTCCTGAGTTCGACCCAAGGTCGGGGCCGCAGGTGAAGATCTTGGTCGGTCATGGCGTGGACGGAGACACTCTGGTCGTGCAGATCAGCCACGTCTTGTCCGACGGCGCGGGCCTCTGGCAGTACGTCGGGTTGTTGTCTGCTTTCTACAACGGCAGACATCTGAATCTGTGTAACAACCGTTCCGTCAGGGCAGCTTTAGACGGGACTAAAGTCGGGCCCGCCACCCCTGCTGAGCATGACGGGGAAGACACTTCCTGGGATGGTTTTCCGATGCCCGGATCGGTGGGCGAGCGACTCTGGCTCGTGGAGACGATCCCGGCCGGGACCCTGGCAGTCCTGCACGACAAGGCCAAACAGTCCTGTGTCACTCTGAATGATGTCTTCCTCGCCGCCTATTCCCGGGTGGTCTGCCGGCTCTTGGAGACATCCAAGTCACGAGTATCTTGTCCGGTCGATCTTCGCCGCCTGTCGGAACTGGGCGACCTCACCGTGGCGAACATGACCGGCCGGTATATGGTCACCACCCGAGTTGAACCGGGCGACAGCTTCTCCACTACGGTGTCGAGGATTCACGACGAAGTCCAGGAGTTGAGAAGAAGAAACCGCCACGTCGCCCAGTTGCATCTGCTGCACTTCGCCTGGAGATTCGCGCCCAAGCGCTTGATTCAAGAGTCAGTACGAGGGGTGTACCACCTGCACCCCATCTCGTACTCGAATATGGGGGTCCTCGACCCGGCAAGCGCGACATTCGGGTCATGTCGTCCGGTGCGGGGCGCGGTCTTCGGGCCGTACATCGACACCGGTGGATTCCTCGTGGTGATCAGCACCATGCACGGGGTCGCCACTCTCGGGTCCTCGATCGTGGCCGACCCAGAACGGGCGCAGGCCGGCCAAGACATCCTCAAGATGGTGGTGGAGGAGTGCGTCGCCTGGCTTTCTGAACCCGCTGAGGGGTAGCCCAGGGGATCTGTACCCGCTGGTCCTCAGGCTTCCCAGACAGGCCACATGCACGTCTTCTTGGGATTTTGGCGTTTTGGACCAAAGGCGTACAATAATCCCTTGGTCGTCTGCGCTCTGTTGAGCCAGGGGCCTGTGACCGACGACGAAAGAGTGTATGGCAAAGAAAGAAGGCGCCCTCGAACTCGAGGGAACCGTGGTGGAAGCCCTTCCCAACGCGATGTTTCGCGTTGAGTTGAGCAACGGCCACAAGGTTCTGGCCACGATATCCGGCAAGATGAGGCAGCACTACATCAGGATCCTGCCCTCCGACCGGGTGGTCGTGGAACTATCGCCATACGACCTGACCAGGGGCCGGATCGTCTATCGGCACAAATGAGAGTCCTCACAGCCGGAGACGTCTTCGACTGGCGGGCACAAGCACGCACACACCGTGGGACGTGGGTCCCACATGACCTGAAGGAAGCAGCTCGATGAAAGTTCAGCCGAGCGTCAAGAGGATCTGTGACAAGTGCAAGGTGATCCGTCGCCATGGGCGCGTCATGGTGATCTGCGAGAATCCTCG
>Ga0123354_10010099_pt1 | contig 14508 bp, 9 predicted proteins | sample TergutLab28metaG_2_FD_97872 | JGI IMG/M metagenome (GOLD analysis project Ga0123354, IMG submission 97872) | Labiotermes labralis P4 segment gut microbial communities from Petit-Saut dam, French Guiana - Lab288 P4 | ecosystem: Host-associated > Arthropoda: Insects > Digestive system > Gut ... | reverse complement strand
TTCCGATGTGAGATGGACTTTGAGATGATCCGTGTTGAGTTTCCTCGTTCCGGTTACCATTCTCTTCAGTGCTGTCAGAGGACCTCTGCTCTTTCCTTCTTCCTGGTTGTGTATTACAATTTTGTTTTCTAATCATCATCGCTGTCTCACGAGTAGCTAGAGATGTCTTCTGTCCACTGCAGTATAGCCCCTCCTGCCGCAGTAAGGCTGCTTGAATCCGAGGGTCGCCACTTCTTAGAGTTTACCGTTCTCGATTTCTTACCCTCCACCGCAGATGCATCTGTAGTCCCTCGGCACGGTAGTGTACACCTTGGACTAGAGGATTTTTTTCGAGGTTTACTCCTCTAGATCCGCCGTGTTCCGTTTAAACAGGCTCACCTCTGGTCGGATGTAGTTACTCACTACGCACGAACGGTCTTGTGTGCAGGGAAGTGAGTGGCTGGTGCCTCAAGTTGCACTGCTGCACACCTGGGCTGGTGAGGACCAGTGCAGGGTCAACCCCTTACAAAGGTACTAACTCTCCCATACCCATTGAGCCCTTATTATTATTATTATTATTATTATTACATATTAAGGAGCTCCAGGACTGCACTGAAAATGAGGCTGGAAGTTCTTCGTAAAGACTGGTACAATTATAACAACAAATATTATGACATGTCCCAGAAGACACTAATCACCGCAAATATAATTTTCTTACATTTCAGAAAGGAAGCAGAACACAATATCCAGTTTACATAGAGAAGAAATGCAACGAGATAGGCAATCCGAAAGTTCAGCATGTGGCCCGTATAAGAGTAATTAAATATTTATTTACTTTCGTAACTTTAGGGACAATCATAATGAATAAGAACAAAAGAAGGATAAAGAAAATAATCACAAAAATATACCATTCAAATCATTATTATATTTTCTTGTTTAAGAAACATACAAATAAAATAGTGGTTAAAAGTTGTTACTGTGTTCACCACCTCAGAAATTCGAACAGCTGTCATCTGGGTATTACTGACGTCACGAGATTAAAGATTTCAAATTTAACACCTGGTGACATTATTTATAATAATTCTAACACATATTGATCATTTGACCATAAGCCCTGCTTTTCCTGTAGGGAAGTTAGACACAAGCAGGGAAAGAAGAGACGGAGATTCTGTTCGTCTGAACATACTACAAACTGGAACTTCCGTTTACGTTAGCGACATGGGTCACGTCAAAATGTATTGCAGAGTTTTATACTAAATGCAACAACTTTGATAACATCAATATTGTTTAAGAATTTGAATTTTTATTCGCCCTTAACTTTTATTTAGCTCAGTGAAAGATAAATATCTTCGTTTCTTTCCGCTTATTCACATTGTACTGAATTATTGCTGCAGAAATAAAGTCTAAAATTTTGTGTCGTTTGTAAATATGGGTAGGAAGAGAGGAGTACATTAAATTGTTAGGATATAGCTAACTGGTTACCATACCCCAACACACCTAAAATATTTTATGTTTTGTTGACCGTGCATCCTTTTATAATCTTGTAAATAAAGCCAACTTGGTGCATAATTTATTCTTAATATATTTATTCTTATTGTATTTATCAATCTCTACATAAGCTGATAAAATTCACCGTTAAAAGCCTTAGCTCATCATCCCCAATGATGAGACATTAATTATCATAGAATCAAAACTATTGGAAGACGATACACTAATAACACAACAAATACTTACACTATTGTAGGTAATCCTGTCACAGAACTATTTCATATTTAAACATAAGATCTACCAACCAGAACAAGGTATTTCCATGGGGTCTCCCATATCAAGAATAATAGCCAAAATATTTCTACTACACTTCCAAGATGTACACATAGAACAACTCCTTGATACAAAGAAGTACACATACAACAACTCCTTGATACAAAGAAGTACACATACAACAACTCCTTCATACAAAGAACATGTTGTGTAGATGACATCCTAATCACATACGACACAACAAGAACTAACCCACACACCATCAATGCACACATAAACCAAATATATGATAACATAAAGCTTAATTCAACATATGAAAACAACGTGCGTATAAACATCCTTGAATGGACAAAAATACGTAAGCAAACAAACCTTAAAATTGACGTATTCCGTAAATTAACCACCACCGACACAACAGTCAACTTCCTCTCAAACCACCACAAAGAACACAAAATGGCAGCTTTCAGATATCACATCTCTAGAATGTACTCTATCCTGATAACAGCAGAAAAAACAAAAAGAATGGGAATTAATACAACTAACAGCCAGAAACAACTTTCCACAAAATCTTCTACAGAAACTAAGCCGACAAACACAAAACAAAACCAGCCATGTTCAACCGAATTAAGAGAAGACAAAAAAACTTGGACAACATTCACCTACTATAGTCCTCAAATAAGAAAAATCACCAAATCATTCAAACACTCAAACATAGACATAGCCTTCAGGAACACGAATACATTAGAATAACTCACAAAATCCAAAATACTATATCAAACGCCAGAACAAGACAAAAGTGGAGTTTATAAACTTATATGCAACACTTGCCATAGATCAAATATCGGACAAACAGGCCGTGGTCTAAAATTAAGATTTCAAGAACACACACGATACATCAAACACAATGAACCTCAGTCAGCCTACGCCCTACACGTCCTGAATTGTAAGCATGAATAGGGTACAATCAGTGCACCATGTCACTATTGAAACATATTGACAAACCATCACTCCTCCTACAATAAGAACAGATGGACATACAATTATTTCATCATAACAACCAACTGATTTCGGAACGACATCCAAATGAACACAATCATATGTTCTAACTACTTCACAATCGATATCATATGCCACACCCCACCTGACATCTTAATCAATACTTTCACCTCAATCCAACCACTGCATACCGGACAGTCATCCACACGTGTACGTCTGCCGATACATCAACTATAATTTTATTGCATTTTCTGTAGCTTTTTTAATTTTTAACTTAACATAGTCACATAACTTTATAACTTTAATAGATAACGTTTTAGGAAATTTTTAAGTATGAAGTTACTGAAAATCTCTACATCAAAATAAACGTAAACAAAACCATTAAGCTTTAAACACGACCAAGAGTTATGCACACATACAGACCTAAAACAAGTCATTCGAATAGGAGTATTATTTACGTAGGAATTTTATTGAGATTTTATCGCTTGTCTGTAATTAACACTCTTCATTTCACGAAATAACGCATTTGTAATTTTGTTTCAGAATAACAAGTACCAAGCGTCGCATTAACACAGTTGTTTCTCCGGATGATGGACATATAGTCGTCCGAAACATGTATAGATTGATAAATATAATAAGAATAAATTGTTTACCAAGTTGGCTTTATTTACAATGCGTAAAATATCTGTGATTTCTAACTTTTAAGTACTTTCTGAAAGTGCAAGATTTTACGTTCTCACAGCGGTGTTGGTGAAGATGTCACTCTTCTGTAATGAAAAGCCATACCGAAAGATAAATATTTTCCAGACCTCTCTAAGGGACATATGACCTTCATCTTCAAGATCATCCATTGTAATCAGTGGAATTTTTAGGTTGTTTTGTTCTACAGTGTCAGCCACAACGCTCTTTCAGTATATCGGTAACTATTTACCAGCAGATACAACAGAATATTCGCACATACTTGCATCCTAAATGTTTGGCAAGTTTAGAATACGATTTCAGTACCGTAGCCATCGTAATTAGGAAGGTAAGGCTCGAATTTAATTTTCCTTAGAACCTTGTATTTTGACCACTTACAAATTCTGTGAGATATAATCAGTAAATTCGAAGATGAAATGGGCTGTTGGATGGTCAGAGAGTAGCACTTTCTCCCTGTGGGATTACTTCATAAACTTTCTGCAAAGAACTCAAAATGCTTATATGCGCATGTAGGTCCACACAACATGGCACTTGACATAGCCGTAATGTGCTGTCTTTTTTATTATTTTTCGTAGTATGTACAGAGTAGGGCATTTATTTCAAACACAATTTTTGTAATTAGCGAAGCAACAACTTTGTGTACCACAATATAACCTCTGTTTAGGCACACTGAAGAAACTTTTTGATAATCCCACGAAGTAGACATGTAGTAGCACCCACGCCAACCAAAATGAAAGTCTTTCCACTCATAGCTGAACTCGTTTACAAAGACGTAGGTTGGTTCGACACGGCGGCTACAGCGTCACACAATGTGTTGAACCAACTAATTCCCATAAGACATGTGTTTTTCTTCCTCGTTTACTACGACATACATAAGGTGTCTGCCTCCTATATAACGAACATATCCGGGATCGGTTCTTATGCAATTTTCAAAGAATCAGAATGATTCGAGAATTCATCAATTTCTTCGTTATTGAAGGGGCAAGGAAATAATGTAGCTATGCTTTCACATAGGTACATAAATTTCAGGCCGAAATAGTGACAGTATTAAAGCCGTCCGTTGAAGGTTCGACCCCCGGAACAGGCTTTCGTGAGATATAAGAGTTTTTTTTAAAATATATAATTTTTTATAACGGTTCGCATTAGCAAGTCAACGTCCGTTGTGTTCAATCTGAAAATTTCTGCCTTTGGTCCTCCGCTTAGCAACCCTTGTTACAGGTAGGCGGCGCCAGGAGGAAGGGTGAGGGGATCGTATAACAGAATGGATATCTGTTGGCCTACAGAGGAAATTACGTTCGTGGCGCGGCGCATTTCAGCTAGTCAGTTTCGACATTGAAGTCAGACGATACCGGCCTGACTTTGAACTTTGGCAAAGCGTAATTAAAGAAAGACAAGAAAACTTTATCCACTCGAATTTTTCGGAAGTATCAAGGCAGCAGAGAGGATTTAAATGTGTGTGTGCTCTGGTGGAATATCAAGTGACTCGACTACAATAAAAGAAGCTGTTTTCTGTAAATTCGATTTGACGTATCTTCCTTGTTTTCTCCACCTCCAAACCGTCCCCTCGATAATTCCATGTGATGAAGGAGGATCACTAGAAGCCTTGGTACAGTGTTAATGGTAATTAACTTCCTGCTGTAATGTACCCTCTGCTTTTCTATTCCTGCAGTTAACAGGAGACAAGTAACATGAAAACAAGACTACAATCAAAAATGAAAGGAAGATTTTGGGTGTAGTAGGAAAAGTTAAATTATTTCGACAAATAGAAAAGGTGGAAAATATGGCTGCTGTTTCTTTGACATTTGTCTCGTAAATTCTACGACTCAAAAGATTTGGAAAAATGGAACCAAAATTACTACTGTGTCTGAACAGAAAGGATCGAGAATACAGCGAATTCGAAAGCCTGAATGAAGTGACATCTATGGGGCAGGGCTTAAAGTGGTTGAAGCAAGCCAGCAGTGACAATGTACCAATGAGCGGTCCTCGTCTCACCATAATTTTTGCTCATCCTAAATTTTAACTTAAAGTTAATATAAGTCTTAGCGTGAATCTAAATACAAATTTACAACTATAGAAGAGCAATTTTTATTACTTCTAAATTTTATTTGTAATTTAATTTTTTAATATATCATACGCTAAATTTAATTAATATACGCGCAGGCCGGTATTTTCTCTTGAAATATTTTGCCTTTACCTTTACCATAAACCTCTCTTAGAGCGACACTCATTATTACGACGCAGTCTGAGGTCTATTCGGTCCCTTCTGCGACATTCTGACCGAAATCGACTGTGCTTTGTTGGAGACTCTAGTCAGATATTGAAACTAAATTCGTTCTATGGTTTCGTACATAAAACTAATTGCAGTATTATGCTTTTTCTCATAAACAGCTTGTTATAACTTTCTTTTTTTTAAGGTGCCAGGCTTTATCTTGGAGTACGCTGTGCTGGTCTAAAAGAGGTGACTTTTTCCGAGATACGATTCAAAGGACAAGTGGAAAACTGCTGCTAGTAAAACATTTGTGCAGTTTGTGATGCTAAATAGTGGAAATACAACATTTTTTGTAAGGTACTTCTTATCTAGTTCACCAAATCCCTCACCATGAATTTGTTAAACCGAATACTGCACATTTCTCGTCTTCACAAGTATACCACATGTCAGACCTCGTCACTTTCCTTGATTTATCCACGGTCACAAATTTAGAGCAACAGTACCTCGCTCATTATAATTACCTATTCTATACCATATCCCTATTTTGCAACACTCTGCTTTCCATGGGTTATGTGTGTCGATGTTACGTATATATAACACATTGCACATTTAGAATTAACAAAATATTTCTTGCTAGTGTTACGGAACTGTTTTTCACAGTGTTATCTGAGTAGTTTAGCTTCAATTACACATTAAACAGCGTTGGAAACAAATCTGAGGCCTCTGATGCAAATTGTGTTCTATATTATTAAAGAGTTAGTACTTTTTTATTCCATTTAATGGGATTGTTATTGAGGTTGAATATTTTCAGTGGACTTAGTTTCTATTATGCAAATGATATCACAGTACACAGAAAATGTTTTCACATTATATTGTAAGCTCTAAATACAACAATCATTTTCAAGACAGTGACAATTTCCGGTTAAAACTTTAAGGGGGTTTTGCCAGTCAAAACGCAATTCAAGAAATGACCTCAAATTAAATTTTCTGATCAAGAGATACTGTAATGGTTGAAAACATACGGGAAAAGTTTTATAGTCGCTCTAATTTTACATTTCATTTATCGTTCTGTTTTTCAGGAACTCTGACATGCAAACATAATCTTTATGTGCGTCATCCCCGTTGTGTGATATACAATTAGTATGGCAATATATGTGCGTGGCACGTACCGTCAAACACAACTACTTTATAATAACTGTAATAGTTGTGTTTGACGGTAAGTGCCACGCACATATAATGCAAACATAATGCCTTTGGACTTGGTTCCGTCCCCAGTTCAAATGACACGAAATGGAAAACTTCGAGACGCTAAGTGGTTCTAAGCGTTACTTGCGACAGGATTCTGTAGGAAACAAACTTTCCTCAGGAAGAATCAGAATTATGGAAATTGATATAAAATTCATCCAGATGCTTGGAAAAACATAAAGGCATTTGAATTCATTTATAAATATTGAACAAATTTGGTTAATTTCAGCATTTATAATGTGCCAGAAGACATGCAGAATATCTGTAAATCATTCCAACATATTTTTAACATAAATTCAAGCATGTTTACCAAATGTCGGATAATGTTTTCTACTTTAATCAAAATTGTATTTTAAAGTGGGCTGGCAGCCGTATAACCAGACGCCCATCGATATTGTAATTCAACGTGACGTGTGGCAAAGTTGAAATTCCTAATGTTCTCTCATTAACAAAAACTTCAATGTAAAAAGTGTCAGGCAGGTCACATTACAATTACAAAACAACATATGATGAACTTAAAAAAATGATGTTACGAGATGTTGGTGTTAATTCCAGGAAATCAACATCTTTACTGGAACGACTGCAAAAATTACGGATATCCAACATAGTTGCTGCCTCGGTCAAAATAAGAATCAGGTACCTCCGGTAGGTAAAATATTAAGAGATGATTTAAGACGTTCATTTTCACGATAGCTTATTGATAAAATTAATATATTAAGTCAGGGTTATGAACCCAGAAGAGCTCTTCAATTTATAACATGAGTATGTTGGGCCCTAACCAACTGGACTCAGTAATTTATCTAATTTTGTGACCCTGCACAAAATCAGTTTCAGTAATGTATCTTACTTAGGGGCTCTAAAAAAAGGTTTAGTTATGTAGCTTACTCTGTGGTTCTCAAAAAACAAGGACGAAAAATGCCATTATTTTGTAAAAAAAAGGTAAATCAGTCCCATTACAACCCTAGGTGCCCAGAGGGTTCCAGGAAATTAAGTTTCGCAGACTACGTGACAATGGCCCAGGATGGTGGTAGGTTGTCAGCCTTACGCACCGGCCGCCTTTACCCCCCGAAAATGCTCCTGGTACTAATTTCTGTTAGATTGCGATCGGAAGGATTATGTCAATGAAAAATTTCAATGACATCTTCTGGAATCGAACCAGCGACCTGGCGATTTGTAGTACAGCACCTTATCCACTGTGCTACCGCGGTCTTGAACCTACTTCCAACACATCTTCATGAAAAGCATTTTCTGAAAACTTTCATCACGTAAGAAGTTCCTGTTTCCCGATAATAAACGCAGTACCTGCCACTTCATCCACCGCTCGTTCTTGTATTTTCTTTTCCAAGCATGACTTTCTGATAAGAGTTTTCTCCAATGTGAAGCTATTTGCATTCGACTCCGGCCTAACAGTTTCACTAGCACCAAAATCGCGTCAGAATCTGACAATCTGCGCATCTCGAATACTGGAAATATTTGTGCCACAAGCCAATAGAATTTTCATCCACATTATTTTCATTGACTACCGAACAACGTTCCTAGGATCCACCGAAATGACTTCCCTCAACTGTAAAAAAGTAAAGGTTTATGAACTAAATGAAGAACTCTAAATCTTACAGCAGCACTACGTCTTTAGTTAATTTGGTTCAAGAAGGACACCAGCAAGCTGTAAGTCTTAACGGAGGCAGAGTTTAAATGGTGGCATTTTGGTGGAAATTGGAGTTGATCATGCAAAATATCCAATTGAATGACATCAGACCACGAAAAAATCGATGTGACATAGTAAAGAATCGATATAATGGTGCATGATTATAATGAAGCCACAGATAATGGTTACAGTTAAATTGAAACAATGACAGCTACATTTTGTTGTAGGCTCGATATAATAGGCACACGCCATTAGGCTTGTGTTTTACTACCATATTTCTGTTCAAAAGATTTATGATTCTGCATGGAGGCTATGGATCCCTTGTTACAGCTAAAATTCTGTACGACAAAAATCGCGATAAGCTGTTAAAATATGACCCTCTGTCCTTTATAACAAGGTGTCCAACCTCACCACTCTAAACTTTCTGCTGAATATCATCTGTACTTTTCACTATCGAATTCTTAGAGACGACATTTTCCGATTGACCATCAACATCCTTCCATATTCTGTAAGTTATATTCACTACAGCATCCTATGCTGGTCAAAATTTTCATGTAAATCCGTACATAGTTTTACAAAAGTGTGGAACTCAAATGATCACTCACGTATTTTAAAAACCCTTAGTAATATTAGTCTAAATGTGCTATACCACTGGGTTCCTTTTCTTTTAGCGATCCTATAGCACGGATTTGGCCCATGTAACCGTCAAGTGTCAAGCGAATACACACCGTACGAACTCTGTTTTAACTGCTGACCTTTGCTGTTGAGTGATCAGAGTTCCTGCTTCATGTCCCAGGAAAATCGTGTAGGGTTCTGGCCACGAAGACCCCTCTCTTTTGTACAGACTTTTATTAGGTTTCATCAGTCTGTACAGGAAAGCATAACATCATATAATATTGTGTGTCAAAAGACATTAGACTGTAGAACAACGATAAAAACAAACATTTGAATTGTTCTTATCGCATCATCATTATATTTTTCTCTTCACGCGTTGTCGTGGTTAATTTATAATTACGTGTTTTACAAAAAAAAAAAAAATTGGAGAAATTCATCAACTGTTCTTGAAGACTGAAAAATGGATAGACAACGTGCCGGTTCCAAGTATTCGTATTATCTCGGTGTTACTGAAGATGCCTTCTTTCGGTATCACACACGTCAATCTTCTGTGCAGGGTCTTTGAACCCAAACCACTTGCCAACAATACTATGTAATAATTTTCATCCGTTTCGTAAGTGCTCGTTAATTCCATATTTTACTCCGACACACTTCTGACTCTTATTATTACATACAACTTCACTGTTAATCGGTATTAGGTACATCTTCCCTAATTACTCACGCAATTTTTGGTGCTGCCAGCTATGTAATATCATCATCGTTGTTTCTTGAACAATCATCGGGGTGCGATTCAAGTTTGTACGCCTTCTGTAATACAAGGATATTCTAGCGTACATTTTAATATGGAATTGAAATTTTCTTAAGTCTACGTCATTTTTCAACAAAATTACCAGAATAATGACAATAATTATGAACATATCATTGTCACCACATAGAGGGGACGGATTACAGCTATAAGGGACAGATTACATTGACCATGATACCACAGCGTGGATGATCACGATCAGAAAATTAGGGCCAGGAAATAAATAATAGATATCGGGAAATATTCCATTGTAAATAGGACAAAGATCTTTGGTGGAATGTGTACATTATCACGGATTTATAATTATGTAGTTTGTATGTGCGTTTCTCTACAGTATGTCTTCTTGTTGTCTAAATGTCTCATAGTTATTTGCTTTATGTCTTATGCCTTGTGATAGGATCTAATTAATTATTTTAGGTTTTTAATTACTTTGTTTTGTATGATTTGCTTTATATCTTGTGTGTTCTGTGTTTCTGTATGGTTTTGTGTTTTTTCCCTATGTATATATTTGTTTATTTGCTATTTGTTTACAATTTTACCGACCACTGCCACCAAGTGGAAACCCAATTGCTGTTAATAAATATCATATCATATACTGCACATAACCATGCCATATCTGTCGAAAAGTTTAACGGTTTTTAACCCTCCATGTCTAAAGAACCAAGTATCTTTAATGGGATTCATTATTTTTTACTGTTTGTACAGTGGTTCAAAAATTTACTTAAAAGCTTCTCCTTCTCTGAATTTTTCAGACGTGGAAAATCCATACTTTACACAAAACATATTAAGCTCAGGGAACAAACTATGCCGTGGGGTCAAATAATTTGTTATTCAGTAGGTTAGCCGTAAAAGTAATTTCATATTTGACCGTACATGCATATCACGTAAGACTAGAGATTCCTGTTTATGCATAGAGATAATAAGCACAGCTGGCACTTGAAATATGAATATCCACCGTAGAATTTGGCATATCTCTCTTACTTGCTCAGGGCTGTCTGCTAATATTGTGTTCCCGATTTCAAAAGCTAAAGAGAGAAAAGAAGTTACATCGTGAAAAATTGGGGGATATGGTGAACAAATGGGAGAGGAGATAAATCTGGCAACAGAGATAGTATCAGAGTAATGTAGGATGGACGTGATATTAGTATGTAATAGTGCTCGGATGATTAAAAAATGTGACGTAGGAGGAAAACACAGTATGCCAAGGGGGCTAAATCATACAAAAATTTATACAGAGTATCTTAAAGAAAAAGCGAATCTGTAGATTTAAGCGTTGATTGTAGAATGGTGGAGAGAGTTATATTGTGGCGTTCTAGTCTTGTAGACTAGCAGACCTGTTTTGTAGGATGGGTTATGTCCCAGAAGAAAGTCTTCTTTCAAACTTTCCACCTACCCACCACACTACTAGTTGTCATATTTTAGAAACCAAAATACAATTCTACGTAGACTGCCATAAAAATCTCCAATCCTATTAAGAGTTTTCTTAAAAAGATAAATTATTCTAAGGTGAATTGGTTTCTGCCTTATCAAGACAACGCCCAGCACACGTTTGAAAAGACGATAATGACCTCAACACTTTCAACAATGCAGAACGTTTTCAAAAATATGTTCTTGCCACCGTCCGAAGTATATTATAACGCTGCGATTAATACACTAATAGTGCGGAAGAATGGAAATTTCATGTCGAAAGAGCAGCTGTCATGGAGTGTGATTTGAACTCGTTAATGCAGATTTACACATAAGGTGCACTATACACACACGCTTTTCAGCCTTATGGAGATTATAGGAACTACGTGCCACTTTTTTAGTCTTGTAATCTACTTCACAATTAATGCTAACTGTAAGCTTTCACGTGACTTTTTTTTTCTCAGAACTATAAATATTTTAGTTAGCAATTCAGTATCGTTTCTGGCCTGGTAGCTAAAGGCACACATAGAGATAACGTTATTATCGAGGTAAAATAATTACTGAATTGCGCTGCTGTCTGAATCAATCGTATTAGGCGCATTCGCACACTTGAGAAGCAAGAGTTAAAATTGCTCCGTCCGTCCGTAAGCAAGAAGTAACTCGCGAGTTGCAAAATGGGTTTTTATGAATTCTGAAATTGTGGAGTTTAAAAACTGTCGATTATTTAAATTTTTGTTCAAATAGGACAAAATTATCGGACTATAAAAAATACTTAAAAATGTTTATTCGCGTACTTCTCTACATATTTGACAGTTAATAAGGCATTTGGAATGTGCGTCGTTTTAAAGATTTGGTCAATTATACGAGTAAAATAGAGTGGGGCAACTCTAGTTCTTCCACTCCTGGACCTCCGAGGAACTCGCTGCTCCATGTATTGAGAAGGGGTGCGGTCAAGTGCCGCACAGGCTTCACTAAGGTGATTCCACCCCGGTCGCACACATCTTTAGTCATTCTGGGTTAAAGTCCCAGTAAGCTATCCAATTAATCTCCCCCCGAACAAAAGAATTCACAGATATATATGTATGTATGTATGTACTTATGTACGTATGTATGTATTTTTGTATGTATTTATGTATGTATGTATATGTGTGTGTGTATGTGTGTGTGTGTGTGTGTGTGTGTGCGTGTGTGTGTGTGTGTAAAACCTGTTAGAATATGCAGAGTCCCAGTTACAGTTCTAAAGTTCCCGTAACACAAACACAAATTTGCCTGCATGACGCACGTATGGCTTACGAACAAAGATACGTTAAGTCAAACGCCGTAAGTCAGCACTTTTGTCGCAGTTCGGTAGTGCACCAGAGGCTGTGGGTTCAGACACACGTAATATAAACGTGACGACTTGCTTGAAATGGACTGCGATTGCAGAGAGAGGACTTTTATTGCTGCTGGATGAAGAAGAATAGTATTTTAGGTTAGACAAATTCCACATCGTCAACAAGCAAATGTGAACAATGTCTCAAGAAATTCTGCGTCATGGAAATATTTGTTTCCCTTATAATTAAGCGCCTAATTGTTTTTGAACATGAAGGTAAAAAGATGCTTGAGAAATATCTGAAATTATTGGCCACCCATAGACATTTTATCATTCCAGAAGCCTTGAAAATCAAAGAGATTGCCTTTCACCATCACTATCATATACGTGAGTAAGATCATGCATGTTGTTGTGCTGATATTTACTGAACCCAAACGAAACAAATCAGTGTAGAGAAAACTGGTTTCACAAATGTTTGTTGGTGATGTTAAATTTGAAGATACCTAGGCCTCATTGGCATACTCTGAACATAAATTGCAATAACACTCTATTATGATTGTGCTCCACCAGTTATTTGTCATTGCGGGTAAGTGCAGCGATGAGTGTAATGTTGAGTGATGACAAAACCGACGATGCATTTCAAATAGTTGGTGACAGAGTGGATTCGGACGTTCATCATTAGGTCATGTGTTTCAGTGTGTGTGTGTTTCCGTGTATGAATGGGCATGCTTGCGTTCTTTTATTATACACATACTCAAACAAGATCTGAACACAAAATTGGGAACTTTTTATCTTCACAGATGGATCTGGGGTAGCTATCATATGTTGACAGTCATTCAATTTTATGCAGTATATTCAAGGAGGCGTCTACAGACTTCGTTGTTGCACAAATAACCTCATTTCGATCAATACAAATGTCATATTAACATACTGAATAGTGATATTCATCTATGTTTATGTTTTATTTATTGACATAGTCGATATAGCTACACGTTTAGGCTAATCGTACATTTTGTTCACGTTATAAATATTTTTCTAGTAATGAAAAACTTGTACGTTAAATTACGTTACAAGGTAAAACAAAGATTAAGCTTACCTTATTACATAGGAAATGTAATATTGTAAGTAGAGTGAGTTGATGCAACCGTTGCCTTATCGACAGTTTTGTGTTTTAAATATTTTTAAATTTAAATTACAATCAAATATTTTTATATGCAGTATAAAAATATTTGATTGTAATTTAATAATCATTCGTTTGTGGCTGGAAACGTACCAGTAAGGTCGTTCTAGAATTAAAATATCGTTCTTCCTGATGAGGCCTGTTTTCTTATTATGCTGACCCTGTTAATTATGGTGGTGCCTAATCAATATTACAAATATTGATTTTAGGTCTATTTAGAGTGTAACTGGAAAGAGGGGTTTTATTACAAACATGGGACTTACTGGTATAGGTTTTTCCTATAAGTAAGTCACTTCCATTGTCACTTTCACAGTTGTATGGTATATGGTATACTCTTGAAAACATTGAAAATGATCCTGATTTCTTCCTAAACGTAATTACGTGTGACGAAACTTGGATTTTTCAATATGATCCAGAGACTAGGAGACAATCCATGCATTGGAAGAGCTCCCAATCCCCTAGGAAGAAGAAAGCGCGCATGAGCAAGTCCAAATTCAAAGCAATGATGATTGTTTTTTTCGATATCCGGGGTGTTATCTACATTGATTGGGTGCCTGAAGGTCAGACTGTCAATCAGGTTTATTATAAAAATGTTTTGACGACCCTCCGTGAACGTGTGCGACGAAGGAGACCAGACATGTGGAAGAATGCCTCA
>Ga0123354_10010097_pt1 | contig 14509 bp, 6 predicted proteins | sample TergutLab28metaG_2_FD_97872 | JGI IMG/M metagenome (GOLD analysis project Ga0123354, IMG submission 97872) | Labiotermes labralis P4 segment gut microbial communities from Petit-Saut dam, French Guiana - Lab288 P4 | ecosystem: Host-associated > Arthropoda: Insects > Digestive system > Gut ... | reverse complement strand
GCTGTGTAATGCAATTTTGACCTCCTGATGATGAGCACATGTGCTCAAAACATGTAGAGGCATGAAATAAAACTTATTGTGAAACAAATTTTGTGCATCAAGTTGGTTAAATACTGAGATAAAACGAAGAATAAGAGGTAGCATTTTATACGAGGAATGGTAATTTTCATTTTCAATTTATATTCTTCATTTCTTTTAAGTATCATTGGTTTATAACACAGACCCTGCTCACGTTGATGAATTTGTCACACCGTGACAGGAGGTCGAATATTTCGTCCCAAAACGGCCGGTCTGTTGCGTACGTAAACATTAACCAACTGGCATTTCTACTGCCCCATTATTGTACAATCAACACAGTTTCAAAAATTGTTTGACCGGCCCCAAAAAATAATTTGTTTGGGCCACTGAAGCTTATCATGTTTGTCGTGAACGGTCGCTTTTCCAAAATCTGTTCCTACGTATATTCTACATTCATATTTATTATTTTTGCTAGGCCTTATCAAAACCGGTAGAAATTAATAGAGGAGTACGCCAAGGTTGCCCTTTTCACCTACAATGTTTAATATATATGAAAACGAAATAATAACTAAATGGCAAAATCAAGACATAACCGGAATCAAACTTTCAAAAAAACAGCAACTGTCAACGTCGTTATTTGCAAACGACCAACAGACACAGACGATAACCCACAGAAAGCTGCGCAAATCAAATAAAAACAGAATATGGTTTAATTATATCTGCACAGAAAACGAATTCGGTGGCATTTAAAGGGCGAGATTCAGTGAGAACTAAAATTGTAATAGATAATAAAATTATAGAACAAGTAAATTTGTTTAAATATTTAGAAATGTGATATCTTATGAAGGAGAATTGGACATTGATAACAGATTAAATATCTTTTTTAAAATTACATGTGTTTTAAATAATGTGTTTAGACCACAAAAAGCCCTTAAGGAAACAAGAATAAATCTATATAATACACTGGCCCTTCCGGTCTTGTTATGTGGCAACGAAACGTGGACTGTTAAAGCAAGTGACGCCAGAAGAATAACAGCAGCAGAAATGAAATACATGAGAAGAACAGCAGGATACACTTGGACAGATTACAAAACAAATGAACAAATTGCAAAGGAGTTGCAAATAACACAAATGTTGGTCAAATTACTGGAATACAAGAGAAGCTGGATACAACATGTAAATAGAATGCCTCGAAATAGATTACCCAGGGTAATGAAACACTACTCCCAAACTGACATGACGGAATCATGATAGTCCTTTCAAGAGAATTCTGGATACGTGAGACCGGAACGGGTCAACAAGTGGCCCAGCTCCATGAAAGATATATGATGATGATGATGATGATGATGATGATGATGATCACTAGAATTCAAACAGCTTTTAAACTCAAAAACTCTAACCAAGCTGCACTTGGCCAAATTACTGGAATACAAGAGAAGCTGGATACAACATGTAAATAGAATGCCTTGAAATAGATTACCCAGTGTAATGAAACACTACTGTCCAACTGGCAGAAGGAATCATTTCTAGACCCTTGAAGAGATTTCTGGATACGTGAGATCGGAACGGGTCAACAAGTGGCCCAACTTCATGACAGATAATGATGATGCTGATGCTGGGGCTTACGTTGCGATCTTTATTATGGATATCCGTTCCACAACTTTCGAACACACGGCATCATCCTTTGGTACGCCTCTCTGTCATTGAGCATCACCTTACATCTTTATAAACTTGCGATGAATTTCGATGGGAGAAAATATTTGGGACGTAGACAACGAATCACACTACGAACGTCTTCGTGGGGCCAATTTTCCAGTATCGTTGTCTTTGCATATCAACTTGTCCCATGAATGGTGTCGGACTGACTGACTCTTGCACCACGTGTAGCTACGTAATTACCACTGCTGAAAGTGCTACCTCGTATCGAAAAATGAAATGCTTGATTAACACAAAAGTTACAGGCTAGGGAAACTTCCATATCGATCATCACTCGTATACGAGCACTGTGACTCGTTTGTTTTGAGTTGACTTGATTTACCCCATTGTTTAGCCTTTGTGATTTATGACAGATGAGATAAAATTGAGTCAATTCTGTATGGATGTATATGCTTCTTCATTATTAATGGTTAATTTTTATGTGTGCGTTTCAATAATATTAATTTATGATTATTTACTAATGTGTGTGCTCTTTAGCAATGCTAACCTAATTGTTTTTCTTATAGCAAAACAAACTAGATGCCCTAATTTCTCAAATTTATTTTTGAAATAAAACTCTACATGTTTCGTACAGTTCCTCTGTCCATCATCAGAAGTTTTTCACAGTACACACAACAAACCTGTGTGACATATACCATTGCTGTGTGTACAGTGAAAAATTCCTGATGATGGACAGAGAAACTGTCCGAAACATGTAGAGTTTTATTCCAAAAATAAATTAGATAAACTAGTGCATCTAGTTGGTTTTATTACGAGAATTCATCACGATGGACGGTCACCTGAACGTCAAACTAATTGTTGTGTATATTTTTTGTATGAAACTCAGCGATATAGAGTTTAGATCGTATCATAAAGATGAAAGGTGTCAGAAAGCAAAAACTAATTCGTGACTCGATTTGTAGGAAGACGAAAACTTACGTGAATCTTAGCCTTTTAAAACAGCTGGTTGTTAAATGCACAGAGTGCTTTAACAGTCGGATCGTGGAACTTTGTTTGCAGATCGTGTTTGTATGTTTCGTACGATTTTCATTATAAACGCCCATAATTTTGTATAACATGATTAACACTTCGGTGTTTGTATTCTTATAATAAAACCAAATAGATGCACTAATTTCTCAGATATATTTTTGGAATAAAACTCTTCACGTTTCGGACAGTTCCTCTCTCCATCATCAGGAGTTTTTTCACTGTACACACAGCAATGGTATATGTTAAATTAAATAATTGTCCAACAGGATGCGACTTATTCAGTTTATTACATTTCTGTAGGCAGCTCTACATGTTTCGTGTGTTGACACCCATCATCAGGTGTTCGTACAACTGTAATTACAGCTTCTGGTAGTGGTCAATCGGGTCTACTACCATCCGATCTCGTTTTTGAGTTGGAACGTTCCGTCCTGATCCTGCTCGCAAGCTGTCAGCAAGTCTGTATTACATATACCGTTGCTGTGTGTACAGTGAAAAACTCGTGATGATCGACAGAGGAACTGTCCGAAACATGTACAGTATTATTCCAAAATAAATTTAAGGAATTAGTGCATCTATTTGGTTTTATTATAAGAATTTTTCACGATGTACGGTCACCTGAACGTCAAATCCTTCGGTGTCTGTAAGATACGACTGAATACCGTGTGTGACTGTGACAGCAATTATTATGTAACCATGGTGAATGGTTTGGGTTCGCTCACTGTACCATAAATATGCTGCATTTTTCAAGACAGTAATTTACTATGGTTATGTGAGTTTCGTTCCAAACACATGTTTCAGGACAAACTTACCAGCAGTTATCTGACGCCTTCTTCTCCAGTCTTAATGAAACGTGCACCAGCGGGTCTCTGCTACTACTACGAATGTCGGCAATCACAGCCCGGTTAAAAAAAGTGTCATTTTTTCCCCTTCAAAATCAGTCGTTTGCGTTTTTATACAAGTTTGTAGAAGCTAAGGCGTGTTCTTGTTCAAAGGAAAGCGTGATTTGTACACGCCACGCGGTATTACAAGTGAACTTGTACCGTCAGGCAAGTTTGGTGCAAAGTATAAATTATAGTCAGCACACAGAGTATGATTATGGAATACATTCTGAAGACAGAGGTTTTGTCTTCCTGCTCCATAGCTAGGTTGGCAACTAGTTATCAGTAGGAGCAGAAGGTGGCATACCGAAATTATGCTTGACTCAGTGTTAGAATTTTCGTGTGCAGGAGCACATTCTGTACACAGCGGCACCATTTAGTGCACATTGTTACTGTGCAAACTGAGTGTCTCAATGTAACTGTAACTATCTTCACAGAAGTTCTTAAGTTACTGAGATTAGGTGTTTTTGGAAGTTGATTTTTAACACAACTTGTTTACATTTCAACAGGCTGGGAAAATTATTTTCGATTTACATATTTTTTACGCAGAACCTTGCAAGGACTTACAGTACAGTTCACATTCGTATATTGTAAAGCGAAATTGTTATCATATATATATATGTATATAATTAGTGTCACTAACAGTAACTCTACATTTTTTCACAGAATGTATTTATCGGTTTCTTGGTATTTTCCTAAAGTGAAGATAAATTCGCTAACAGTAGTCATATTTATAATGGAGACTGTGTGCTTTTAATAAGAGAGGCACTTAATTTTTAAATATGCTTACTGTTTATATTAACTTTAAATGTGTGTATATATATATATATATATACACTGATTTAGGATATAAATTTCCCTATCTTTATAATATTGGTTAACCCTTTAAAGTTTATATATGCCCGTGTGTGAATGTGTGTGTATGTGTGTGTGGGTGTGTAAAATCTCTGTTGAGGGAAGGTTCCATGCTTGCTAGTAATGTAGGATGTATAAGGGACAGAGGAAGTTGCGTATAATTTAACACCCACCATTTCCTCTTTTCTGTGCAGTAGCGATAATCTATAAACGTATGTAAATGAAGTTCTTGTTGCAAAAGTGTAGATAAACACTTCATTTATAAGTTGTGTCAGTATATGGTGTTTGATTTGAAGCCTATGGTGAAGTAAGTATCATGGGGTCAAGACAATTACGTAATGAGTATTTTATAGGTTATGCTGTTTATTAACATTATTATTGTTATTATTATAATCAGAATGAGTGTGCACGACGTGTGTGACATACATAGGATCGATAAGACTCGATATGGGGAGAGAAAGTTTTGAGATCTGACTTACATATGGGATAGGATTTTTTTTTGTTTCTGAAAGAAATTGGGTTTAGTGTGTGAAATATATACAATCAAATGTTGGGTTCTTGTGGAGACGGTAATGAACATTCGGGTTTGCCGGAAACAGGATAATTTCTAGTATATTTTTGGTATTATTTACTTGTATGTTTTCTTCTGGTTAATTCCCCGGCGCCTGAATTTTATATGCCAATGTTTCGGGACACTCTGTCTGTTCCATCTTCATAGGCGGGTGGGTATGAAGAATGACTGTCATTGAGAATGTTGGGGTATTTATACGGGAATATTGTTTCAGGAAGAATCGCTCCTTTTTGTGACAGTCATTTTTAAGAGACAGTTATAGTGTATCGGCAAAATGAAGTGTTATTTAATGTTAAATTTGCTTTAATCAGTGGACTTAGACGGTTAAATAATCCGCGCATTATTTCAGCACCAGTCTGGTCTTCGATCTGTCTTGCCTTCCGATGAATGTAAAATGAATGCAAAAATAACTTGTTAAAAGTCCATTAATCTTGTTTTAAGGATAGTGACTGTCTATCGGTGACGTTTTGTGCAGTCTCTGATTAGTCCAGACAATGTACAGTCCACCCCCTTTGTCAACAGGAGATGTTTTCCACAAAATCGCTACTTAAAATAGGAAAAATAAATTTCATATTTTCTAAATAAGTTGATAAGCCTGAGAGTTCCTACTTGTTGAAGAATAAAAGACCAACTTGATGTCATTTTCTATTCTATTTCACTTCTTATTTACTCAACATGTTTCGGACATTATATATGTCAGTGTTGCAGGCTGAAGACTGCAACACGTCCCGCAAGGCGACGCTGCTTGTCAGTTACCTGGAGTCATACCTCAGCGACCTTCAACGGTGGTTGAGTGAATGGAGAATCGCCATTAATATCTCTAAGAGCACCGTGATAATCTTCGCGCGTGCCGAAAGGCGCTTCATCCAGCCCCGACCAGTAACATTCTTCGGGGAACCAATCGAATGGGTCGTAACAACTGGTTATCTGGGGGTGACTCTAGATACAAGACTCACCTGATCGTCTCACATCGACCAGGTCAGGAAGAGGACTGTTCAAAGGATGGGTATGCTGGGCTCCCTCCTGAATAGGAAGAGTGGTCTATCCGTAAGGAACGGAGTCCTGCTATATAAACAGCTCATCCGGCCCCATGATGGACTATGCGTGCCCCGCGTGGAGGTCCGCTGCCCGCTCCAATGTCCGGAGGTTGCAGGTGTTACTATCCAAGTGTCTTCGCCTAGCTACTGGTGCCCCCTGGTACGTAAGTAACAGGCAGATACACGAGGATCTGGGCGTCCCGCTGTTTGCCGACCACATCACAGCCCTGACCGAGAGCTTTGACTCTAAGTTAGCTGATGTGGGGAACCCCCTAGTACGGCACCTCGGCAGATACGCTGACCGAGGTTTGACCCCGTCACCTGACGCGAAAGCCAAGGGCGGCAGGGGACAGCAGGCCAGTCGACTAAACGAATCGAGTTCGATGCTGATCAGCCGCGCGCCCTTCGGCTACTCTGAGGCTTTCCGTGATTTTCCTCAGTTGTAAGGCAGATGCCAGGGTATTCTATACAAAGTCGGGGCACGGCCCGCACTCCCCTCCCCCAGGCGCGGCGGATTCACCTAAGCCTCTGACAAACGTCGCATAACTCCAGTATGTGACAGAGCGAGTCTGGGTTGGGAACCCAGACAGCCAACCAACCAAAGTTTATCCCTCCCACACTTAGTCCAGGGCAACCTAGGCCCTAGTCTTTGGCAAGATCAGTCAAGGCCCTCAGCCTTACTTCAAAATCGTTAGCGTAAGCATATTCCCCTGTTACAGTTTCGGTGTCTGTTACTGAGTCCAGCAATGCAGTGAAACGCAGGAATGGCTAATACACAGGGGGACGTCGACTTGCGCTTCGTGAAAGTCTCCGCCCCCACTTAACACTTTGGCTTGGCTTGGCTTGGCTTGAGTACATAAGAAGTGAAATAAAATAGCAAGTGACATCAAGTTGGTCTTTTATTCTTCAATTATCACAATGATGCACGGTCCAATAAACATAAGTTCCTACTTATATAATATCGTATGACTGATGTTGTGGAATATATTAAAGCTTATGATATTGCTGTGACAGGATTTGTTACTATTTATGCATTGCAGAAGACAGTTGATGCAGTGGATACATTTATAACAGCTGGTCTTTGAAATGCGATAGGAACAAATGTATATTGATAGTTTTTAAGAAAGTAAGAAAATTAAAGGTAACGAAAAAAAGGAGGGGGAGCGGGCAGAATGTCGAGGTAGTAGAAACACTTAAATTTTGGAGTGTTTTTGGAAAACACTGGGAAGAGGAATAACCAAAAATCATTAGCAGAGCAAAAGGATACCAAATATTGGCAGCTGTAGATAATCGTGTGGTGTAACCCCCCAGTATAAAGGTAAATAAATGAAAAAATATTTATGAAATGGTGAGTGAATTTAAAATTAGATATATCATAGAAATGTTGGAATACATGAGATATGAAAATAAATAGGAAAGGTACGTGTTAGATTTTGTGAGAAACCAATTCGGCTAGAGATCTGTGCAGCACATGGATACGGTGAGATGATACTTGGTTGAGAGAGCACGGAAGGTAAGATCGTGTGACTGATACTGAAATATAGGCGAAAGATTAAATGTATCTCTGTGGATAAGGAAGAACCGGCGAAGCGGTGTGATGAATGGCAGAGAGGCAATAAGGGTGTGAGTAATTTGACTAAGGTGATGAAAGAGAAAATGGTGAGTATTTCCCCCGCATTTGTGTGGCAGAATAAACAGGAGCATCATTTCAGAGGGGAAAAAAAATAAACATATTTTCCGCACCTGTTCAGACCAACCCTGCGGCCCACCCAGCCTCCTGTACAATGGGTACCGGGTCTTTCCCGGAGGTAAAGGGCGGCCGGGTCGTGACGCTGACCCCTCACCGCCTCCTAATGCTGTGGTCAAGAAAGAGTAGAGCTATACCTCTACTCCGCCTATGGGCCGTACGGCCTGTACAGAGCCTCAGTGCCTGTACAGTACAGCTATACCTCTACTCCCCGTATGGGCCGTACGGCCTGTACAGAGCCTCAGAGCCTGTACAGTAGAGCTATACCTCTACTCCCCCTATGGACCGTACGGCCTGTACAGAGCCTCAGTGCCTGTACAGTACAGCTATACCTCTACTCCGCCTATGGACCGTACGGCCTGTACAGAGCCTCACTGCCTGTACAACGGTGCACACTACCTTTTTTTACCTACATGTAGTTAATGGAGAGAAGAATACCACCATGACGACCAAACGTTTTCAGAGTGACGTCCCAAGGAACAGGCATCGGATCGTGAAGTAAAACTCGATAAATTGATAACATAATAACTGGTATTTAGAATATCAATTTTCCGTGGGGTGTGGCTTTGCTATAACAAGTGTATTGGCTCTTCCAGAATCCTGTCTGCATCTTGTAACAATTTACCAGCCATACGTGCTTCGTCGATGAAATTCCCGTAATTCTCAACGACTTTCTTAACCGGTTAACGTGTGTTTGGCAGTTCGTTCATTTCAGTGTCTGGCGTAAATTTTCAGTATTTTTGTCTGTTTTTGTTATTTATCAGCACAGGCGCGTGTCGCGACATTCTAAAGGCACCAAGTTCTTCAAGATCTTTTTGTAGCTTTGGAGGTTGTTAACAATAAATTATTTGTATATATATATATATGTATATATATATATGTATTAAACGGCGAAGATACATAAAATATATTCAGCTAAATTAGAAATTGTGAGAAAATCTTATATCTATAGATGACAGTGTTTACATCCACGCGACCTACATTAAAATGATGTTTTGTAACAATTGCCAGTTTGGTTGAAAATTTTCACATCTTCATTACATTTCTTCCGCTTCGTTTTTTCATATAACTTTCTCCCTCTCTTTGTGTTTCCTAGTTTTCTTTATATTTATTTCCTTCTTTGTTATTCCATTTCTTTAACTTCTTTCTTGTTTACCTTTCCGTTCTTCTCTAGTTTTTCCTTACCCTTTTTACTTCTTCTCATCTCTTCTTTCGTATCGGCAGTGTCCGCCATTAGCCTCGTGCCGATCCACTCCGCTCGGATGACGAGCTCACTCATTTCCCAGCCTCACGTCGCAATTACTGGAGGCAGCCGTATATGTCGTACGTGCGAGATTACGGCTGCCGGCTAAATCTCTCCCCGGAGCTTTGCTTCTTGCCCCCTGTGATGCATCGCCATCTGCCACAAGATGGCTGAGAAACATTGTCAGGCGCCACAATTTTCAAACAAGAACTGGGTCGCCGGGGGGAATTTTCTTTGTTCCTGATCTTTGTAGAAATATTTATGCCGCTTTCCGTAACGTCATTGGTGTTTCACAAATTTGTTATAGTACCTTACGTGTGGGAACCGTGGTGGCACAGTGGTTAAGATGCTGTGCCACAAATCGGAAGGTCGCTGGTTCGATCCCAGCTGGTATCATTGGAATTTTTCCTTGACATAAAATCCTTCCGATCGCACTATGGCCCTGGCGTCGACTCAACCTCAGAAATGAGTACCAGGAGTATTTCCTGGGGGTAAAGGCGGCCGGTGTGTAAGACTGACAACTTGACCGCTATACTGTGCCGTTGTCATGAAATCTGGTAACCTTAACTTCCTGGAACCCTCTGGGCCTGTCCAGGTCTGTAACGGGCCTGCTTTACCTTTACCTTTACCTGACGTGTATAAGTGTTGAAAAACTGTCCGTAATAAAAAATTGGTCGGACGTCAAGGACCTATCTTGATCACGTCTGCTTTATGTTTGGAAGTTGGACGGAGAATTCGAGGTTAAAACATAGGTCCGGTGACCGGCTATTCTGGCTGGAGTGTGGTGTTTTCTTCTGTCGGTGTTTGAAACACATAACGCAAGTGTGCCCCACAATTAGGCAGCATTCGCTTCCTTCTGCTTTCTAAATAGTTCATTATTTGTTATGGTATTGCACTGTACACAGGTAATATGAGATGCCTTCAGTTCTATTAAATTGACCCTAGTTAAATACGACACGCAAATGAATTACTTTCATAACGAAGTTACTATTCTTCTGACATGTAGCGCTGAGTTGGTAGGCGTTAAATTCCCGGCATTTTGAAAATACTACTATCTTTCTTAACGTTTGCAACTGCACTCAACTTCATATCCCAGGAATAATGCAATCTTCAGCAGCACGGTTTAAGAAACTCATATCTTGTATTCTACACATTTTTCATATTAAAAATCTGAATCACGATTTGGTGGATTCTGAATTTCAGTCAAGCCTGGACACTACTCCAGCCTAACCGCACCTAACCTCTAACGTACAGCAAACCAAGAACGAAACGACCAATGTGGTAATCAACATCATAGTCGCGAGCTCCTGATGATGGGCACAGTAATGGCCGAAACATGTTGAGCTATAAGAAATATAATAAAATAATAAGTGGCATCTATTTGGTTTTTATTCCTCAGTTATCTTTTGTACCGCATATGTGATATCGCATGTTCAAAATGTAAATGCCTTAAATGTAAATGGCTCAAAATTATCAAAAACTTCTTGTACCGGATAAACTACTGTACCCGGCCTTTCTAGTGATCCTCCTCGTCACAGAGAATATCGGAAGAGGAGGGGGGGGGCGGTGGAGACGACAGGGAAGATACGCCAAATCGGAGTTAAAAAAAACAGCCCCTTTTATTGAAGTCAACCGACATAATGTTTACCACAGCACACACACACTTAACATTCTGTTCGCTGCCTTGATAATTCCGAATTGTTCCGCGAATAACGCCTTCGCACAAACAGTTATTCTGTTGGCCACCTGACATCCATTCTGTAATACGATCACCGCACACCTGCAACAACGGTTGCTATGCGGAGAGCCCAAGGCCGGAATTAGCAGAGTGAATAGGACAAACGTTGACTTGCCGATACAAACCTTAAAAAAATTTATATGAGTTTTAAATAAAACCGTTACATCTCAGGGAAGCCTTTTCCTGGGTTCGAACCTTGAACGGGCGGCTTCACTACGCTGCACTGTCGCCAAAGTATTGTACTGTCCGCCACAATGGCAGACGCCTCACACAGTCCAGTAGAGACAAGTGTGTTAGGGACGACGATAAATATGCCTGTTTTGAAAATTGTCTTGTGGAGTGGGGCACTTTGTTTTGAAAACTGGGTGCTTCAGACGTTTCGGAGGAAGTTGTTGCCTTCATCTTTGTGGTAGAAAAATAATTTGAGACGACCGGGAGAGACTGAAGACAATGTGATGGCTCTGCGACTTACATTGAAGTAATGGAACTTCTTCTTCTTCTTCTTCTTCTTCTTCCATTGGCACTACAGCCCACTGTGGGCTTTGGCCTGTCGAACAATGTACTTTCATTTTTTTCCTATCTGCCACCAACTCTCTCCATCTTCTCACTCCCAGCACTTGAAGATCTCTTTCTACTTCCTCTTTCCATCTTTTCCTGGGTCTTCCCCATCTTCTCGTCCCTTCCAGTTCTTGAGTGAAGACCTTTTTGGGCATCGTATCCTCCTCCATTCTCTCTAGGTGACCTAACCAGATTATCCTTTGCCCTTTTATCCATTTTACTATATTTTCTCCTTTGCTCATCTCTTCTAGTTCTCGATTCGTCCGACTTTTCCATCCCTCGTTTTCATATCTAGGACCATATATTCTTCTAAATATTTTCCTTTCAAAAATTAACAGAGAGTGTTCTTCTTTCTTCGTCAATGTCCGTTCTTCCACTCCATACGACACTACCGGTCTTATTATTGTCTTATATAATATAATTTTAGTAGCTCTGGATGAAAGTCGACTACTGAAGGGACTTATAGCGGCAAAATAAGTTCTATTGCCAACCAAAATACGTCTTTGTATTTCTTTTCCCACGCTATTATCAGAAGCAATGAAACATTATCTTAAAATAATGTGCTTATGTATGAAATGGATTAACGTGGCACAGAGTAGGGTACAGTGGTTGATTTGCATGAAAAGGTAAAGCTTTTTCTATCCATAAATTATATGAAATATTTTAACCACCCAATCGACTGCCACTACTATTCAAGGGTCAAATAAATATATCTCCTCCGATATCATATTTAAGAAATTCTATTTTAGGACGAAAACTCGCATGCAGAATTACGTACTGGATAGCTTACGGCCTTGGGGTCATTTCTGCTGCCAGAATCAGCGCTTCTAGAACCATCACTGATAGTTAAACAGCACGATACTAAATAGCAGAGACTGGCCGTACCAATATCGGGCGGGCAGCTGTCAGGTAAAACAATAGACGTCTATCGTGCACGTCAGTCAGGTGTTCTGTAACTCAAGATAGAAGAGGAAACATATGAAGATATAACATGGCGATTCTGACTGTAGCCTGTGAATGGACATTGTGTTTTATGAACACCGTGAAGCATACTGTTTAATATTTATATCTGCTCTAACATTAAAAACTGCAGTTTGTACACAGAAATTATTGGCGTGATGGATAATACTCGTTTAACTGCGACGATAAAAGACGTTTGTTTTCATAAGCAGAATAAACCAACATGGTTATTCGTATTGCCGTACTTCACGTTCAAATTGTATAGTGGAGGCTAATGACTTCAAAATTATCGTCGTTTTGCTGATCCAACCCATGAAAATTTCGGGGCAATACCGACAGTTAGAAAATGACAGGTTCTTGTGATTGTCATGAAGAATCCTAACTCTATTCTGGGATTTTGAGAGAGATGTTAATTAATCAAAAGTAACCCAATTACGAAATACCGCTACTGGACATGATACATAGCGCGTCCTCAAATTGTGCTAGTAACGATCATAATTTTAATAATTGACTAACTCAATGCACAAATTCTTGTTTTATAATAACTTTATTGTATTCCTCTACAAGTTTCGAACATTGTTGTGCTTATCATCAGGAGGTCAAAATTGTATTATACGGCATCTGGTATCGTGACAATCTGTAGGTGGCCGTCCGGTGCACCGGACGGCCACCTACAGGTGTGATGATACCAGATGCTGTATAATACAATTTTGACCTCCTGATGATAAGCACAACAGTGCTCGAAACATGTAGAGGAATATATTAAACTTATTATAAAACAAGAATTTGTGCATGAAGTTGGTCAATTATTAAGATTATACTGAGATGCACGGTCAGCAAAACATCAAAATAGCGATTATAATTTTATTCTTCCCTCTCCGTCTTGTAAATGGAAGTTTTAAAATGAACCTCGACAAAAACGTTTTGTTTGTATTGCTCCTTCTCCTGTGCATGTTACATGCCCTGACCATCGTGCATTTAACTAATCATAGTTGTGCGAGATGCCAAGTTTAAAAGTAATCGTTAAAGAAAGCAGGAAATGTGACTCAATTCATGTTGAGTGCTAATTATGCGACAGATACCGGCTGACTTGCTGCTAGTCACTGGGGCGTGTGTCCCCTGACAAATGTCTTACATTCTCCAGTTACCGCGTCGGAGCTCTGTAATTACAACTGGGAATTAATGTCGCGGTTTGCTACAGGCAATTCCGTACATCTTCCCCTGGCTTTCACTTACCTCTCCAACATTTCCTAATTTCCTTCCCATACACCTTTCCTTCACTGCCAAGTTGGCAGCATTATCCTTGGAATTATATTTCATCTTGCTGCTTACCTTTATTACCTTTATTTGCTTCTCTTTGTCCATCTTTGTTTCCTTTCTTTGCTTATGTATTTTGAAATACTTCTGATCACTTCCTTCCTCTCAGTCCGTCTTCAGACTGTAAGAAGGAAACACGATCGTCCGAAACTTCGGTACAGACTAAGTAACATCACAGTGCAGCAAGACATTTTCAGTCACGCTTTAATTATGACGTGTGGTCTGGGTAGCTCAGTCGGTATAGGCACTGACTAGAGACTGGACGGTCCGGGATCGAATCCCGGTGGGGACGAGATTTTCCGTTCGTCCAGACCGGCCCTGGGGCCTACCCAGCCTCCTGTAAAATGGGTACCGGGTCTTTCCCGGGCGTAAAGTGCGGCCGGGTCGTGCTGCTGACCACTCACCCCCTCCTAGTGCCGCGGTTATGGAAGAGTAGAGCTATACCTCTACCCACTCTCTGGGCCACACCGGGCCTGTAACGGTATCACTTTACCTTAATCATGACGCGTCGTTATACTAAATCCCAAATATACAAACATACAAAAAAGGTGCAGTCGGCGCATCTGTAGCTTTCATTACCAACATGCATATGTAATTAACAAATTTCGGAGCAACGACAGTCAACTTATTTGGAATACCTGCTTTTTAAAGCGGAATTTTCATTTTATTACGCGAATTACATTCCCTCCAAAAATAACCGAATCCCACTATTAAGGGAATACTCTAGACATAAGTCTAATTAACGCCTTCAATTTTACTGTACCTATATAGTAGAATTAAAGTCAGCTTCCTATATAAACAAGTACAATATAATGTATTGATACTGTAAAATTAAGTCAGCTTCCTATATAAACAAGTACAATATAATGTATTGATACTGTAAAATTAAGTCAGCTTCCTAT
>Ga0123354_10010096_pt1 | contig 14510 bp, 7 predicted proteins | sample TergutLab28metaG_2_FD_97872 | JGI IMG/M metagenome (GOLD analysis project Ga0123354, IMG submission 97872) | Labiotermes labralis P4 segment gut microbial communities from Petit-Saut dam, French Guiana - Lab288 P4 | ecosystem: Host-associated > Arthropoda: Insects > Digestive system > Gut ... | reverse complement strand
CTTTAAATAAATTTTAAAAAAAACCGGAAAAAAAAAATGTTTTGGCCCCCGCTCCCCCCCCCCCCCCAAATAGGAGAACAGGAGCACCACTGGTCCCGAGGAACCAAACCCTGTCTTACTTGCCTACTCCATGGAGCAGAGTCCCTCTTGAGTAGCTAACCGGTTGTCAGCTAGTTAAGAAATTCCCCGCATTTTATGGAACCCGAAGGTTCATTATCGCGTTAGAAGAGCCCGCCACCTGTCCCTCTTCTGAGATAGATCAGTACAGTCCATGCCACCCCATCCTACTTCCTGAAGATCCATCTTAATTTTATCCTCCCATCTATGCCTGGGTCTTTCAAGTGCTTTGAAGTTTCCCCACCGAAACCCTGTATACGCTATATGCGCTACATGCCCCACCCATCTCATTCTTTTCAATTTGATGACCCGAATAACAATTGGTGAGGAGTACAAATCATTAAGCTCCTCATTATGTAGTCTCCTCCCCTACCCTGATATGTCTTCCCTCTTAAGCCCAAATACACATTCTCCTCAGCACCTTATTCTCAAACACCCTCGGCCTACGTTCCTCCCTCAAAATCATCGACCAAGTTTCACACCCACACACACAGCAGGCAAAATTATAGTACACTATATCTTGATCTCTATATTTTTAGATAGCAAACTGGAAGACAAAAAAATCTGCACCGAATGATAGATAGCAAGTATTCCCTAATTTCAGTTTGCTCTTAATTTCTTACTGAATAGAATGTTCATTGGTTATAGTTGTTCCCAACTATTTGAACTTATCCACCCTCTCGAAGGAACTATTATCAGTTTTTATATTTTGACTTCGCCCTGCATTCTGACCATGTACTTAGTTTTACCAGCAGTCACTTGTAGTTCAGTGTTCTTACTAGAAACTACCAAAGCGTCTGTGTTTTTTTAATAGTATGTACGCTTCTGCTCAATGTATTAATATTATCAGTATAACTAGAAGATGATGTGTACCGGTTACTTTCAACCCATCTCGGTTTACCTGAACCCTCCTAATAGCATATTCTAAAGCAAAGTTGAAAACCAGTGGTGGTAAAGCATCTCCTTGTTTCAAACCATTCATAATAAGAAATATGTCAGACAAATGTTTGCTTAGCCGGACTCTGTTATAGGTTTCATTCAGACACGTTTTTATTAACCTTACCAGTTTCATGGGGATACCAAATTCAATGAGAAAATTATACAAGAACTTTCTCCCGATTGAATCAGAGGCTTGCTTAAGTGTATAAATAGCGGATGCACTGCTTACTTGTGTGCCTATTTTTTTTCTCAGGTATTTGACGAATGCAGAATATATGATTAGTATTTGACCAGTTGCGTCGAAATTCACACTGATGATCTCCAGTAATTTTTTCTGCATGTGGAGTTAACCTTGAGAGGAGGATATTGGATAACATTTTTTACGTAGTTGACAAAAGCGATATGCCAGTATAATTACTACAGCCTGTTTTGTCACCTTTCTTGTAAATATGTGCAATGAGTGACTCCTTCCACTCCGCAGGCAATTTTTCCTCATTCTAAACAGCTTTTGGATCTCAGAGCCAGTTGTTCTACCCCCTGCTTTAATAAATTGTGCTAGGATTTTATCCATGCCTGGTGATTTGTGTCTTTTTAGCTTTCCAACAGCCGTATGAACCTCAAAAGCACTCGGCTAGGGCACTGCTGGCTCTGCTGTATGTATATCTGTCTTCCTAACATCACTAACCCCATGTACACTCAATAGGCGAGAGAAATGGTTCCTCCACCTATCAAAAATTATGTGGAGTCTGTAACCAAATCACCATTCTCGCCCTCTACTATTTTAGTTCTAGGCCGGTAAGTAACCCTTCTTGAAGTCACTGATGCCCCTATACAAGTCTCTGATTTCTTTATCTTACTTATAATTTGAAGTTCAACAATTTTAGGTTTCAGATATTCTTCCTTTTTTCCTTGAAATATCTACTAGCATCGTGTCTTACATTGTTTAGATTATTTACATTGCTTTGATTAAGCACTGCATTTTGGCCCGCTTCACCAGACCCTATCATTTTTGCAAATTACTAACTTCAGTATTCACGGTGTTCTCCAGGGACTTAGGTCGGCGCTAATGTTCCCGAAATGAGCGGTTCGTATTCAGGAGACGGCGTATCTGGTTTGAGTCTCGGACCAGTCAATTGCTGTATCGACTGAGGGTTTTCGTCATTTCTTGTGTTCCGTTATTGAGAATGATGGGGTAGACCGTCATGACTGCCCCCATCCAAATCCCACCCTAACCACCATTCCCAGTAATCGTATTTCATTTTACACTTTACATTTGTTACTGAAAGATCACTTAAGAATCAACGTCATCAGCATGTAACTGGCAATTGGATTTATAGTGCTGGACAGTATCCAGTATCTCGAGTGAGGAGCTCGTTAGTCCCTCATTTCCTCGAGGGGAGAATCGAACTTACCCCCTTTATCCAGTCACAGTTCAATTACCTACTTACATTCAACGTTAAAAAAACTCAGCATGTGGTACGGTTTCACTAAATAACCTGTGACGAGGCAGGCTGGTTTCGAGCACCGGATCTTCCAAATAAGGGGCGGATATGTCAGACTGATCAAACGGTGGGAGGGGAGAGCTGCTGCTGTAGAAATGCCTTGCTGTTTCGTGCGCCGTTGTCCAGTGTGTTGATGCAACACACGGATTTTCATTCTTCAAGCAGCAGTCGAAATCCCCCACCCGCCTTTTCGATGCGCAGTAAGGAAAACTTCTGTCTATGTTGCATTCGCAAGAAGATAGTAGTGGTTATCGGGCTGTGGAGACTTAGTGAAGCACATCATTCATGGAAGAATGACGTGATGGGTAAACACGTCACCTACTAGTTGAGATAGAAAGCTGCTTTTAATTCCCAGCCAGCTAGTAGGATAAGTCTGGCGGCTTATCAGGCGTTGTTGCTCTGAGAGGAATTCATGACGTAAGACGGACAAGGCAAAACGAGGGCAGGTTTCCTTTATATATTTTAATGATTCCGTTATTTATATTTTTCAACGTAAATCGCATAATTTGTCATTCGAAACGATGTTGTGAAACTTGCGAAAGAATCTTGTTTGTTCCGTGATAAACTAATACATCTTCTCCGGATGCCAGAATTTTTTCAGTGATTCGTTTTCAAAGTATACTCATATGATTTACCCAAAAGAGCAAGAAAATCTATATTCACGTAAAAGTCTGGAGTAGTCGTTACAATGACTAGGCTACAGACCACACGCGAACAAGGAATCGAGGTTTGATTCCCTGCAGGAACAACAGATTTTTTTGTATTCCAAAGCGTCCAGACCGGCTGTGGGGCCCCACCCACTTTCCTACTCAGCGTGAATTGGCACCATTTCCCTGCAGGTAAAACGGCTAGGGTGTGAGGCCGCCCACTCACCTCAATCTAGGGTCGACGTTAAGAATGTGTGGAGCTATACCTACACTCCTCACTAGGCCTTAATGGCGTGCTTGGGGAACGCTTTACACAACAAAAGTTTCGGTAATAACATTTTATTTTAACTAGATTCAGGTTTAAGGGCCCTTTCCTTGTGTGCACGCCACTTCGGTATATATACGTATGTAGTGCATTTAGTTTACAGTAGGTTTAAGGGTTAAACTTCCGTGATTTAATTGACAGAATTTAGTTTTGTTTCAGTAGGATGCACCATCGATTAACAGTACTTGCGTTAAGATAAGAAAGATTGAGATGTCCCACTTCTCATAGATTTCAGCCTCTTGTCCGAACTGAGTATAGGCTACTAAACGGATTAGGCCTTCTGTCCTGTTAAGATTCAGAATTAATTATCTAACAGTGAATATTGCAACATCTGGTTGACTTCTGGACGGGGTTTGGCCCGTCGCAAGGCCACATTTTTACACCCGACCAAACAAAGAAAAGCCGAGGACATACGTCCATACCCCGTACTGGGATTCTAACCAGTGGTCTCAGTGTTCGAGCAGTAGAAGGCAGAAACATTAGATCATGCAGTTCCTGTGATCTGTATTATAGATTAATTATGAGTACGAACTGGCAAATGTATCAACTTGATACAGCACATGCCGTTGTGTTTGTAAACTCAGTAAGAGATAATATATCTTCTGTCGAAACACAACATATATTTTTCCACTCCAAATATATAAATGTTTCGGAATGAATAACCCGTCATCTGGCTTAATACAAAATTTAATAGTAGGTAAAAAGAACAGTTACGTATGGAGACTATATATACTGTGTATAGCATTTTGCCTTATTTTAAAATGTTGTGTTGATGGGCCGATGATGATCGTAAACGACCGAAGCATGTAGCTAGCTGTTCCTAAATAAAAAAAAAAAGGTAGTTGTGTTCGATAGTGTAGTAAACGATTTGTTTTTGAACGTATGGAGACATGTTCATGACCTACTTCACTTAAAATAGTTCCTCTCCATCTGCGTGAGTTCCACAACTGCAGCGGACTTCATATCAGCATTAATACGGAGTGATGTGACGAATGAAGTAGTCTAAGGTGACGTATTGACGCGTATTCTCATGCCGGCCACCGTCACAACAGTTATGCCCACTTTGATGCAGGTGGCTAATCAATGTGGACGCCTAGTTGTGGTGGCTGCACACACCAGTGTGCCTATAGAACAAGCCACAACAGCTTATAAAGTGACCGGTGTGTGGCGCGGTAGCTATTCTAACCGATGATAAATGGGTTCATGCCTTGATGAATTGCAGTTGGTTTCAACTCTGCCACTACGGGGAGACAGGCGGATACATGATGGGATCTACTGTGCTGGTGTAGATACCGAGATTAAGTGCGAACGGTACAGCGGAGAAAGGACAGGTATACTTTATATTTATCGCTCTTTGTTAAGTTCTGAGTGTAAATAGTATTATATATATATATATATATATATATACACATACACACAATACATGTACATATATATGTAATATATCTATATGTACATATATATGTATATATATTCGTATATATGTATTCAAAAAATCTCTATCATACGATGCTGCGTTCAGCCCCAGACAGCGTGTTTAAAAAACGTAATTAAAAATAAGGTGTTACATATGTTAAGAAAAGGAGGATGCGACTGGTGTTGGTGTGGGGAGAGGATAGGCATAGCACGTTTGATGTGAGAAATGAATGGAATATATTAGTCGGAAAGCCTGAATATAACAGATGAACCAGAGGACATGGGAGGACGATGTTAAGCTGGGCTTAGAGATGTAGTTTGGTGTTGATAACTCGGAGGGACCAGAGGCGCCAGTGGTCATCTTTTCTAGAAAAAGCAAAGAACTGTCGATTTCCAGAAACGGCAGCCAATTTCTTGATTATGTGAATAACTGTTAGGTTTTGAAGGATTCTGTTTCACGGAATTAGAGACTTTGGTACAACTTTGCAGGTCGACGGTGAAGTGGGGAAGTCCATTTTTTCTATTAAATTGAACCGTCTTTACACAACATACAAATAATAGTTGCAATTTACAACTGGTTAATTAAGCGACATGTTTCGGCCTTGTTCGACCATCATCAGGCTTACAGAAAGATGGCGTTAAGGTACATTCGATCGCTATAACGATGGGATCCAGTTCAAGTCCATTTTGTTTGCTCGGTACTTTGAGGTACTTACACTGTTTACTGACGAATGGCCGAAGGTGTACTAGCGACTATACAGAACTTCATTTCCTAGTACCTTAAACCCCCATATGCGCGAAGTTTACTTTCTCGGAAGACACCGTGAATACTGAGTTAGCAAATACGGGAGTGCACTGTGTTGTCTATTACTTAAAGGCCAGTATTGTATTTCATTGCTAGGGTGTGTGTGTGTGTGTGTATATATATATATATATATATATATATATATATATACACGTGTGTGTCTAGTTGTACATACATATACACATACATATATACATACATACTATACACACACACACACACATATGCACATTTTTATACGTGTGGACCTGAAATTTTAGGTGGTTAAATTGTTTTAAAGCGTTTATCAAAAATAAGAAAATGTAATATTCGCGCATGTTCTGAAAGCCATCGTGGATTGTTAAATATGGGCCTAAAATTTCGGAAATCTGCACTTAGTGTACCTTTCATATAATTTTGTCGAAAACCACAAGATTCACACAATAGCTGTGTTCGATATACACGTATGTGTGTTGTTTCGTTCTCTAACACGTTTTTACGAAACTTTTTTTTTTTCGCTGCATGAGATGAGCGCAGTAACGCATATAACTCTCCCTGTAAAGTGGTCGTTAAAATCTTTCAGTCATAATGGAAGTTTAAATCACCTAACAGTTTCTTTTGTAAAATTGAATGATATAAACGTGTCTTAAGTCCTTTCACTAGTTCTATAATTGTTTTATGCTTAAGAATAAACCGACGAGCGGACAGCGATTTTAATTTATCTTCCGAAGGGACTCGAGTGTGTGTAAAATGTCTGCTTTCGAAAGATGTACGATTCGGAGTTTCTAGTGAACATTTGTGTATTTTCCTGCAAAACAAAGCCATTTCGTAAGTGCAGTTCCGTGTTCTGTCGGCCCAAGCCAAAAGTCGTGTAATTTTCACTACTTAATTCAAGTAATTTCACTCCTTATTTCGATGCTGATCTTGAGGACAGCTGAGATATACGTATGAAAGAATGATTTTGTTGGAAATGTCTAAACGCCGCAGTGATGTCGCCAGCTGTTTTTACTGTGCATATTCAAGACGCGCACTAACGGTACAACGGAACTACTTCCCAAGATCTGCTGGCTATTGGAAGAGTCGAACTTCAGTCCAAACCAGTAAGTTTGATAATGTCTGTTGAACGCGTTTAATGCCTCAAAACACCGATTATGCAAACTCACCGTCCTGCAGTATAGGAACAGCTGTTTGTGTAGTATGGCTTTGGTACTGAGCGAAACGTTACAAAGTCCAGAGTTCTGAAACTGGTTGTTTGTCAACAGGCCTGACCTGGCCGCAAGGATCTTGAGTAGAGCCACGTGAACTTCTGCCCTGAATTGTGCCGCAACAGAACAGAATTAGGCCGGAACATGTTGCAGTGATGGCCACAGTGTACTACGGGAAATTTAAAAAACCTGTTATGTTGCCCTAACTTGCGTATTGTCTGTAGTTATGTTAGATCTTCTGTGCGCGCATGCGTAAAACGTAGAGAAACAATAAGTTTATGTGACGTATCGTTTTGTAATTCCCGTATATCTTTTTCTACCTGCCGGTTCGTCCGTATACTTGAGTCTTTCAGTTTATCTGATTGTTGCATCGCATATTCTTGACACGTTCGCGGTGCTTTTTTTTTTTGCAGTATTACTTGAAAAAAGCAGCCAAGAAAACCTGAACAATGAAATCAATTCTATATTAATTTCCATATACTTTTGTAAAGGTGTTTGAAGCGATGGAAATGTTTGTTCTACTGTTTGTTGTCCTTAACTGATAACTAAAGCTGCGTAATTAACGTGAAGTTCGTACTGACGATGAAGAATCAATGCAGAGGTACGTAAATAATACGCGAAAAGGAATATAACTGTGAAACGTGGTCAGAAGCATGAAGTAGTGACAGCAGTTTTCTTATTCTCTTGTGCTTCATGGAGCACGCCGGTGTGCTCGTACGGACTAGCGTAATTTATAGGCACTCCCGTGTGGTTTGGGCGCCGTGACAAGCGAGAACAAATTTCGCAAGTTCAAGTTCTTCATCTTCTTTTATTGTTTGTTCGTGTATGAGTTGCGTTTTAGCAAGTCCCACGTACATTTCTGGTTCTTTGTATGGGTTGACTTATACGAGTATGTCACACATGCAGACAGGCGACTGTAATAAATCGCAGTGTTATGGTCGCTTGTGAATTAGACTTCAGGTGCATGTAGAGGTATACGTTTTTGAGTATGTTCGGGCGATTGGTGTTTCACACAGAGTCAATACTTTTTGTGTGGTGGTGAGAATGAAGTTTGCGGTATGTGCCATCATTGCAATCTACAGTGTAGTGAACGTCCCGTTGGTATGATTACTTCTGCTTGCAAAAATATTAAAAATAGTTTTGTACAATAATTTTGCAGTTTTTGAAAGTGTGGAGAAAGTCTGCTTATCAAGAGGACATATGAAGTATCGATTTCATCGAATGGTCAGTTAGGAATTTTATCGCTTCGTTTGTAGGCAAGAGCATGTTCGGTTATCGCACAGTCCGCCCACAAGGAAGGTGGCAATGCTCACTCCGACTGACTTCACCCTACTCTTCACCCACCGACTGAAGTTTACACGCGAGCTCTTTGCAAATTCCTCTGCGATCTACGACATTTATTCGCTATGTAGAAACAAATTCCCCTGTCCTTATCCATGCGTCCTAAAACTGGTACACAGAAGGGATGAAAAACAGATGGTTATGTCATTGTTTCCTTCAGCTCTCAAACGTTAGACCCTCTAATTTTGTATTTCTCAACCTGGTGTTTGCGAATTGAGTATATTTCTTTCAGCAGAACGTAAATTTCATTTACACTCTTCTTAACCGTAGTTTTATTGTCGTTACTGGCAGGAAAGCTCGTTTTGTAAGAGAGTTTACAGTAAATAATTTTACAGCTTAAATATTTATGTGTCTTGTTAAATATTTCAGATTTAAATGTTGCAGTGAGTTGCGCCTAAGTTGTCCGCGAATTAATGTTATTTTGAAGAGGGCGACCGCAGAACGAGAGATACTTTTAAGGCATCTGTTTGACCAGAAAGGTTGAGGAACTGCTGCATCCTGCTCCGCTGTAGGATCTTGTCCCTTGTGGTTCGTGCTTGAGTTACTTCTCATGCTAGGTGCTGCACAGAAGTGGCAGAAATGTCGTAGTCTGTGTAGTTCTGTAACTTCATTAACCAAAGGAAATTTAGCGGTTTGTGCAACTGTTAGTTTTTGCATTGGATAGCGAGAATTTAGCAGGCGTTGCTCTGTAACGTTCTGTGGAAAACGGAAATAAAGTTTACTTAATCCGCGTAAATACAATGCCTAAAGTCTTATTTTGAAACAAGTGGTGCCTGTGCCTGATGGTGGCTGTATTTGATTGCTGTGGAAGTGAAAAAGGAAACGTTTATGCTTTATCTAAAATTAAGCAACTTCGACGGAGAAGGTTGCCAACACCAAGGCAAGATAGGAATTGAAATGGGACGATTGTTCAGAAGTTGAATTTCCTTGCTGTTAACCGTTGAATTACTAGAACAAATATCAGCAAGGATGAAACTGTCCTTGAAGAATAGAGACTTCAGCGAATTCAATTCTTCATCGCTAGGTTCCCGTATAGCTGCTGTAGAAGATGTATTCCATCTCTAGAAGTTATGTCTTGTGAAACTTCTTGTTTTGCGGTCTTGAAAATTTCATGGCAGGAGTGTGACAGAGGAATCGGTAAGGTATATTGAATGTAGGTATTATATGGCTGCAGAAACATCTGCTCACCGTTATAAAATGATTACAACCAGTCTCTGAATTATGTAGACCTATAACATTCACGTCTATAAATTACCATCATAATCTTCACCGCTGTGAGAACCTAAACTTTCTTTTATGTGTTTGAATGGCTTCTTTTTCAGTTTTGTTAATATGATATTAGGAACATAACGGAAGTGTTTGATTTGTTGTACCAGAGGCGTGTTTGACATTGTTCATTTTATGAGCAAGGCCTACATGTTATATACACGACGTTTCGGTAATTGTCCCTGCTTCTGCCTGTCGTGATCGTTTACAGCCTCTAAAGAATTTTGGAAAATTAGCATATGGCCTTATTTTTTTTAAAGCGAAATTGTTTGTTCAGTGAATAGCATTCCGTGCAGACTGCTTTGATGTTCTTGGCACTTGCATTTTTCTGAGAAAAACCTGACCGACTGTAATACGTATACTCGTATGTCTATGAGGAAGAGTGTGCGGGTAATATTATTGAAGTAATACGAATAATTTGTGTGTTATGAAATATTTGATTTATTTTCACGATTGCCTTCTAATGGCCATGATAAACACTTCACTGTCTTTGCCTCTGAACACACTCGGTCAACATTCGCTCTGCGGTAGACATGAGATTAGGCTGTGGCAGATTTGGTCGGGTTGTTTTGTTTTACTCGTACTTTCATCCTCTTCATTTGGTGTGACATCATTGAACACAGTGGCGGCAGTACTCTGTGGTTACCATACGCCAGCTGCCATATTGATTGTCTTGCAGCAAAAGAAAACAATAGAGAGTCAACGAGACGGCTGGACGAAGTGTAGCTGCAAATGGGCTGGAGCTCTTATGCCTTTTTTTTTTAGTGAAATTCGTAATAAATCTGCCTTTCCTTATAGGCTAAAGAATTTTATGAGAAAATCCTCTTGTTTTGATGAATTATTATACACTTCCGGCCTTGTAAAAGCGCTGATTTCCGATCGGATGTTCGGCCGCTGCGGTCCGAGTGAAGTTGATTGATGATAATGCAGCAGCACTCAGGCATGCGGGTGCTACAGGACGGAGGTGCCTCGTGATAAATGGCGCCCCGCAGCACCAACATTGTCCAACTGGGCACATATATTGCCTGCCCTCTGTTACCCAAGCCTAATGAAACACGCGAGAGTTTTGGCTCCGTTAGAAACTACATTTCCTGTCTTTGTGCAAAGAAGATGAACGTTGGTTTGTGCACCCGTAATATTTTTGCATTTAAAATACATCGTAGTACAAGACGGCAATTTATCTAGAGGTCCTTGCATTTTAAAGGGTTTCTGGAATTGAGCGGCTTGTTTTTTTCATGTATTTTATTATTAAGATTAGAGGTAGAGAAGGTCTGAAGTGTGAAATGGGCGGGACATGTGGCATGCATGGGATACGTCAACCCAGGCTCGCTGAAGAAATGCCAGGGATATTATGAAAACAATCGTACTGTGCCTTCCCTTGCTATTAGAGAATGAGAGTTTGTAGTTCCATCAGCACGAGGTTTTGTAGAATTCTAATGGACTAGCAAGTCAGATGAATATTTAACCAGCAAACTTTATCGACTGCATGTTTGTAGGTAAAGTTACAGGTAATGGTAAAATTGTCTCTGTACACGTCATGGCGGCATAACGAGGGAGTGCAAGCGTAGCTTCTCACATACTAAACTGGACACTAAATAGAGGTGAGTGGTTAGCATGACGAACCGACCGCTTTATCCCCAAGGAAAAATACCCTCAGTGCTCATTGGATTTGAGACTGGTGGGCCCCAGAGCCGGCCTGGACGTTTCGGAGAAGAGGAAAATCTTGACCCTGTCGAGAATGAAACCACGGTTCTTCGTTCGTCCGGTCCGTAGAGTACTTTCGGTGTTATGCAATAAAGACTATTTTTTAAAGAGACCTTCCTAAAGTATTATTTAGAATGAAATGATGAGAGTCTTTCTGGTGTAGCATTGTCACACACATGTACAATGATGTGATGGGTGTAGACATATTATCGTAGAGTTCGAAAAATAGTCACAAGGTGGGGATCATTCTGAAAAGGGGAGTTGGCGGTCGCTACTCGTACTCCTCGATTCGTCGATACCTTTTATGAGAAGACGGAAGTCTTTACTGAAGAAATAAAACAGGGAAGTATTTCATGGCTGTGTAGAGAAGTGTGATTCTGTTGCCTCGATCTTTCCACACCTCCCCTCCCGTCGAACGTAAAATTTTTGTACTCTGCCCGGTAGCGTAGGTACCCGGTCGGGGGGCCATCGCGACTCGATAATTTGGGTCCCCAGTGATTACGACGAAAGTAGTAACTCCCAGATCTCATAAAAAGGATCCAGGATTCTGTCAGAAGAACAGAATCAAGTCATAAAGAAGTCACAACACATTTATTATGCTGTAAGTTTGGGCCCTCAATCATGAACCACAGGCCTCCCCCCACGCCGTGAGGTTTGTGGGGGCCTTACCTACGCCACTGAATCTACCATACATGAGCGTTCATTTTGAAACCTCCAGTAAATTGCTGTGTTAAAGATCTAGTACTTCCGTCAGAACACCGGTTATCCTGACTGATTGTGTCGTGTTTTTTCTCAGTCCCTCCCTGTAGGCATAAATGCCGAGATATTACGTCAGTTAAACCACTACCATTTCCTTTCAAGTTTTCTCAAATTTATGATTCACCGTGTTGTCTGCAATCATTTCTATCAAGTTTGAGAAATAACTGTTGTAAAATTAATAACAAAATTAAGTGTTTCATCCATCCATCCACCCATCCTATGACACTACAGATTGTAATCGAATTTGGAACTCCGAAATTTAAAGAGTTGCACCCTGGCATAATTTTGTATACTTAAAACGTTACTTGAGACGTAGAGTAAGAAAAAAATGCTGCGGTATCTTATGTCGTGTTGTGTGATTTTTATCCGAGGGCTTTCCACTGAAAGGTAGTTTCTCTTGCAGGAGCAGATTTTCATAAATCCATTCTTTTTTTTGGAAATTGCTTATCGTATATTTCAAAACAGCTCTGAAGAAGCGTGAGGAAGTCGTTATTAAATGTGGCGCTATTCGTAGTATTTAATGCTTGATGTCCTGTTAACAGAGTCGTCGAGAATAATTCATCACCTCTCCCAGTTCATTATAGTATGCTGACTCTCCCTGTATACAAAAGTGACAATGCGCCTGAGTAAAGCCCTTCGAGTTTTCGTCCCATTCGTCTTGTCGGAGGTTTCCAACCAGGGGGGATGTTGGTAGTGGCTCGAATCGCATCAGTAGACGACTGCCCGCCTGTTCTACCCTTTGGGGCGAGGGGAGGGTAGATCCAGTGTACTTCTACATAGGACGCCTGCCGTTTTCTCCCTCGCAGAGGAGATTCTACGCTTGCGTTTTTCTAGTCATTATCTGTTACGTGCTACGGTGAGAGGAGCCAGCGTTTGTTTGCAATTTGAGCACAAGGACCCCGCGGAGCAAACGTATTGTGCCTGTCAGCCTTCCTTATCTCGGCAGGCGTGTAAATCTATTTGTGTTACACCATCACCTTCAGCGCGATGTATACGAGGTGACATGCCTGATATTAATTTGTTCCGGTATATTTGTCTACGTCCTAATGTTTCTAAGGTTTTGTAGCTAGAATTAGAAACTTAGAATATATGTACGACTGATTAAATACAAACACACAGCCTTCATGTGTGCAGAAATATGTAGAAAATCACAAAGCTTGTATGCTTACATCAATGCAAGTGTATGGGAAGTCATGAAGTAATGGAGAATTGAGCTTTTTGTATAAATGTCTTATACTGTATTGTAGTTACATGTACAAAACGCAATAATATAACGGCTTATTCTTCTTAGTGAAATTCTGCACATACTTTTTTACAAGTGTTCGTTACAATCTTTGCCTCTGATGTTGCCTGATGCAACTCGTGTCAGGAATTATCATCTGACAAACCAAGTTGCTTTCCAAATGTTAATTTTAGGCACAAAAACACCTACTGCAAATTATTTGTTGCAATTCTCCTAAATATCGTCGATCACCAGTGACATTAAGTTGATTTGCCATAATAATCCATAGAATAGTTTAAGTGACTGTACTCAGCCTAAGGTATAAGGCTGACCAGTCTCAGTTTATACGCCAATGTAGGCCACTGACTAACCAGTTTCGGACAGCCGGCACGGGAAATCCTTCGAGCTGGGGTTTAGGCTGGAATTTAAAATGATTTTCAGTAAGAAAATACGTTGACGTCTGAATTTGACCGTTATTTTCACGCAATTCACGCGACGCCAATTTGAAGGAATGTTCCGAGGGCGTCAGCTGAACTGAAAGGGCTCAAAATCGGGTCCAGTTGCGGGCTGTGGTAGGATAATTTGGCTTAATGTGCTACTGCCTTCCAATGAAACTCTGTTTTGGTTATTTTGTGGTATGTGAGTTACGACGGCGTGTGGGCTGGCCTTTGTAGTAGGCCGTTCAAACTTATTTTATTTTAATTCAGAGAACGATTTTGTCATGTAATACCAAAATCTGCATGTCAGTAATATCAGTTAGACACCTCAGCAGCTTCCACGAATTGGGAACATTAGTCACCATGGGCTATTTGTGCCACTTTGGATCACATGCATCTCGTTTGCGCAGTTTTGATTTCAAAAGACGTTAAAAATAACCTGTAACAAATGGAACGATGAAGTGATACGTGCATTACAGATAATTATATCCCCCAACAGAGGGATTCATTTGATGTATGTTTGTCCGTGCATCGTAGTATAAGCGTAGAGAAGAAAACCAACTAGATGCAACTGAATGCTTTATTGCACTTATGATCTGCTCAACATGTTTCGGGCACTTATATGCCCATCATCAAGAGCTAGAGACTATACTTGTGTGAGTCGCACAATTTCCCTCATCCCGGACGCATAGCCTGCTGCTCCGCTCCTAACAGCCGACCTCCAGCAACCAAGGCATTACACACCATATGCGGCAATAACACAAGTATAGTCTCGAGCTCTTGATGATGGGCATATAAGTGCCCGAAACATGTTGAGCAGATTATAAGTGCAATAAAGCATTCAGT
>Ga0123354_10010094_pt1 | contig 14510 bp, 9 predicted proteins | sample TergutLab28metaG_2_FD_97872 | JGI IMG/M metagenome (GOLD analysis project Ga0123354, IMG submission 97872) | Labiotermes labralis P4 segment gut microbial communities from Petit-Saut dam, French Guiana - Lab288 P4 | ecosystem: Host-associated > Arthropoda: Insects > Digestive system > Gut ... | reverse complement strand
GTGTGTGTGTGTGTGTGTGTGTGTGTGTGTGTGTGTGTGTGTGACAGAGAGAGTTACCGTTTGCTGCGACATTACTTGTAGGCACATTTATATCTATAAATAGCCTTATTCCAATTTTGGTACACAGAAATGAGTTTGAAATGGTGAAATGCGTCATTTGTATGGTATTTCCATTATCTACAAAATATCAGGCTATGTAATCTTCCCAAAACTTATGTGCAGGTGGTTTAATATTTAAAAAAAACAGTAGGCTATTCGACAGACATTCTAACGGTGGCACCAGCGCGTATCTTACTGCACGATCGTCTGCAGAGAGCGTGAAAAAAATGCTGCATTGCGTCGTTTACAATGAGTTGTAATTTTCGAAATTCATGTATTTAATGTAAGCAATACTGTTGTTTCAGTTGCTGAGTGTGTACTGTTTTGCGTGTAACATTACAGCTTATTTGTCTTCCAGCCTTAATTGCTGGGTGTACTGTTAAGGTACAATGTCCAAAATCGGAAAATAGATCAGAAGTACCTGAAAAGTTTTGAAATGTGCTGGAGAAGGCTGGAGAAGATCAGTTGGATCAATCATGTGAGAAATGAAGAAGTGTTGCAAAGGGTCAAGGAGGAGAGTAATATTCTACAAGCAATAAGAAGAAGGAAGGCTAACTGGGTTGGTTACATCTTGCGTAGGAAGTGCCTTCTAAAACACATCACAAAGAGAAAGATAGACGAGGGATACGAGTAACGGAAAGAAGAGGAAGAAGACGTAAGCATCTACTGAATGATCTTAACGAAAAGAGAGGGTACTGGAAATTGAAGGAGGAAGCGCTAGATTGCCCAGTATGGAAAACTCCCTTTGGAATAGTTTGTCGACCTGTCGTTGGATTAATTAATCAATCAATGTCGAAAAAAATTCCACAGTCCCGTTGAAGCATGTTTGTGCTTACCTACACGCCACTCAAAACGAATTCTGTATCCTTCTTTTGAAAACTGTAAGCTAATTTTACAGTTTTAATTCAAAATAAATCATGCTTAGTCGATCCCGGTGGCCGCACGGTCTGAGGCCTGTGTGTGCGGGCATTCGCTTGCTCGTTGGCTTGGTTTGCAGGTTCGAAAACCACCGGGGACATCATACGTTTCTTGTGAATGTTGTGCGTTGTGCAGGCAGAGACTTCTGCGGTTGGCCGATTCCTCATCCTACCGCGCGCGCGCGCCGGTGTGTGTGCGTGCGTGTGCGTGTCGTGTGCAACAGTAACTTCCTACACCTACAGTGGGTAGGTAGAAGAGATCCGACTAAGAAGGACTGAAAGAAAGAAAATCATCTTTATATTTAACGTTGTTAATGTTGAGTCTGCAGCGCGGCAGTTCTTAGGCGCGTTTACAACCCCGCGGAGTGCCTGTTAACATCACTCTGCCTGTTCACCTGCCCATCTGTACGCATGAATCAATTCAAGAACCGCTGAGTGTATTTTCTTGAAATGTTACATGTCAGAGTTTCTCCAAAAACTGTTGAAATACCCCAGTTTTTTGTTAAACTGGGATAAGGCGGTGGACACTCATGTACCTTAATGTTTGTACCTCGAACATGGGCCCCAAACACCTCAAATATTTATCGGATCGAAAAATGTTTCGACTCAAAGTCGTAGAGAAGCATACGTCGCGTTTTATAGGCATTACTCTTTCTGCGTATGTTCTGCACTTTTGGAGACAAACTTGAATTGTACCTTTTGTATTTAACGAGCAGCAGTGACCTACTGAGCACACAAATATTACCGACCTTTCTTACGATAATCACTAGACCGCAGCTTCCTTCGCCGTGAATGTATAAGTATATAAGCATATAAATGCCGTTCCTGTGGCCGCGCGGTCTAAGGCGTGGGTCTGTGGTCGCTCGCTTTTTGGTATTGCGGGTTCGAATCCCGCCAGCGAATGGATGTCCGTCTCTTGTGTTTTGTGTTCGCAGGTAGGCGTCTCTGCGACGGGCCGATTACTCGTCAAGAGGATTCCTACCGAGTGTGCTATGATTGTGTGTGATATCGAAACTTCAACAGAGGGGAGCACTGGTTCCACTAGCGTTGTGAATCCACAAAAAACATATATAGACTTATGTATAGATGTAATGAAAGCTTATCGTAGTATATAAATGCAATAGCTGGGGTAGCTTAGTCGGTACAATGACTGGACTACGGGCTGCCCTTGCAAGGAATCGTGGGTTCAGTTCCTGGTAGGGGCGATGGGAACGCTTCTGGAGCTCACCAAGCCTCCTCTTCAGTGAGTGCCGGGGTAAATTGGAAGAATCGTGAGCTGTCCACCTCTGTCTAGTGGGGTACTGAGGAACATTTCTAAAATCCCAATCAGCTTGGCTGGTGCCCCGGCCGACACTCGATCCTCGTCCGTGAGAGGTAACGGTTGAGCCAATTTACTTGGTGGCAGGTGCGGAGCCTTTCTGGACTCCAGAGTAATGAAGGCCGATTACAGTGGCCGCGCGGTCTGTATGGCGCATATGTTCTGCCGGTCGGACAGAGGTATCGGGCGTTTTAATACCCCTCGGCGCATGGATATCTGTGCTTCCGTTGTCTTGCGTAAGTAGAGGCTTACGACAGGCCGATTGCTCGTCCAAAGAACCCTACCAAATGCTTACAAACAAGATTCAGAAACCAGAAAACGCAGACCTTGGCCTACATTGGCTTGTTATCCCAGAAAGAGACACTACGAGAGGAAGTAACAGTAACGTAAGGTAAATTAGGTAATAAAAGCTTCATAATCTAGTCTTCACCATATAGGCCTACGTTTAACTTGATAAAATTAAGAAAAGTGCGGTAGTAAAGTCGTGAATAATTGATGGAAGTGTGTAAAAATATACTCGTAAAACCTAACGATAAGAAATCAGATTTCATATTCTCGAAACAACTCTTTCGGAAATAGTGTGACGGCGTGTGATCCGGATTCAGCTGGCTCAGAATAGAGCCCAGTGTCGGGTTGTTGTGAATCAGATAGTCTAAGGAACATCCATTTTCTATAAAGGGCGGGGAATTTCTTCACCAGGTTAGCGACTGTTGGATTCTAAAATATGACTTTACTGCATTCAGTTAGTGTTCCGTTCCTTTAGTCGTTCATAATGGTTACGTGTCAGAGACAAAGTGCATTGTATGTTATTACGTACCGTACTCTGCACAGAAGTAACGCATTTGCGGCAGACTGCATTCGCTGCTTAACAACGTACACGATGTCGGTGTTGTTTCATTATACTGATACTGCTTCTGACACTGGTGTGTGAGTGTATGTGTAAGTGTATATATATGTGAGTGAGTGTTTCTTGTGAGACGAGGTTTAGTTGTACACTGGTCACAGGCGTGTGTGATTGTCGCTTTGTGAGACAGGAATTCAAATTGGTGCAGAGGGTACTGCTGTGTGTCTTTGTGAGACAGCATCACATCAGATCGGTGCTGCAGACACTGATTGTGTGTCTTTGTGAGACAGCAGCACATCAGATCGGTGCTGCGGACACTGATTGTGTGTCTTTGTGAGACAGGTTATGATGTCGTTAAAGCAAAACTGGTGTGTGCGTGTGTGTGTTTATGTCTGTGTCTGTCTGCCTGTCTATCTGTAGACAGTAGAGCGGTTTTTAGTGCATATGATCTCTGTGAGACGGGATGTGTAATCGGTACAAAGGGCACTGTTGTATCAGTGTCTGTTTTTAGGCGCGTTCACAGAATTGCGAAAAGCGTTTATTGGCTTCTTTATGTTTGTCTTGTCAGTCCTTCTGTCCGCATGGAATATTTCGGCTCCCACCTGACGGGTTTTCATTAAATTTGATATTTGAGTATTTTTCGAACATTTGTTGAGAAAAATTCAAGTTTTATTAAAATCAAACAATAACGGGTACTTAACGTGAAGACTTGTATACGCTCATGATAGTATCTCGTTGAATTCTTCTTAGAATGAGAAATGTTGCAGACAAACGTTATACAGAAAATAAAAATCCATCCTTTATGTACAATAACCTTTTTCCGAATGTGGAAAAAATATGGTATAGCCAGACAGGCCACAGATGACAATATAATGCGGCGTTTGCACTTGGCATGCTGGATAACTAAGGCTACAAACTCACACTCATAATTTTTTTCCACAGCAACAGTGGTTACGCAAAACTCCTCGATGTTACGTTATAGCTGCCTAGCTGGCCTTTTTGAGACTCGAGGTCAGAAATAACGCAGATTACGTAATTATAGTCGTCAGTGGCCGAATAGGACAATTTTAACGCCCAGAACAGTAAGGAAAATATTTTGTAACGCCTTAATTTCGGTCCCAGTGGCCGCGCGGTCTAAGGCGAAGGTCTACGGCCGCTCGCCTGCTGAGGATGTGGGTTGGAATCCCACCGGGGGCATGGAAGCTTGTCTGTTGTGAGTGTTGCGTGTTGTCAGGTAGAGGTCTCTGCGACGAGCTGATCACTCGTCCAGAGGAGTCCTACCGGCTGCGGTGCGTCGTGGTGTGTGATCTAAAAGCCTCGTGAATGAGGAGACCCTGACCCACTGGGGGCTGTCGCGCCAAAAACAAACAAAAAAGACCTTAATTTAACGAGGTTGTGTCAACCGGAACGCTTCTAGCTTTTTATATCAGCCGGAACAGCGTGTCGGTCCAGTTCGAGCACTGTATGTCACTTTACTACTTCTCAGCATTGAAACTTGTAGTTTGCCTTCTGAGGGATTTACTTTGTCAAGCGTTTTATGAATCCTGTTCCGCATAAACTGAACAAGAGACTGGCTGGTTGTGTAAAAAAGACAGTGGGTCATCTTGGTGTCTTGGGGTTGCAAGTAGCTAATTGTTCTGCGTGGCGACTGTGTGTGGTACAAAATTTGTGTTCAGTTACTGGTGGTTTAGTGAACGCATTTTGTTCTAAAAATTTTACTTGTAATTTTGTAAGATGACATTGGCGTCCTCTTCGTTTCAAGTTTTGCGTCACAGATTTCAGTGCACTGCAAATTTTGTGTTCCTTTTCGCCTCAAGAATTGTCGATCAAAGTATTTTTGGTACTGCATGTTTAACCTGTAGCTGCTGAAACTCTTAAGTTAGCCTCATTCGTTTGTGCATTTCGGAGGAGAAGCTTGTAGGCAAGCAAGATGTAGTGATGTCTTCCGCCTACTGCTGTGATGCGTTCGTACGACATACGCCCATGTAATTACAAGGCACACTATTTCACTGTGCAGATGTCGGAAGCAGCGTATAAAGACAGCAGGTATTTATTTCAATCATTGCATCCATCTGTGGCCCACACCCCCTTCTGGTCCCTGGCTTCCCTCAGAAGACGCCTACACTCTACTCTGTCTTCTGCTCCTCTCATTTATTTCAATATGACGCTTTTATTTGGAGGTGTGTCTAACGTTGCATAATTTTATTGTAAAAGTAATCATATTTACAATGGAGCGCTGAATTGCAAGTTGTTAGACCTTGCGTCCTCCGCGTGTTAGCATGGCTGGTGTAACAGTGAAAGTGCTTGGAGCGTGTCTTTGTGAGATATATGTCAACGTTACACGAGTTTGTAAAGTCTGTTTTATCTTTATATTCTGCTTTTAACCTATCACTCTCTCCAACAAATTGCACAGACCAGACGTGCTACTTTATGTGTTTACAAAATCCACACTATTTTCAGGCGACCCTAGACATAGTGGGAATGTGGAATGGTTAGTTGTTCCAGATTTCCAGTCGTCATATTTTTTGAATACGAATATTTATTCTACTGACGTACGTGTTTAATTTCACATGACTATAGTACCTTTGCAGTCAGGTTACTGGACATTACTTGCGATTGTGGGCTGTGGTCAGTTTGTAAGATTCGCTAGGTAGGTCAGTTCAATAATGTCGCATAAGTCTATTCAAGCCAACGAACTTAAGGAATATTTGGTGGTAAATAGGCGTGATTTCAGGCTTCAGCGTTCGCTTGAAGATGGGACTGGTAGGTTGTCCCGATACCTCGATAAGGAATTACCACTACTCAAACTTCAGGTGCATCATCCCCGTTGTGTTTTATTTACAATTAAATAGGGGGTCTTTTGAGTCAAAACACAACTATCTTATGTTGTTATCTTTATTTAAGCTGACGACATGTTTCGGCCTTTGCACTGGCCATCTTTAGGCCACAAAATATATAATTGAGGAGACTATACACTGTATAGTCTCCCCAATTCTATATTTTGTGACCTAAAGATGACCAGTGCAAAGGCCGAAACATGTCGTCAGCTTAAATAAAGATAACAACATAAGATAGTTGTGTTTTGACTCAAAAGAACCCCTATTTAATTGCCGCTACTCGATGCCTAGATGGGACCGGCAGGTTGTCCGGAAACCTCGATAAGGAATTGCTACTACTCGCTCCGCAATTACCCAGAAGAACGTAGTTATGTTCAAGTTGTAAACAGTCTTCGTAATATGTACATATTCGCGCGTGTGTCTTCATTACACATTAAATCTGTAAACTTGTTGGCAATCTTGTGTTTGTCTTTTTAATTTGTAAAGCGTACAAGGCCCGTCCGGAAAGTAATTTATACTGTGGTTGTTTTAACTTGCTATGTAATATGTGGGTGTGTGTATGTGTGGGTTTTGTAATATGTGGGTGTGTGTATGTGTGGGTTTTGTAATGTGTGGGTGTTTTGACAATTGTGTCGGTGTTGTTATAACACGTGTGCTTGTATTTACGGCGTTTTTGTATTTTTTCGTTTATGTATATTTATTCTTATTAGTTACTAGTGTAAGAAATATTGCCACGGAGTGGAAACTCAGTAGCAGTAAATTATTATTATTATTATTTTGAATACCTCGAGAACCGGTCGCGTGGCCTTCATGTAACTTGACAGCCAGTCAGAGGAGACCTTACTGCTCATCCGTGAACAGTCAGTTTCCCGTGGGGCTAGTCAGTCGGCAGTGAGGCGCCGTTGACTGAGCCTGTGTACTGTGTGGCCGTCGCATTCACAAATCTCCTCACTTTCTACGGCGATTTTAGCTTTGAGAAAATCAGAAATTCGCAGGGAGTCAAATCTGGGCTGTAGGAGGACTGCCAGACCTGGGTGATGCAATGTTTTGCCAAAATAAGAAAGCCTCCATGTGAGCTGTAGAATGGGTAGGCGCATTGTTGCAGATCCGCTGATCTGATCGCTCTGTCATTTTGAATTCGGCGGTCACACAGTGTAGAAGCTCTGTTAACGGCGTCTCACTGCCGACATACTAGCCCCACGGGAGAGTGTTCACGGATGCACAGTAAGGTCTCCTCTGACCGGCTGTCAAGTTACATTAAGGCCACGCGACCGGTTCTCGGGATATTCAAAATGGCTGGATACTTTCCGGACAGACCTCGTGTCTTCCTGATCTGACATTGAAACCCTATAACTGTTCGTATCGGGGAGATCCCAGGAAGGTGATGAGACTGAGGAGAAGCTTACGTCTTCATGCGCTACGCTGCTACTCCAAGAGAATGAAGTAGGCCGGGCATACGGGCTTTTAACCTCCACCCCCCCCCCCCGGGCTCATTAAGCTACGTTATCGATTGTTTCCAATCTTTGTTCGAGTGTTTCAGTATCAGCGCTAGGTAGGCCTGCCGGGAAACAATGTTACTTTTTACCCGTTCTTTACATGCATGTAAAGGAGGTAATATCTGTCCGCCTGTTTACATGTTTCGACTCTTGAGAACCCTTTGCCGAATTTCGATTAAATTTCATATGAAATATATGCTATTTTAGGCCAGTGTGAAGTAACAACATAGACTAAAGAACTTTTGAGATGGTAGCCCAACTGTCGCCACTTCTCAAATTCAGTAACCATTGTGACGTAGTTATACTTCGTATGGCTAACGACTTCATCAAAGCTCTTGGCAGAACAGTTCCCTGTATATCGTCTGGTAGTGGCGTTCTGTATTTTCACATAAAAGTGTCAGATACATTTTCAGTATGAGCGGTTGTCTGTGCTACTAACTGTGGGGCTTAGGTGTTACCTTGTTTTATGGAAATTATAGTCACGTGATGAAATCTAGGATTTAGAAATAGACCACTTGTGTGTCAGTCAACCCAGGAACAAACTAAATAAAACATGGCATACGATTCGGTGTACCTCGCTTTCCATAAAACGCCCACTCCCTGAGGATATTCAGACCGACGTAAAAGAGAAGTAATAAAAGGCGCAGCTCTCTTTTCCTTAATCAGAAAGTGAAACCTTGCTTCTTTTATATTTCATTGTTTCTTACAAGTTCTCTCCAAAATATTGTAGCCTTGGATTGCTTTCTGGAATCTGCGATTTTCGCTCTTGAATCATTTCTTTCGAAAATGACATATGGCGAGGAAGGGTGGCCTCGTGGCAGCCGGCATGGAGAGACGTGGGACAGTTTTCGGTGCTAGGCTCTGTATTCAGCACTCTGTCTTCCTGTTGCTTGTGGCCAGGTTGAAACACTCATACTTGTGTAACCGATCCTTCGATCGCTGAACTTGGTACACGACCCGCTGATGTACCGCAAAGTTTTGCCAAGTGTGCCGCAAGGCTTCGAATAGAGCAAGACTGCAAATGATGTAGCCCCTCACGTATTACACAGACTTGTCCAAGGGTATTCGTTACTTTCAAAGTGTTACATGGTACGCGCTTATGTGTACTTTCCTTTACTCCCATAAGAAAAGTGCGGCCTTTACCGCGCCGATTTTCACCAAGGTCATAAATGATTTATCGCATATGTGCAGTTCACGTGTACCGAATTTTACGCAGTTTATAGAATAAACGTGTAACGTACCTTACAAATTTATTTACATCCTAAATAAGGCACGAATGTGATTCACTGAGCCGATTTTCACGAAACTCCCGCTTGCTGGACAAATTTTTGAAAGAACCCCTGTACTGAATCATTTATATACACCAACGTATGCGCATAAATTGTGTAAAACTTAAAATTACCCGTTTTATACAATTTATACGCATGTATTTGTATATGTAAATGATTACTAACACAATGCACGGAATGAATAATTTTAAACACTGTGCCGAATTTCATTAAAATTGGATAAACAATTTGGTTGTTAATGCTAGGTCACAGAGAGACGGACGGACATAGTGTCCACATACAGGGTGTGCCAACAGTAGGTATACAGTATATAGTTAATTACTGTATACCTACTTTTTGCCCACCCTATATGTTGTTCCTTTTTACTTCCTAAAAATAAACTCCTAGAATGATAATAGAGTATGCAAATCACAATTTTGAAGATCACACCTAATAATGCTGCCCCGTACACTGACACGCACATATCCACAGGCACATGTTCACAGGCAAAGTGAAGAAATGGGATGGTGCTTCTGTGAAGTCTTTGGTGAACTAATGGAACCCCATAAGTCCATATAAATTTAGGAAACCCCTGCATTCATTTAAGCTTCTGAATTTGATAGTCCTAATTGTATCAAAACGTCCACATATTTCAGCTGTACGGTTTTTTTTGTATAGTAATTTACATTATTTAAAGATATGTATAATCTTATTATACATTTAGTTCTGTATTCTTATTATAATGCGCCGGGGAAAAAAATGAATGTCCTAAGGTATCGCGAGCACCTGAAGGTTGAGAACCCCTGACTTAACCCCATTAAGCACAGTTATTCTTTCGAAACCTTTAGTTGCTCAGCTAGGGAAGAAATTTCCAGCCCTTTGTGGAACCCGGAGGTTCGTTATTAAGTTCGCAAAATAAGCCTTGCTTTTTCTGTCACTGAAGTGCAATTACTTGCACAGTTTCCCTTGCTTTAGCCACAATTAGAGCGTGTGATGTGATTTGGTCCCTGAAGATTGCTGCTATGTGGGACGCGACGCTGTGTGGCCTGCTAGTTATAACTCTACATTTCGAACTAACCCTGTGCCTCAAGTCTACCAGACTACACGGTATCAATCTCAGGATGTAATCTTAATACAGAGGTTGTAAAAAGGTCGTGTGTCACATGAGTTCCTCTGTATCATCTGTAAGTTATGGACTACGAAGATTAACCCTTAACCCGCTAACGTGGAAAATAAGGTGAGCTCCTAATAATGCCAGTAGATGGCAGATGTGATTTGAATCGTCGTTTAAAGGGTTAAATTCTTGGCTACGCAAAAGATACTTTTTTCACCACCACCTCCGGACATGCCAAGGCACGCCAGTTTCCTTTCGCGTGGGTATCGTTCCATTTAGGAAAAGTGGCCGAAGCGTAAAACCACATCTCACCTCTATCTAATGCCGAAGTTAAGAACTCGAGCAGATGGACCTCCGTCCCTTCATACGGCACTCTTACTTTATGTTTTATGAAGTACAGGGACAAGTGTACTTTTTACTCGTGTATTGTAACAAATAGATATAGACGTCTTCGGTTGGCCAAGCAAAAGATTTCTGGCTTGTGCGACGCTTTTAGGGTCCGTGAACTGTTGGCAAAGAACGTGTTCATGTGCCGTGAATGCTTTCGTCCGGAATCTGTCAAGGCGGTTGGAAGTGACTGGAAATGACCGCAAAACGCAACCCCACCATGTGGTCCCCTGGGCTCGCAGACCCTAACGGTTGCAGGCGCCGGGGAGGAAGTTCACACCACGAACCGATAAGTCTATAACTGAATCATCGTCAATCCCATTCGTACTCTGTCCTTTTTTTTTTTTAACGACGTGGTTGCATTCATGACGTAATTGAACTTAATATTTAACGTTCTGCAGGCTGTAAAATATTGCGTGATTAGCTCCGTTATTTGTATTCGTACGTGTCATCAAGCATTACCATAGTAATAAAATGAAGGAGCATGGAGTAGATGACACTTGGGAGGGGCGATATATTTATACAAAATTACAGTTTGCCAATCCAAACAAAGGAGATGACTTGGGAGATCTTTCATCGTTAGGAGATAATAATAAAATTGATTTTAAACAGTAAGCATTTTCATGTTGTGGAGTGGATTTTAGTGATTCAAGTGGGGTCCAGTGGCGGACTACTGTGAGCGTGGGGAAGAGTCTTTTGGTTCCATTGAATGCAGGTGATTTTTTGACGATTCGAGTGACTTCTACTTTTCAAGAAGAACGAACAACTAAAAAGATTATCAAAATACTAATCTTTTGGCGCGTATTATAATTTTGTGAACTAAACTAACAAGTTTCACCCCAAGGGCCGCTGTTGTCATAATCCCTTTATGCCGTGTATCTTGATGAATCTGTAGAACGGCTGCTGGATTTTTTCATGGGTTTTTAATGGATTTCGTGTGCATTCCTACATTACCCATATTTCTGTTTGTGTAATATTTTTGTATGTTTGAGGGTTGTTTGACCATGCATCTTCCTCATGAAATAAAGTGAAACGCCAACTTGATGCAACTAGGTAATTTTATTGATGTATTCTTAGCTCGACATGTTTCGGGTACATAAGCCCATTATCAGGAGCATTATATGTTGAGTTGCAGCATATGGTTTTCTGCACCGAGTTTTTGGATGGGTGGTGGTCTTGAGAGCCGCTGAGTAAGTCGTGTGTACGGTGCGGATGGTGCCGTGCCGTGTATTATACACACACACAGTTTATGTACGCGCGCGCGCACACACACACACACACTTGTCGAAGTACTTAACACTTGTAATATAGTGGTGAAGTTTACTTACAGAAGCATGTAAATAAACCTTTGATAGTGAATGTATGATATTCTTTGCTGATGGATGTAGATTTAGTAATTAAATACACTTCTGATTTGTATGAACGGAGGTGTATTTAGATGGTTGTTGTGCTTATATACAGGATGTTTCATGACGAACTGGCCCAATTTCCTATAACTATAATTCCATTCGACACCATTGTCGAGTCAGGTGAGCCGTAACCTTGGCCAGGTGAGTGCCAGTGTAGCAAGCTGTAAACATGATCGAGTTGACTGTGAGTGTAGCAAGCTGTAAACGTGATCGAGTTGACTGGCAGTGTAGCAAGCTGTAAACGTGATCGATTTTAGTGCTAGTGTAGGATGCTCTAAACATGCTCTAGTTGAGTGCTTGTGTTGTGAGTTGGCGTTGTTAATATCCTTCGACACCCGGTCCGCTTATTAAGGCTTGGCACTTGTGGTTGTCCCCCGTTACGCGTAAGTATTAATTATAATGTATATAATACTTTTAAATGAGGAACATGTCGATATGCATTTTTGTACGGTATAATAGTGGAATTGTTTGGGCTGCTGCAACGGAATTCCGTAGATAACATACGGTCGTAGAGTTCTACATCGAAATACATGTCAGAGGCTTGCATCATTTTTGCGCGACTGGTTTTTTCCCGATAGTGAATATGGAACATGGGCAACCACGGACTGGAGAATATTGTGTTCTGTATGCAGTGCAGCCAGTACTTCGTACACACAGCTACACGGAACATATCTATGAGAACTGGTACTGCACCGACACATGTATAGAGGATTTTGCACCATAATAGTTTCTAACTGTATCACCTCCGAAAAACTCAAATCTTGTACGACAGAGATCACGCCAGCCAAGTACAGTGTTTCGAATGGCTGCTACCCCGGCTACAAGCGCTTCTATCACGTAAGATTTACTCTACACATGGCGGTATTGTCAGCGTACGGATTTCTCACTTTCTGGTCCAGCAAATCGGCATGAAGTAGTACGCTTACAGGGTAAGTGTCAACAGTCTTCATTACATGCTTGGATGGAAAACTAGAAAACTACCTTCTTGCACAACGCTGTATCGAGAGGCCTATAACAGTAACCGGTCATCACATGAATTTTCCATAAAACTAACTACAGCTGTATTTTACTGGATGCCACTCGTGCAACAAGAGGACGAATGTGATTAGAACGACGTGCGCAACGCCTCCATATTTTGCAGAAAGTTCACGGAGTAGTTGAACGAAACTTAGGAATTAAGGCGAGTGGGAAGAACTGGGCCAATAGCTAGGCCACTTCGGTCACCCGACTTAAACCCTTTAGAGGATTTTTTTCCCCTCTGGGGTTCCATTAAATGGGATGTACCAAAAGGGTAAGCTTGAAACGAAGCAGAAGCTTAACATCGAATTCTTTGATGTTACACATTGTCGACTGGGCAACAACCGACATTTTGTAGAACGTAGTGCTTCTAATTCAGTGTCAAACAAAGCCCCCCTCGAAATTTCGGCAGCTATATGCTAATTGACACCGCGTATCGTCCAGGAAGACTTGAATTGATTAACTTCACTCCGAGAATCTCAAATCTCGCAGGCGAGGGGCTGACGGATTGCACTGTCGAAGCCACTGTTGAATTAACCCTTATCCTGCTAACATGGAGAATAGAGTGAACTCCTAATAATGCTAGCAAATGGCAGGTGGGATTTAACTTGGCATTTAAAGGGTTAAGAAGAAATGAGGAATAACTAAGTAAAATATATTGGTGTTACTCACTCATCATAAACAATACGTGTCTTTCGTCGCTTATCTACTGCTTATTAATAATTTGCAGATTTACTTAGACTGATTAGTCGGCAGTTACATATTGAATGAATCTCAAGATTAATTACGTCAAAGGGAACTCGATTCCCATTTCACCTGGCCGTCACCGACATTTTTATTCTTGCCTCACCTAGAAAAAAATATCAGCAGGAGACAAGAATAAATCTACACCTCACACCATCCGACTTTATTTACAAACAGTTATCCCCACCTTGATACTTTTTAATAAACTACACCTGTATGTAACAAAACTTTTATAATCTCTGTTTTATATCTACATGCCATAAACATTGATGTTTTATATACATTTGTAATGTATATTTTGAATTATGTAAGCATTGGGAATCCCACAATGCAATAAACGTTTGTATGTGTGGTTCTACATCTTGAGGGTCTGAGGATGACTCGACAGAAGTCGAAACATGTAGCCCATAATATTATATTTTAAGATCACTATAAAATACTGTTGTGTTTGACTCTTGTAATCCTTTTCTCTAACAAATGAGGAATAGTTCGGTTGTACCGTTCAGTGGAGCGACACCTCTCTTCATGCATGCAGTCATAGGGTGGTCGTTTCGAAAATCTGATTTACTTTTGAACTTTTTTGATACTAATAATGATTAACCTATGCTAATTTCAGTGTTCATAGATACAGTACAGTAGCTGTCAAATTTATAGCGGTATCAAATCTGCGTACCGTTCACTGGACGTCTGGAATAGGATTACACTGTGGAAGGTTTGCCAACTCGTTGCGTAACATTCTGTGTGCTGAATTGTAATGCGTGGGTTTGCTGTATAATACAGTTTTGACCTCCTGGTGGTGAGCAAATAGTGCTCGAAGCATGTAGAGGCATATAATAAACTTCTTATAAAACAAGATTTTGTGCATTAAGTTGGTTAATTAGTAAGATTAAGATACCATCCAGAGTAACTCGGCACCATAGTATTAATGACCTGTGTTCCATCTCATTTTGTTTTTTCACCAAAAATTCGCCTAGGTCTGTGCTTGGCGCCCCTCAGTCTCCTCCGGCGTAACGACGGTGGGAAAGCTGCGCCTTACGTAACCTCTCTCGAGTGATTGAGG
>Ga0123354_10010092_pt1 | contig 14511 bp, 6 predicted proteins | sample TergutLab28metaG_2_FD_97872 | JGI IMG/M metagenome (GOLD analysis project Ga0123354, IMG submission 97872) | Labiotermes labralis P4 segment gut microbial communities from Petit-Saut dam, French Guiana - Lab288 P4 | ecosystem: Host-associated > Arthropoda: Insects > Digestive system > Gut ... | reverse complement strand
TTATGTACCTTAATTGATACTAATCTTTGTAAGCCTGATGATGGCCAAGCAAGGCCGAAACATGTTGCTGATGTAACCAGCTGTAGAATACAACTGTCAATTGTGTTGTGCAAAGACGGTTTATTTCAATAAAATTTACACAATACTACACTTGTGTCTAAATCCTTGAGAAGCTAAGAGTCGCCAAATCCCAAAAAGTCCTGTCTTTTATTAAACCCGGATTTTCTTTACCGTTTTCAAAACGCCCCACCAAAGACCGTGTTCTGAACATTTGAATCCACTTCCAATAAGGACGTCCTGTTTCTTAAAGTTCCATATTTTTATTGCTTGTCCTTCAGCGTCAATCTCTTTCCCTTCCGTTTCGAGTTTCCTTAATGTATCTGTGTGTACAGTCCCCCCCCCCTCACCGCCATGCTTGATACATACCCTACCCCGGCCATTTAATCCCTCTCAATACGATCGCTCTACCAATGTCTGTTGAAGTACACAAGATGTGACACTTGCTCATGACGCATTTATGTACAACTTTTAACCTTCAATATTTCCCTCTCCCCATTGGGGCTACAGCCCCTAGTGGGTCAGGACATCCTCATTGTCGAAGCTTTACGATCATATTCAGACACGCCACACTCGGTGGAACTCCTCTGGGAGAGTGATCAGCCATACGAGGGGGACCTGTACCTTACAACACACAACAATCACAAGAAACAGACAACCATGCCCCCGACGGGATTCGAACCCCCCAATCCCATCAATCGAGCGGTCACAGACCCACACCCTAGACCGCGGGGCTATAGGGATCGGCCATTTAATGTTTAAAAAAGGTAAAGCAATCCCTGTACGGGGCTGGATAGTCCCTGAATGTTCCAGGAGGTCGAGGTTCCCAGATTTCATGACATTCGACACACTGACCGCCTTTGCACCGCAAGTAATATTCCTGGTACTTATTTATGATGGAGGTTGAATCGATACCAGGGACATAGTGCGGCCGAAAGGATTGTATCAGTGAAAGTTTCCAATAACACTATCAGGAACCGAACCCGCGTCCTTCCGTCTTTTAGCGCAGTGACTCAACCAAATACGCTCCCGCGTGCCCCCATTGAATATTTAATGGCTCCAAATTTTCGCCTTCGATTATAAGGGTTGACGAATAAATGGGAAGAAATGATGTAACTTGGTAGCTTCACAGAGGTGCAGAGGTTTCTGTAAGCCTATTAGTATAAGTGTACTCATCTGGCTATTCTCTCCTTCCAGATGCCTGCCTCTGCGGTTTTCATCAGGTCTGCACGTGAAAGTGAAGGAATACCGTAAGTGTGACAATATTTTTGTTACACAATTCGATTGTTAACTTAAAAGAAACCTGCGTAATTAAGTCACATATTAAGCGCTCTTTACGCTGAGAAAAATACGCCTTGTGTTGAGGCCACGTCCGTCCTCCATGAATGTGTCTGTGGCCTAGTTTCAGTGACTAAACTATTCGTATAATTTTTACAAAATTCGGTATTCAAGTCCTTTAAAAAAAAAAAAGTTGTAGTGGAAGTGAGATTTTCATGAAAATCGGCTCCATGACAGTCATACTTTACTGAAGCTCGTCAAGTGAATTCCTACTCGCCGTTGACAAATTTCACGTTAAATTCTGTAACAAATATCTCCACTAAATGCCCTTAGCAAATGGGAATTTCGTAAAATTCAGTATACTTAAATCCGTATTTTTCTTAATGGATTAAAAAATTTTTCTTCTATTTTCAAAATATATATTTTTTTTATTATTCAGCTAGAATTGGCTACCGGAAATATCCGTAAGGCTTGTTGAATGGTTTTGACTTGTAGCGATAAACGGCGCAGTGGAAAGCCACATTTTAAGTAAGAGCCTAAACGAATTAATGTCTCTAGATTCCACATTTATTTTTCGATTATGTGATAATTCTACACGTGATGCTGTTGGGTATTTGTAGGTTCTGTGAAAATTGGCTTGGGGAGTGCCGTGATTTTGTTGTGGCCGTAAGTTGAATAAATGTCACGTGAGTTCTGTGAACACGTGCGGCATTCTGGACGCAAACAACACGCTGGTGAAGCCTGTTTCCTATGAAATAATGTTAAATGCCAACTTGATACATCAATTAATTCACCTTGTTGTATCAAGTTGGCATTTCACATTATTTCATAAGGAAGATGCACGCTCAAACAACCCTCAAACCCTCATGTTTCCTAGTTCACGGAATACACAATTTGCATCCTTGCAGTGATATCATAAGCCGTGTGTTTGAATTTAGAAAATAACATGAATATAATTCGACTATACAAAAAAAAAACTTACAAAAATCTGAAGCACATGTTATGTGTGGAATAATTACATTAGAGAATTTTTCTTGAGGTTAGGAAAAGCTTTACTTTTTTGGGCTCAGCTGAGTGGGTGTTTAAAATTTTGCTTAGCCCGATGTGGTGGGACTAATCATTTCACCGGAATGTCGTAATTTACTTTTAACACAGGACGCTGAATGAAACCCTTAAATTAAAAATTATTCCAAATTTTAAAATGTTCTCATTTACTTAACCCTCTAGATACTGGAACTGAAATTCCTAGTTAAGAAACTTTAAGTGATATCTGGGGGAGGGGGGGGGTTCTAGGCTTTTCGTATGAAGATATATTCTTCTGGGAAATGACGCTTTCCAGTCTGACAGATTGTACACATGACATTAAAAGAAGTTAAAAATCCCGGTCACTTTACTATGGGCAATGGGCCCCAGAATTCTATTTGATAGGAACTGCGTGGTCATATGGACGCATCTGGACTCTGTGTGTGTGTGTGGGGGGGGGGGGGGTGGATCTGATGACAATAATAGAACCCCCGTTTTCCTGGTCGTCCATCTCATAGCCTTGTCAATGTATTGACTGAGCTACCCTAGCGCATACTCGATACAAATTGTATGTGTCAAAACTCCCCAACAAAGAAATCACTTCTTATTGCGCATTGATTTTAAAATCAGTCGATAAGACGTAAATTGAAAAAAAAAAAAAAAAAGACAAATGCACATTGTGTTGCAACTGCAGTACCAGGAAAGTTTAGGTATGTTGGGAGGGGGGGGAGGGGGCGAACAAGGTGGGTGTTGTGTTGCGAAAAGTCCTCGTTATTTACAGAGCACTCCACGTTTTATCTGCGATACTGTCGTAATGTGTTAAAGAAATGCAACAGCTGCAAATTTATAATGTGTCACTCACAGCTCAGAAATATCCTTACATCTGCATTTTAGTTTATTTTCATTTTATTTGTTTGTTTGCTTGTTTGTGTAATTTACATAACGAATCTCTCAGAGTCCCCTATCATACAGCGTCGAACGGTGGGATGTTTGATGAATGATGACATGTAGATCGTGTGGGAGGAAGCTGTCATGGCAGTATTGTATGTTATCAGGAAATTTTGCTTGACAGACTGACGTCAAAGATAAATTTCAGGATATTCTGTTTATTGATCGGGGTTCGACCTGGGTACCTCCAATTACAAATGGGAGCCAAACCGTCAGGTTATGCGTGAAAGACTTTTCCGTTCTGAAATATAAGCAATATATTTCCTATTACTCAATTATTAAACCAACTACTGCACATATATAAAATTATAAAATTTGAACATTAAAACGCTTCCACATGTTTCGGTCCTAGGACCATTATCAGGGAGCCATATCGTCCTTGCTAAAGTCACACTATAATGTAACTTTTTATAGTGTGACTTTAGCACGGACGATATGTCTCCCTGATGATGGTCCTAGGACCGAAACATGTCGGAGCGTTCTAATGTTTTAATGTGTAAATTTTATATATGTGCAGTAGTTGGTGTAATAATTGAGTAACTCAACAACATGCACGGTGTAACAACGAAAATAAATATTTCCTATATTTTAGAATCCTATTTCTTAATTTACTGTTCTCACTTATAAGTTAACAGAAGACACGTTACCTCAGCATAGTTACTAAACTACCACGTTGAATGCCGAAGGATCGGGATTCAGTTCCCGGAGATTAGTGATATGTCCTTTGCTGTAGAGCTTCCAATCAGTTAATGGAATCCACCCAGGCTTCTGCCTGGTGGGAACTGAGATGATACCACAGAGGTAAAGCGGCCGGTGCGCGAAACTGACCATATCTTCACATTCCTCTTACAGGTGTGAATCCCTTAACGTGTTGCGGTGCCCCACATAACCCTACAGAAACGAGTGACGATAATACTTGTGCCTAGAAGGGACAAAGAAGGAGACGGGGAAGAAACTGCTTAATAGGAATTTCATCATTTTATTGCTCCCCAAGTATTATTCGGGTGATTATTTCATGGAGGATATGATGTGCAAGGTATGTGGCATGTATGGTGAGAGAATAAACATTACGAGGTTTTGGTGGGAAAACTTGTGTGGTGAGACCTCTTGAAAGAACAAGGCATAGATGGGAGGATAATATTAAAATAAATCTTAAAATATAGAAGGGCGTGGAATGGATTAATCTGGCTCAGGATAGGGACACGTGGCACGCTTATATAGACACGGTAATGAACTTCGGGTTCAACAAAGAGGGGGGCAATTTCTTAAGTAGATGAGGAAGTCTGCGTTTCTCAGTATCGATCCCGCCACCTGTGGTTGGTTGGTTGGTTAGTTAGTTACTATAACAAACAAAAAGACAAAAAGTTCTTCTAATTCTTTCTTTCTTATCTGATTCCTAATTTGTCACTTCTTTTTCCTCTTTTCTTTATGCTTTATTTATTTATTTATTTATTTTGCTTCAGTATCATTTTCCTCTATTTTTCTGTTCTCTCCTTTCGTATTTACTTTCTTTCAATTTCTTATTTCATTCTAGTGTAATAAATAGTGTTGATTAATCCAAAGGAAACGCGATAAATGTAAGGGCAGGATTTCTTTCGCTTTGTCCCAATGTAAGCGATCTCAACGCACGATAAGGTACGAAACCTTTCTGTGTGCAGGCAGAAGGTTTAGAAACTGGCTTCCGGTAACGAGACTGTCGACTGATAATGATTAATTAATTAACACATTCCCCTTGCTGTAAGGAGCTACATAATTACAGGTGAAAGCAGCGATGCGTGTGCCATCTGCAATATTCTGTCACGTGACTGGCGTGACGTAAGGCAAGAAGTACCACCATAAGTTTTGTAGGGGGAGGAATTAGTGTTTTCAAATTAGGTTATGAAGTTGGAACTTCCAGGAATTTGTGTTCCAAGGAACTTGAAACTGCATTGTGAGGTTAATGATTTATTGTTCTGAGGGTGCTTTATAAGTACATTTTGATTAATTTGAGGTTTAAATTTTTCATGGCTGTGAGCATCACGTTTGACGTCGTATGGGATATGGCATGGAGTTGTTTGGTAGCTAAATACTGCCATAAACATGGAAGCAGAGCATTTATGGGAAATGCTGTAGGTAGTAGAGGGGGACATATCTCGGAAGTCTGTATTTTGATAGCGACTCTTGAGTTAAAGTTGAATGCCCCTTTTGCATGCACGTAGCGTGAAAAAATGTAATTATGTAATTCTGAGAGGGCACAAGAACTATATTTTTTAACTGAATTATTAAAAACTTGCGCCCTCTTCAGAAGAGGCTATCTGTACATCCAAATTAAATGCAACTTCCAAAACACCGAAAGATTTCTACAGTTTATTGAATTCTATTTCTAGAGCCCTGTTTTCCGAAATCGTTGACAATGTGTACGTTCCTATTTTAAACAACGTGGCTGATCCGCAGACTAAGGAAACTGATGGTGGAACACGCATCAAACGCCACAGTAAAGTTCAAAGAAATGAGATGCGGTTTGGCTTTCATAGGGCCATGCATCGTAATATTATTTCTATAGCAAAACCAACTAGATGCACCAGTGTATCAAAATTATTTATATTAGAGTGACGCTTTACATGTTTCGGACGGTCTTTCCGTCCATCATCAGGAGTTCAAGACTGTACATACAGCAACAGGCATTTGTAACACAGACACTGCTGTCTGCTTGCTAGTAGGTACGAGATGGAACTATTCCATCTCGTACCTACTAGCAAACAGACAGCAGAGTCTGTTTGACATATGCCTGTTGCTGTATGTACAGTCTTGAACTCCTGATGATGGACGGAAAGACCGTCCGAAACATGTAGAGCGTCATTCTAAAATAAATAAATTTTATACACTGGTGCATCTAGTTGGTTTTCGTATAGAAATAAATGAGATGCGGCTTTGCACCGTTAAACTGTACTCTTTGATGCGAAGTGATGTTGTATTGAGTTAATTAGTTTCTGGACCATAACTGGGATTCTCCGCAGGCGGTTTCCTGTATGTCTGCAATTTATTGCACTGAGTGACAATTTACATCCAATAAACTTTTATGTCTCTAAAATGAACATTTGTCACTAGAAAAGTTTTCCGTATATATTCAAAGCCTCCACGGATAGCAGTTTAAGAACCCTGTTCTAAAATATTATCTTGGAATTTTCCTAAACTGGGAATTATAGTAATATTTCTCGATAACTATAGTCTTTTTTTCAAATCGAGCTGTATTTACGACAATGGAGAGTTATCATATCATGTTGGTAATTAAAGCTTTTACCAGAATTTTTTATTTCGATTCCAACGCATTATAAATTCAGTAATTTGTCTATTTAACGACCTTTTCGTTAGTTCACAGTATGTAAATTACAGTGGGAGAAATTTGTGAATAATGATTTAAAATTATAGAAAAAGTAAATTCTTTTAACTATTTAGGAAATACGATATCTTATGAAGGAGAACTGAACATTGATAAATGAAATAACATTTTGAAAATTACAGGTATTTAAATAATGTGTTTAGACCACAAAAAACCCGTAAGAAAACAAGAATAAAACTATACAATACACTGGCCCTTCCAGTCTTGTTATATGGCAGCGAAACTTGGAGTATTAAAGCAAGTGGCGCCAGAAGAATAACAGCAGCAGAGGCGAAATACATGAGAAGAACAGCAGGATACACTTGGACAGATTACAAAACAAATCCACAAATTGCAAGGGATTTAAAAATAACACCAATTTTGGACAAATTACAGGAATACAAGGGAAGCTGGATACAATATGTAAATAGAATGCCTCGAAATAGATTACCCAGGGTAACGAAACGCTACGCCCCAGCTGGCAGAAGGAATCATGGTAGACCTTTGAAGAGACTTCTGGATACGTGAGACCGGAACGGGTCAACAAGTGGCCCAACTCCATAACACATATATGATGATGATGATGGTGATAATGAATTAAAAACGATGTGTAAGGAAGCCACCAAGGCCCGATTTGGTACGGTAACCTGGCATTTGCCTGGAGAAACGGCGGAAACTGAAGTTTATTTGCCTGTCGACCGCGATTTGAAACCAGGTCCCACCGAATTTGCTGTAGCAGAATCCTCTTGAGTGAGACTTCACTTTGGTCATTTAAGTTCTTACTTTACTGTTATCCAAATTTTTAAATAATAATAATAATATTGTTAATAATAATAATTTTTAATTCGTTTGTTACATTTCTTGAAGCTGCCTACCGATTAACACTGGGTTATCACACCTGCAGCCCATCATCATCCAAATTACGTATCGGCGTCGGCCGTACAGAAGCCCGGTTACTGTAAATTCAGCCACCAGCAGTGGGGCTAATCCCTTCTCCACTAAGAGCAGTACCATAGCAGGTGGCTGACATAGGCGCACAGTAAAATGGTAACTGACGTAGCCATGTCGTTCGACTGGTATACGAGGACATGGACTTTAAGGCTATCGTTATTGACAGGCAGTCGCCTAGACCAGTGTTTCTCAACCGCCAGGCCCTGGCATCAATTATACCGGGCCGCGAGAGGTTCTCCTGGAATTTGTCATTTTAGTGTTCTAAGCAATTTTCATGAATAAATGTTTTATAGTGGAAATATTCTGGGGAGAAAAATATTCGCGAATGTGTCGAAAAACTCAGACCCCAGATGTTGGCATGAGGAAACTACAATATGCTATAAGATTTCATTAGTCCAGTGATTGATGACTAATTTAAATGTAATTTTATATTTGTCAACATGCCACACCGTATACGTAAGTGTACTAATGCTCTTTATGATTATGGCATAATTAATTATTAATATTTATGTTAGTTTAATGTATGAAGTTAAAAAATGGAAAGGTATTTACGAGTAAATTTGTTGGGACCGGGCCCTCGTCTTATGGAAAAAGAATTTACCGGGCCGCCGTCTGACAAAGGTTGAGATACACTGGCCTAGACAGCATAGTCTCAGCCGTGTACTGTGTTCTAGCGTTCTACGTTCTACGTTCTACGTTCTACGTTCGAGTCGTTCGCTCGAAATCTGCCCGGCGCAAGGTTATATATCTGCGCGCTGCCCATGTTCGAGGCCTTCATCCAGCCTGTCCAAGGTTCAACCCCCCCTTCCAAGGAATCTGACTATGTATGTATAAGGTATATAATCCCATAAAATTGGCCATGACCCTCATGGGTCTCAAGCATAAGTGAACCTAAACAACAGAGACTCTTCAAGAGTTACTAATGCAGATTTGAACATTTGTCTGTTATTGTGTACTGGACGTTTCGAATACCAATTAACTACAAAAATTTCAGTTATTAATAAAGATAAAATTATTAGCCTTGCAGTTCCATTTTGTACCAAATACAGGAATTAGTGCTAGCAGTATTTCAACATATTTTCTTCTTACGTTGGTCTGTTTAAAATATGTGATCTCTGTGGACTGGATATGTCTGGCTCACGATACGGAAGAGTGGTGACTTCTTGTGAACGACATAATCAACTGTCGACTGTCACAGACAGATCTCGATCTCTCGTATATCTGAACTACGATTTTCATCTGAATCCTCTGTTAGATGGATTTCGTCTTGTATTCTGTACACATCAGGGGGTAACGTATTCCAAATATATAGACCTAGTGTACTTCCCTTTATGGGCTCAAAAGTGATCCTGTTACAGGCCCAGTGTGGCCCAAAGGGTGGGTAGGGGTATAACTATACTCTTCCATGACCGCGGCACTAGAAGGGGGTGAGTGATCAGCAGCACGCCCCGGCCGCACTTTAGCCCCGGGAAAGACCCGGTACCCATTTTACAGGAGGCTTGGTGGGCCCCAGGGCTGGTATGGACGGGCGGGAAACCTCGTCCCCACCGGGATTCGATCCCGGACCGTCCAGCCCGTAGTCAGTCACTATATTGACTGAGCTACCCGGCCCACTTTATGGGCTAAAACGAAGGCGAGACTTGTTCTCTCATTTGAGAACATGCTGTATTTATCAGGTGGGCCGGGTAGCTCAGTCGGTATAGCGACTGGCTACTGGCTGGACGGTGCGGGAATCGAATCCCGGTGAGAGGCGAGATTTTCCGCACCTGTCCAGACCGGCCCTGGGGCCCACCCAGCCTCCTGTATAATGGGTACCGTGTCTTTCCCGGGGGTAGTAAAGAGCGGCCGGATCGTGACGCTGACTCCTCACACCTTCTAGTGCCGTGGTCAAGAAAGAGTAGAGCTATACCTTTACTTCCCCTACGGACCGTACGGCCTGTAGAGAACCACAGTGCCCGTACAAGGGTGCACTTTACTTTTTTCACCTTTGTCTTTATCGGAAGACTGGAGAAAAGTGTGTGATGGTTAGTGCAAATTTGTATCTGGTGGTGCTTCGCCTTTGTAATAACTAAGCACAACTAACTGCCCAGGACATTCTTTGGGTCTGTAGTATTTTATGTTATGTTAGGAACTTTTTGGAGCGCTTCCTGTTTTCACCTGACTGGCTAACATTATGCCTATTGACAGGGGTCAATAATGTTAAGAGAATCTTTGCCCTCTTTACTTATTTAACCAAATTCATGCAGCAGAGTCCTTCTTGAACAGCTAGCGACTCTCCAGCTAGCCAAGAAGTTCCCCGCATTTTATGGAACCCGAGGGATCACTACAATGTCCGCCACAGCCAGCCATTTTTCTTGATGCTTAGCCAGGTTGATAGTTTACACCCCCTAAAATCTTATGTCTCTAAGATGCACTTTAATATCATCATCCCAAGTGCCCCTAGATCTTCCAAGTTGTTCCTTTTCTTCAGGTTTCTTCACCAAAAACTCTGTATGCATCTTTCCTCCCACATACATTTCGCATTTCGCGCCCCTTCATCCTTTTTTTGGTGGCCCAAAAAATATTTGTAGAGGGCACAAATGTACAGGGTTATTCAAAATGATTGTCGGGGTTTTAAAACTTGTCATACACAATACACTTGAGATAAAAGAGTATATGTGTTTTTTTATTTAATAGAACAACACTCCAAGTTTTTGTTACATACCTTACAGGTGCTCTATATGTGCATCCTTTGAGATTCTACAAACATCAACACGATGATCGAGTTCGTTCCGCATGTCAGCGGTGATGATTTCAATGGCGGTTCTGATTCGTACTTTCAGTTCCGGGATACATACGCACCCTGTCTCTTGAAACTGTGCACACCACCTTCGAATGGAATTGTCAGATGGTGGTTGTTTCCCGAATTTGGTGCAGAATTGCCGCTGGACAATTGTACACCGAAAATCATTTTGAATAACCCTGTACTTTTTACTGTTTATCAAGCGATATTGTCGGTGGCTCAGAACACGAATAGCATGGTTAATGAATACTGACCAAGAAAGGACATGGAAGATGCAATTGTGTCCTACTGTCCCCCCCATTTGTGTGCTGTGACTGAGACAAACCCCGAAAACCATCGGTCGCGACAAATGATCACTAGGGCGAGATTTGAAACAGAGACTTTCATTATATGAAAAGTAATTGCTAATCACTGAAACGAGATGTTCGATCAGTTACCTAGATTGATGATATCAAGAAAGGATAAAGCGTGAGACATGATGACTGCTAATCAAATTCGCCAGGGAATCTTAAAAAAACATTCTGTACAGTGTGTTGTGCATACATGAGTTTGTTTGTTTGTTTTTGGCGCGACAGCCCTCAGTGGGCCAGGACCTACTCATTCATGGTGTTTCTAGATCACACACAACGACGCACCACAGTCCGTAGGACTCCTCTGGACGAGTTATTAGCTCGTCGCAGAGACCTCTACCTGACAACACACAACACTCACGACAGACATATCCATGCCCCCGATGGGATTCGAACCCACAATCTCAGCAGACGAGCGACCGCAAACCTACGCCTTAGAGCGCGCGGCCAGTGGGATGAACGCATACGTGATTAGACAGTGTTAAAGTGGATATCAGGGAGTAAGTGTTACGTATGGGTGTGAACAGAACCGAACTGCTGAGTACAGGTGACAGTGGTGGTCATGTATGAATGCAGTTGTGATATATCCCTATGCATGAAAACGGGAAACTTTAGACCACTTTTTTATCCTTCCTTTATTTCCTTTCCTAATCTCTTTCTTTCTCTTGCCTCTCCTCTTAATTCCTCTTCTTAATACGTATTGGGCGATATCCAATCATATTATTCGCAGGTGAACCCAGCCTTCTCTGATAAGAAGACGGATATGAGAGGCTGATCGCGTTAAGCTGGCATAGCCCATAGGTTCACAGTAATTCTAGTTCCCCGATACGAGGTAACCTGCTGTCCAATCATGATAATATCAGAAACAGAACCAGACTTTTCTAGATTAACAACAGATGCTGCCAACATTCATTTGCAAAAGCGCTCGTCAGAGGCTGTTACCACTCCTACTGTGTATCGGCAAGCATCAGGCTAAACACTGGGCTACAGAATGGCAGACCTGATCGGAGGGGGTTCATAGTTTACCTCATTTTCCCTAGAATGAAAATAAGCAAATACTTTTTCTGTGCTCATTATTTAGTACTGTTAAGACGAAGGTAAATTTTTTCCCCTGTGTACGCCACGAAGACATATAGGGGGCGGAAAGGCATAGCTCCACTTATTCCTAACCTCGACGCTAGATGGAGGTTAGTGGTCAACTCCACGCCGCTGCTTCTTTAGCCCCGAGGAAGAACCCCGGTAACCATCGAATATGGGACTGGGTGGACATCATGACTTGTCTGGGCGCTTTGGGAAAGATAAACATCTGTTGTCCCCGTCGGGATTCGAACACCACATCATGCATTCTGCAGCGTAGTCACTATATCTTCTAGTTATCCAGGCTCCGTGCAGCGGAGAAGATGATGCTGAGTAACTTAGAAAACAAAGGGTCAAAATACCACTAAGATCTACCAAAACCCATATATTTGGATATGAAAGGATAGTTCTTACTCATACAAAGCAAATAGGATGATAAACAATATTTCAAAATTTGGTTCCTGCCTCCTTAAACACACCTCATCTCTGTTACACTGATTGAAATTTAAGTTTTGATGTTTTGCTGACCGTGCATCTCAGTATTATCTTGGTAATAACCAACTTAATGCACAAATTCTTGGTTTATAATAAGATTTATTTTATGCCTCTACATGTTTCGAGCACTATGTGCTCATCATCAGGAGGTCAAAACTGTATTATACAGCATCTGGTATCATCACACCTGTGGGTGGCCGTCCCGTGCACAGTCCTCTCTCAACCTGTGCACCGGACGGCCACCTACTGAATGTGATGATACCAGATGCTGTATAATACAATTTTGACCTCCTGATGATGAGCACATAGTGCTCGAAACATGTAGAGGCATACAATAAATCTTATTATGAAACAAGAATTTGTGCGTTAAGTTGGTTAATTACCAAGATGAAAATTTCAAAGTTGTAGCTGGACAGAGCTGCAATGTGAAGGTAACAGGAGGGGTTTTTAGGCGCGTTCGCAAAATTTCGAAAAGCGGGTGTTAGTTTCGTCATGCCCGTCCGTACGTCTGTACGCATGTAACAACTCTCGGCTCCCACTGGACGGATTATCATGAAACCTTATATTGGAGTATTTTTCGAAGCTGTCAAGAACATTCAAAGGTCCTTAAAGTCTGACAAGAACAACCGTTACTTTACATGAAGACCAACATACATTTTTGGTCGAATCCTGCCCAGTTCTTCTTAAAATGAGAAATGTTTCAGACAAAAGTTGTAGAGAAAATCAAAACACACATTTTATACTCAATAACTTCTCTTCGAAAATCCTGCCGTGTATGAGATAATGTGGAAAAATATTTTAGAGTCAGACAGGCTACAGATGACAATATGGCGCATGCGCATTCCACGCTGCATAACTAAGGCAAACAACACACACTCAGAATATGTAATAATTATTGCTTTTCTACTGCAACAATGGGTACACGAAAGCACCCCGTTGTTAGGAAATACGTACATGGCCTGTATTGTTTACTTTTAAATAAGGTGACATGTATAGTAACCAATATTCTGTAACAGGTTAATTAGTATTTATGTCGATCCTACGCATATCTACAGATCTGTGCTATTGCGAAGCTACGAAACAACGAGTCTGTCATTCTGAATTAATTGACAATGAATACAATCATTATGTTTATTTGCTTTGGTGATTCCCCACCTATTATTTAATGTTCCTGCGATTATAAGCAGCGATATTAGACCTGATTTGTTTATCAACATCACAAATTAAACAAATGCACAATTCTGTACAGACGTTTACCCCGGAAACCGCTGAGTGACTGTACCACTGTACGTTGACAGAGGGCGCTAAACTGGCTAACAATGAGGCAGCACCTGTTGTGTGTTTGAATAGGAGACCAGTTACATATGGAGCCAGATTCAGACAATGGACCGTCGTTGCTACACTGTCACTCACGTACGCCCTCCGTACAGTTGTGTGCGCTAAAACTGGGGCAGTAAAACTCTTTACATTCTTCTTGGTAATATGCTCCACAACAAAGTTATAAAATTATGCTTATTACGTTCGTCCTGTCTGTCCGTCCGTCTGTGTTTTCTTATGATATATATGTCTAAAACAACAAGACGGATTTTCATGAAATCTTATGAAGTTGACGATCATTCCTATTTTGGTTCCAGCTCGTAACAAGCATTGCAAATGGCGGACTCCGTGACGTTGTGCCTGGACTTTACATGGCGTTCTGTGCTTTTAAATGACCGACCAATCAGCCAACTAACTCACTCACTAACTCCATGGAGCACAGTTCTTCTTGAGAAGCTAATAGTTACTTAGATAGCTAACAACAAATCCTACGCATTTTGTAGTACCAGGATGTTTATTACCCTATTCAAAGTAGCCCGCTATTCCTCCCTATCCTGAGCCAGATCAATCCTGTTCAGTCTGTCCCTACAGATTTCTGTATAAAATTTATTTTAATATATTAGAAAAATATCAGGAAATTTTAATATAATTGCAAAATATCAGGGAATTTTAATATAATTGCAAAATATCAGGGAATTTTAATATAATTGCAAAATATCAGGCAATTTTAATATAATTGCAAAATATCAGGCAATTTTAATATAATTGCAAAATATCAGGGAATTTTAATATAATTGCAAAATATCAGGGAATTTTAATATAATTGCAAAATATCAGGGAATTTTAATATAATTGCAAAATATCAGGGAATTTTA
>Ga0123354_10010088_pt1 | contig 14513 bp, 4 predicted proteins | sample TergutLab28metaG_2_FD_97872 | JGI IMG/M metagenome (GOLD analysis project Ga0123354, IMG submission 97872) | Labiotermes labralis P4 segment gut microbial communities from Petit-Saut dam, French Guiana - Lab288 P4 | ecosystem: Host-associated > Arthropoda: Insects > Digestive system > Gut ... | reverse complement strand
TTTTGTATATTTCACAGGCATGCTACCAGATAACTTCATGTACAGTCTGTCTTAGTAACTTCATTTCTACACTAATTTACGCTCCCTGAGGATGATCCCATAGAGGGATTGAAACATGTAGGATATATTTTAAATCCATTTTAATCAGATAATAATGTGCAATTAGTTGGTCTTAATAAATATTGTTATCACATTGCACGGTAATAAAATGAAAATACATACGCCCTTATTCAAATTCTTCATTTGCCTCATAACGATTGCCTTATTCCTTAATTTCGTTAGCTGTCACTTCCATTATTTCATAATTTACGTTTCCTTCATTCCGACACAAATTAGGCACTCTGGTGTGGCCTGTCTCTGATTATTTCCCAAAAATTAAATCTCTTCAATAGGACTGTGGTTTCTAAACGCGAAGGACCAGTCCACCGCGAGCCTACTTGTTAGGTTGGCAGTCCTTCTTCCGCTAGAATATTAGTCTGACGATATCCTAAACATCAGTTTATCATTCTCGATTAATTCAGTAGCAGAGAGGTTGAGCTTTAGAGCAATGGTTACCAAAATCTGCTATGCGGAACCCAAGGGATTTAAGAAAAGTTCCGAAGTACTCCGTACATACCGACTCACAAATAAGGTCTATTTATTATTCTGCAAGTTCAGTCTACATGTTTCGGGTGTCAACCACACCCATCATCAGGAGTACACAAAACTGTAACTACAGGCTCCGGTACTGGTCGTACTTTGTGCAGCTACCTCCCTCCAACGTGGTCGCTTGGCCACTTTGCAGGGAGGTAGCTGCACAAAGTATGACCAGTACCGGAGCCTGTAGTTACAGTTTTGTGTACTCCTGATGATGGGTGTGGTTGACACCCGAAACATGTAGAGTGAACTTGCAGAGTAATAAATAGACTGCTTTGTGTTGCATCTCGTTGGACAGTTATTAATATAGATCAGCGATAAACGGAACCATAAACATAAGAAAACGTAAAAAACATCCAAATAAGGCTTTTCAGTTTAAAGAATATCTCTATAAATAATGTTCTTAAAGGAACTAGGACTTTGATGCAATTGTCGCAGATTTTGAATGGGCACTGCCGCTAGAAAATTGTATTATGAACCTCCTGTAATGTAAAGGTTCAAGAAGACAACATATGTGTTCGCTTGTGATATAAATTATTGTCCCAGAACTATAGAAATTGAAATACACCGAATTTTAAACCAACAACTTCACATCGACTACGATAAGCTTCAGTATCCTGATTACTTTTTAGGCGCTTTCGCAAAATTGCGAAAAGCAACTGTTAGTTTCGTCATGTCTGTCCGTCTATCCGTCCGCATGGAACAACTCCGTTTCCGGCAGACGAATTTTCATGAAATTTGATCTTTGAGAGTTTTTCGAAAATTTATCGAGAAAATTGAACTTTTCTTATAATCTGACAAGAATAACGGGTTCTTGACGTAAGTACCATTATACAGTTTTGATCATATCTCGCTCAGTTCTTCTTATAATAAGAAATGTTGCAGACAGATTTGTAGAGAAAATCAACACCCACGTTTTGTGTTCAGTAACTTTTTTCCGAAAAAAAGTGCCGTTTGTGAGATAATGTGGAGAAATATGGTATAGCCAGACAGCCCCCAGGTGACAATATTATACGGCGCATGTACTTTGCGTACTGGATAATTAAGGTTACACACACACACACACACACACACACTCAGAATAGGTAATACGTATTACTTTTCCGCTGTAACGGTGGTTAAGTGAAGGTTGTACGTTCATTGCAACTCTTGTTTAGAACAACGTAGGTTCCGGCACGTTGTATTTGAATATATGTGTTTTACTCTTCGATATACTGCAGGTTTTCTCAAAACTGAAAGGCTTTCGCAGCGAAGTAATTTTGACAAATAATGCGTTAGAGAGCAATGCTTTTTTGTAACCAGAGTTGTTCATTACTTGAAACACATCATAGTTGTTGTCTGGAGTCGTGTGATTGAGGATTCGAACCGCAAGGAATCGAAGAAATGAGTTATGTTTGAGATTATAGGTTTTCTTTCTTGCGGGTAAGAAATTTTTATTTTAGACTTTGGCCTATAACACGTGTGGTTTGGTAAAAGGGTACCACCATTTTGAAGGAACCTGCAGTCTCTGTCTTCATTGCTTCGAAATATGCATATCTTTTGACGAGTCCTACGTTTCCTAACATCCTAAAAAAGGAATTTTCAACGTTGTTGTGAGAACCTCAAATCTTCCACTACTGATTTAGTCGTTAGTGCAGAAGCAAGACTGGCGTTGAGACAGTGCAATATCGGGGGTTGTTACTGAAGGTTTCGTGGAAACTACAGCCTCCATCCTCAGGGTAGAAATGCTGCAGTGCCTTAAATATTTGTAGGCATTATGCCCTTCCGAAATGTTACTGTCCTTTAACGTATTGTACATTTCCGCAGCTCAGAAAGCTAGAAAATAAGGTATTTCCGTAACCTGCAACTGCAGGTATATTAATGACAATGTCCAATGCTAAGACTGTGTAGTGTCGGCGATGAATGAATGAACTCGTTTTGTGGGTGGAATGATGCTGACAGCGAATAACGGAAGTGCTCGGAGTGAAACCTCCCCCCAGTGCCTCTTCGACCAACACAATTGCCGTATGGACTGCCTTGGGATAGAACCTGGGCCTTTGCGGTGAGACACTGGCGACTAGCCGCCTGATAAATGACACGGACCCGCAAATGTAGGCGTTCAGCACAAAATTTAATTAAGCCAAGTTAAGTGGTTTCAAAGTCGAAGCCAACGGACTAGAGGACGGGTAGACCAATACGATATCCCATTTCACTTGACGCAAAAGTGGCATCGAGAAAAATTTCCGTAAATGGTGTGTAGTGGACCGTAGTTACACTGAATAACGAATGTCACAATTCGCATTTCTGTGGTGCCCTATCATCTCATATTTCTAACCCCAGTATTGTATAGGCATTCGGTATTTGGGGAAGCTTAAAAGCAAGATTTGTCACCTAAGTATAATATGGTTAAATATGTGAATGATTTAATACCAAACGAGATAGTCGTAAAATAATTGGAACTGTTTATTCCATATGATTAATAACATTTCAGTGTACACAGTGAGACCGAAGTGTGACAACAGTAGTTATGTTTACGGATGATGTATTTACCCTTACTGAATGTGTTAGTTTAGCATGACTGTTATCACTTTCGTATAAGCGTAACCTTCGTCTGCAACCGAACGTTGTGCTGCCGGATTTGCAAGTGCATAATTTTCCCGATCCCTGTCCTGAAAATTTGGTATTAGAATATCAATCTTGAAATCGGTTAATTTACTGGGATTTGATACATATTATGTTTCTAAAAGCAAATTACGGGAAAATACGTTGAACAGGCCACGAACACTTCCCTCGAAGCCTTCGTTGTTCACTTGAAAATCGTTCTACCAATTAACACGCGCAGATAGAAGAATAAGTTTGTATAATCCACGGATCCCGCAGTGGTGCAGGTAGAAGAATAAAGTTTGTATAATCCACGGATCCTGCAGTGGTGCAGGTAGAAGAATAAGTTTGTATAATCCACGGATCCTGCAGTGGTGCAGGTAGAAGAATAAGTTTGCATAATCCACGGTTCCCGCAGTGGTGCAGGTAGAAGAGTATGTTTATATAATTTACGGATCCCGCAGTGGTGCAGGTAGAAGAATATGTTTCTCTAATCCACGGTTCCCGCAGTGATGCAGGTAGAAGAATAAGTTTTTATAATCCACGGATCCCGCAGTGGTGCAAGTAGAAGAATAAAATTATATAATTCACGGATCCCGCAGTGGTGCAGGTAGAAGAATAAGTTCATATAATCCACGGATCCCGCAGTGAATGTACCAGTTAGAGTATGACATAGAGAAGGGGTGGGGGCTGGAACTTGATTAAGAAAGAATAGGTTTTACTTTTATAGATTCGTCTAAAACGAGCGAAAGGATGAATGATTTGTGCAAATTTATATGAACCGTGAATTGCGGACTAAAAATCTAGACACCAAATATTTACACAATTCATACATATTTACCCGATTTACGCAAAATAAACAGGAACTTTACCCATTCGTTATTTGCAGAGTGTGTAATAAATGGACCTCGTTTATATCTGTGTGTTTTGAACGGTCAATATATATTTGCAAAGAATGAATTAACGAACTTTGTGGAACAGGATGCGACAGGAGTGTCTGACTGTCGATCGATTACTCAAGAAATGGCCTTTGGGCCGTACAGCCGTAGTGAACTTCTCATGAATAGAGCACCTAATGGTTTAAATAAATATTATCCATTTTAACTCAAGTTATGATTGACATGAGGGAGATGTACGCACGAATATACAACTAAATAAAAACATTGCCACAGACTTTCAGATATAAGTGTATGTGAATGCTCGTGGTTTGAGTTTGAACAATTTTTGGTGATCCAAACTTTAAAATTTACATTGAAATATCCGTCATGTATGTAATAATGCGCAAAACCCAATTTGAGAAGTAAAAGGATAAAATGCAGAACATCATATACAGGGTGATATTGTGAATGTCAAGGATCTAGTAAAAGGCAGATTTTAATGGTACATCTGGGAGCATGTGTAAACTTTAATTTCACATTGTCAGTGCTTATCAGCGCGTATTTCACACTAACTGCTGCTTAGAGGATCTTACTAAGAGCGTCATTACTTGTTTCGTTGATTAAGAAGCTTCTCGAAATAACAGTACACAGATGTTTATGCCGACATTACGAAACCCCTTCACTGTGTACTATGAAACAACTGAATGCATTTTACCTGTTTACACACTATTGCATTATTTCTGCATTATTTTTCCATCTACAATTACGTCGCAGAAACTTTTCTGTGTATATATGTAGGTGTATTGTACAATAAAATAATTTGGTTCTAATCAAATATATTTGTCAATATATCAAAAGTATTGCTGTAAATATTCTCTAGTACCTTCCGATCGCACTATGGCCCTGGGGTCGACTAAGCCTCTAATAGAAATGAGTACCAGGAGCATTTCCTGGGGGTAAAGGCGGCTGGTGTTTAAGTCTGACAACCTTACTACCATCCTGTGCCGTTGTCATGAAATCTGGGAACCTTAACTTCCTGGAACCCTCTGGGCCACTCCAGGCCTGTAACTGGACTGGTTTAGCTTTATGTATGAAGTGGGTCTAAGTAATTTTTCGACAGAATAAAATGAGAAAATAATTTATATAAATTTATATTCAAGCCGCTTCTGCCGAAGATAAGGAGAAACACGCGACGATTACGCTTGCCAGTGGAAGATATATAGTAAGAATTTGGGCATCTTTTGTAAGTTCCTTTAGTTCAGAAGACGTGAATTGTGTAACGAAGTTTCCTTGGAATGTGAATTAAACTCCGGTTTCTGTCAGGTATGTCTAGCTTTAGTTCTCATAACCGACGCAGAAATTATTCAGTGACGTGAATAGCACAATAATGAAGTATAGGCTTATTTCAAGAGAAAAATTTCCCTTAGGAAACAATGGAAGAAGAAACAGGCCCCATTTAACATCCTCTCACGCACCGTAATAAAATAGCTGTTGCCAAACTTTTGGAATTTTTATTTTGAATTCATTTTTACTAAATACGTAACGAGTTTCAAACAGTGAGGCCCTTATTATCAGGATCTGTTGGAACTGCATAATATGAAAACCCCTAGCTCCTATTAAACGCTTGCTTCCAGAGATTTTAATATATTCAAGCACTATTGATTAAAGTTTGTAGATCCGCACAGTCCTCCTTGCCTCTTAAGTAGATTAATTTGGAAGCTTAGAATCATCTGGGAAATATAATATTATTGTTTCGGAAACTTTGCTACTCTCCCTGAGACAGTCTATTACGAGTTGTTTAGTCAGCCTGGTGAGAATGCAAAATGAAAGCAACTATTATCTACAGAATGATGAAAGAGAAAGATCTGGTTATAGTGCGTGGCTGTGCCACTGTGTGTGTAGCAGCTAATGAATGTTAAACATGTTTGAAATGACAACCTATATGGACAAAATGTCACACTTGGCACGGTGTTGTGTATAGAAGACTAAATACATATATTCTGGAAAAGTGACTGTAATTTGTTTCACTGATGTATAGCAGATTAGTAGCATAGTTTCTGTATTTGAAATCTTCACAGAAATCTGATTACGTATTTCTACTTCCAATCTCTGTGCATTTAAGAAGACTTACAAAATTATTGTACTATCTAAAGCCGTTGGTTAGCTGTTTGAATCCCAGCGATGGTTCTGTGTTATATGTACTGCAGTATCAAGAAATTCTGCGTTCTGTCAGCATGGTTTCAGTAGTTCCCATGATTACGTAATGAACACCTGTTACGTCCTTACAGTCAAAAGATTGATTTTGAACACATACACGGAATATGTCTCATTGATGCAGGAACACATGCTGTGTGCATCAGTTGAATATATGCCAATACTTAAAGGGCTAACAAACTTGTTATCACTGTGACGGAACGTCGAACGTCGTAAAAACGAACTCTTAACTGTTGGATACGTTCCTGAGCCACTTCCATCCATCTCTCAAGCCCTTCCTTCCCTAAGGTGAATCTTAATATTTTTATTCAATCTTTTAATTACGACGATTTCTGGAAGTTTATAAAAAAAGTCATATGTCCATTAATTTTCTTTCACATGTTACTCGCTTATGGCATTGCGCGGCAGATATCCATTTCAAATTTCGGCCTGGACGGTCACAATATGGAGAGTTAGCCTTTCCTTATTCCCTCCTGGCAGACTCCAAAGTAGAAGGTAAAACTTTACATGACCGCCTTTGTCCACAATATTTCCTAATCTTAATTCATCATTATCATAATCAAACAATCGACGATCCATGATTTTAATTACGGTTTGCGAGTTCAATTAACTGCAAGCAGAAAATACTGCACGTGGCTGAATACCCTTTTCATCATGACCTCCAGGATAACACCACTCTTCCGGTATTCAGAAGTACTCTACGTACAAAACGCGGAGTTCCGTATTATATAATATATTAAATGGCACATTTACTTCGAAAGGCGTTATTGCTGACATGAAAATGGTATAAGCGTGCAGGTAAAAAGATAAACTTGATCCCCTGTTATAAAGTTCAGAGAAAGAAAAGCATGACGTACGAATGTGAGTACGAACGACGCAATGTAGTTTGATGTTTTTTAACCACTGAACCTGAAGTCTGTTTATTAGGTTCATATGATGTTTGAGACACTTTGTGCGCCTTCGTTTGCACAATATTTTGCAGATCTTAACTGTAATTATTATGTTAAAAGTATTCTGTCTGTCTATTCCACCCGTATGGAAGACTCGGGAGATATAATTCTTTGAGTCCATGCGGTCAGTTTTATCCTCCTTTCGGGTCCTAGTCCAACTGTAGAGACCAGACTTCTGCCCTTTTGCAGGACACAATGCAGAATTGTTACCTGGCCTCCTTAGAGGACATAACAGCCTGAGAAGACATCTTCACTTAATTTGGCTGATTAACAGTCCCTTATGTAGGAGGTGTGGAGCAGAAGAAAATACCTCAACCCACGTTTTGTGTGAGTGCGACGCTCTGGCTTCACTTAGACATGTATATTTGAATAAAGAGAGACCAACTTGATGTCACTTGCTTTATTATTTCATTATTTAATGCTCAACATGTTTCGGATGTTAATACATCTATCCTCAGGAGCTTGTGATTTATTTGATGAGTTATTTCATGGGTTGTATTGTTCTGGTTCGATGTGTATTGGTGTTACGTTGTGGTGTGGCTGGGGTGGTGTGGTATCCGTATGCAGGCTGAAGCCACACCACCCGAGCCAAACCACAACGTAACACCAACACACATCGAACCAGAACAATACAACCCATGAAATAACTCATCAAATAAATCACAAGCTCCTGAGGATAGATGCATTAACATCCGAAACATGTTGAGCAGTAAATAATGAAATAATAAAGCAAGTGACATCAAGTTGGTCTCTCTTCATTCAACTATCAAGATGATGCACGGTCCAATAAACATAAGATTAGACATGTATATTTTGGTTCCTTTTTTTGGACCCAGAGAATGTTAAAGAGTCTGTCTGGGGGCCATCTGGAACTTCAGTAAAAGAACAGGGCTCCCTTGACTTGACATCGGATTAGGGGGCACAAAGGGCCCGTCTAAAGGCCTAGGTTCATCGGTACTGAAAGGGCTCGAACCCAGTCACTATTCTAGTCTAATCGAATTTAATCTTTATCTTCCTTCGTGAATATTTGTAACAATGTTTAGAAATCAAATTCGGACATCTGTTTTATCGCATGTCGATTATTCTGTCTTTCAGCCATCTGAAATACGAATCACAGAGTGACTTTCATAGAAAATTCTGCATTATGTTTTTATTTTTTCAGAGGCGTCTGTTTGACAATGACTTCTCAAAACAACCTAAGACATTTATATTCAAATGACAATTAGACAGAGAACTTTGCTCTCTCATTTGTATTTTTCGCCATTTCTTATTTATAACAAGGCACGAACCCCGTTAAATTTTCGTTGAGACTAGCTGTTGAGAAAATAATTTCGGTGCATATGCAACATGCTTGCGTTTACGAACAAATTATTGTACCCATACTCTTGTAAAGTTCTATGGCTCACGATGTCTGTTTAATTGTCACCCACTGTTCCATATTTTAGCTCTTGAAGAAAAAACGATTTTTTATAAGGCTTTTACTGAACATGCATTTCTTGAAGTTCCAAAAATACAGCTACTTTATTTGTAACAGAGTTAAGCAAGTACAAACACTAAACTGTGCTGCTATATACAGAGTTGCGGTATAAACTTCATGAGAAAATTTGTACAAAGTCATACGGAATCAAGCATGTCGTTACCGCCAGTTTTAAGTCTGCTGTTATCTAACTTTATTCATAAATACTACCAACTTTGATGCCTTCTGTCACACGTAGGGGTCATATCTAGCGACAAAATAGCATACATAACCTTCCGCTAGTTTATTGCAAATAGGCAGAATACCCGTACAATAAAAAAGCTTTAGTGTATGAAATATTATTTTTCAAAGAAACCAAAGCAAAAATGAGATATAATTACGAACTTTATTTTGACAGTAACATGAAAGAGAATTGTATTAAGTTACTTCCAAATTAAAGAAAACGTCGTTTCTCGAAACCATAAGACCGGAACATAGCTTTTGGAATAAGTGGATTACATCTCTACACGGCCTTTAGTCTGCACCTAGGAGACAAAGATTTCCAAGCACAACTGTAGAAACTTACTATTCCGTTGCAAATGTTTACAGTCTTACAGAGTTGTTAGTATTTTTAAAGTTTTTTGAATTTATTTTTGCGAAAAACCCTACATTAATATGAACGGCATATTGTAGGTTATATTGTCAACTTGCCGAAAGTAACTTTAGAATATTCCACCGTATCGTTGTGTTGTTCGGGTAATTAACAACCTATAAGAAATACACAACGGAACGATATCACTCAAGATCTGCTTGTTACATTACAAATAGTACTTCACCCACCTTGTATAAACGTGTTCAAAATGCACCTCCGCAACACATTTCAGTTTCCTACATGAAATCATTTGTTATTCGCCTCAGTGAAATCGAAAGGCAAGGAATTTTTTTCACGCCGCCATGTTTTGATGTTATTTTATACATAATAATTATATTCATAATGTATACTTATTTGTTATATTCGACATCGGACTAGATTGAGAATTTAAATTAAAAAGGGAAACTGTTTTACTTGGTGTGTTGACGTGTTCCGATAAATGATCGTTCTAGGTAGACCTCTGTATAAATTAATTGACATTCTGGATATCGCTTCCCCAGTCAAATGTCAAGACTGCGTAAGGTTGTTACGAATTAAAGTACTTTTTGTGTTTGATGTTGTATGTTTGTATCACTGAGCATCGCGAAATAAACTGTGGGTATAGCGAAATGTTTGTTTCATTTTGAATGTCGCTTTCCAGTCCTTTGCAGGAATGTGTCATAATTAAAATTAATTGCACGCCTTATGACGTATTATGGGCACATTGCTGCACATGTAAGAGGACCTAGGCATTTAGTTGGCACGATGAAACCCCTTTTTTTGCAGTCCCATGTTAAGCAGCAAAATTGGATTTAAATAAAAATGTAGTTGGCACTATGAAACCCCTTTTGCAGTCCCATGTGAAGCAGCGAAGTTGGATTTATATAAAAATTTGGTTGGTAATATGAAACCCCTTTTGCAGTCCCATGTTAAGCAAATTTGGATTTAAATAAAAATTTCGAAGCCCATGGACTATCTGACGTTAAAATTAACGAAATTCAAAAAGGATTTTTATCCAGAGTGACTTTGCGTTGTGAAAATTCCTGTTCAATTTGAGGTCGGAGCGATGGGCAACGTTAAAGTTGAGAAGAGTAAGTTGAATATGTTGGAGTTTCATAGATTCAGTTTAATTAGTCTTCAAACAAATTTATCGGAATTAATTTGTCATTCTTCATATTTTTTTTATGCAGTATCGGAGTGAGTAATATTTATAAAACTTTAACACAACAAATGTTTCTGTGTGAATGAGATAATTTAAAATTCACGCGCTCTCAGTGTTGAAGGCGTACTCACCCGTGCGTCCCCGTGTCAAACCAGTGACTTGCTGCTTATCCGGGAGACAACTTTTCTTGCTATTCACGCCCGTATCAATTCCGCGTCGCGTGACAAGTCAAGTGACACTTGAGGGAACCTCACCGCTGACAATGCAACAATGCCACTGTGGTGCTCGTCTTGCACAGTGCGGGTCGTCCGCCCGCCCTCAAGCTTTCGTTATATGACGGCGACGCAGTGGTGAGCAGGCGCAATTCACTGCAAACCCCCTCCCCCAAAAAAGCTGTTTGGGAAGGAGGGGTGTAGAGAAGCTACGTTGGCTCCTGTTGCTTCTCGCTCCATCATCCCCAAACCTCGTAGTGGTAGGAGTTCCAACCCTCTTAAACTCCTTCCTCATATATAGTCTGCGCTTTCCCAACTGCTTCAGACAAGACTATTAGCTACTGGGATTTATAACATGAGCTATATAATAGCAAATAACCCGAGTAAATATGTGGTGGATAGTTTTCCACAGTGCCCAGAAACTGCGTTGTTACGCGCTCGTAGGAAACAACAAAAAAAAAACAACATAGTAAGAAGCAAAATGGTCATCCACCAACCACATAAACATGAAGAGTTTCTAGAATTGAAGAAAATTCACTACGGGAAGGGGAGAGGGGGGGGGGATAGAGGGAATTGAGCAAGTAGTTGACATTGTCTCAATAAGCGGGAATTTATTGAACTCTGAGTTGGCAGCAAAATACAACGGCAAATTTCTCTTAATTGCCCTTTCATCTTTGTCTCGCGTATTTCTCCACTCGCTTTTGTTCCGAAATTATAATTGCATTGCTCTCGCCTCGCTTGCCACAGAATGAACAAGACTAATTCACTCCCCACTGCAGGTGGTTCTTCGTGTTTGATTACACTTCTCATATTTTGGTACTGCTTGGATTGGAGATGAACTTTGTATCAGCTGTATACTAAGGCTTTATTGTCGATCCGGCAGTCAGTAAAGTGTCTAGGTGGGGAAAACGTTCAGTTGTCACCTTCGTCAGTGACCAAACCGCGATTCTAAGCGGTCGATGCTGACAATAGTGAGGTAGGAACTGACACTGTTCAAGCCGCTCCGACATCTAGAATGCATGGAATTTTCAGGCGTATATATTCGTGATGACACCGTGTTTAGGGATATGAACAGCTTTTGTTTTTTTTTTTTTACATGCGTAGCCACAATTAGAGGAGGGCTCTTCTTCAGTTTCCTCCGTACCTTGAAATGATTGTGATGCTACTAATAGCAAGAGTTGAAAGTCATGCTCCGAAGGGTGACTTAACTTTTGGCAAATTCATTTTTACTTCTTTATATTGAGCAATGGTTTTTAAGTCGTCTTTAGGCGCGTTCGCAAAATTGCGAAAAGCGACTATTAGCTTCATCATATCTGTCCGTCGGCATGGAACAGCTCGGCTCCCACTGGGCAGATTTACGTTAAATTTGATAGTATTTATCGAGAATATATCGAGAAAATTCAAGCTCAATTAAAGTATGACAATAATAAGGGGTGCTTTACATGAAGACCTATGTGCGTTTATTGCAGTATCTTGCTCGATTATTGTTAGAATGAGAAATATTTCAGACAAAATTTGTAGAGAAAATCAAATCACACGTTTTGTGTCCAATAGCCTTTTTTTTTTAAAAATTTTAACTTTTTGAGATAATTTGGAATAATATGGTAGTGCCGGACAGGCCACAGGTGAAAATGTAGGGCTTTTGCGCATTGCTTGCTGGATACCTAAGGCTAGAAACTCACCCTCAGAATGTGTAATGTTTATTGCTTTTCAACTGCAACAATGGTTAACACGAACGTGCTTCAGTATTATATTACACATACATTGCGTGTCTTGTTTTTTTCCTATACAGATATTTTATTCATAAAGTCAAACAACCAGATGGCTGTATGGTGTGAAATATATGAGGGATATAAAATGCGTGAAATGGTTTATTCACAAAATCTGAAAATAGGAAATCTAGAAATGGATGGGATTCTGATGTTAAACTGGTTCATAAAGAAATGTGGCGTGTGAATGTAGACACGATTCAACTGTCTTAGAATAGGATCTAATAAACGATACGTGGGTATATTTCCCGCCTTGTATACAGCACAAAGTTGTATTACCGCGACCTGAGCAGCAATTTACTTGGTCCTACCCCGATTAGTCTGAGTGCGGTCCACATCCATGCACGGCACCTACTATGACATTCACAGGCTTCTCACTGTCTCTCAATTCAGAATGGAAGTTTTCTGTTTGTCCCAACTTTTTCCCACATGCAGTATCAAGGATGATGCCAAACAAATGCCTTTCTGCTATTGTAAAAACTTTTGATGTCTGTGGAAATGGAAGAGGTTTATTCTTGCAATTGTTTGACCATTGTACCGTCTTCACAAGTTCCATGTGAGTGTTATTTACGCTAAAGAATAACACAGACGTAATACATAATTCAAAAGTTTTGTTTTATGATTCATTGATTAATTTTTTTGTTTGTTACGTTTCGTGTATTACTTAACCTGTGTTGATTTCGTCAGGTAACTCTATAATATCTACTTCTGTGTACGTACGGCACGGATATATGTACTGGCCTGTTTTAAGTACAATTTCCACAAACACAATTATCGTAAAATTTCAAAGGGTTTTTTTTGTAGTTGTGTAAAACATATTCGAAGGTGGACTGTAAATTTTCTCGCGTGTGCAGCATTTCCAGCAAAAATTACTTCTTACACATTACACAGTATCATTAATTTCAAAATTTTGACAAGACAGCTGCATTATGTTACACCACTCTACCTGATGGTAGAAAATATGCACTATTTTTGAGTAGTGTGCTTTTGTTCAGTAAATATGGACACTGAAATGCCGACTCAGAAATACTTTAAAATTACACTTCTTTTCCCAGACAACGCTTTTCAATGAATTTTCGTTTTGTGAGATATTGTACTCTTTAAACATTTGGTTACCTTAAGTGAAACACCTGAAGCTGAAAGAGGCTAAACTGGAATCAGATCCTTACCGATGTATTCTGCTGGTATTTTCATCAGTAAAAAGTAAAACGGAAAGTGCACTCTTGTACAGGAACTGAGGCTCTGTACAGGCCGTAAGTCCCATATGGGGAGTAGAGGTATATCTCTACTCTTTCTTGACCACGGCACTAGAAGGGGATGCTGGGTCAGCGCCACGCTCCGGCCGCTCTTTACCCCCAGGAAAGACCCGGTACCCATTATACAGGAGGCTGGGTGTGCTCCTGGGCCGGTCTGGACAGGTGGGGAAAATCTCGCCCCCCCACCGGGATCCGATACCCGGACCGTCCAACCCGTAGCCAGTCACTATACCGACTACGCTACCCGGTCCGCATTTTCATCAGTGATATAATTTAAATTAATAGTATTCACGATTTCCCTGTAAATCTAAATGTTACTGATTCCAGGTAAGTGAGAATTAAGTTCGTGCTCGGTGGTTGACTCAAACATATATACGAGGCAAAGTGCCTTGTCTTCGACATTGAAAATAGTGCATTCAGCTTCTACGTAATTTTGTAGACATTAGGATGCATTCCAGACACGACATAACAACTACCCTGAATAATAAAGCAACAATTGTCAATATGTTGTTTATAAATTCACGACGGCGTTTCATACTCAGAGAAACAGATCTGATACATGCGATAGTAGTAATAGTGGAAAGAGTAGAGGAAAACTGAAGATAAAAAACTTGCACAAACTTGGTAGTATAGTGTAGTGTATAGAGTGTATAGAGTGTAGAGTTATACCATCCTCTTTGTATTTTCTTTCAATAAAAAGCTGAAGGTTTTAGTGCCTCACTTTTAATAGGGTTGTGCGACTATCGGGAGCAATCTGTGTGTGTGTGTG
>Ga0123354_10010084_pt1 | contig 14514 bp, 8 predicted proteins | sample TergutLab28metaG_2_FD_97872 | JGI IMG/M metagenome (GOLD analysis project Ga0123354, IMG submission 97872) | Labiotermes labralis P4 segment gut microbial communities from Petit-Saut dam, French Guiana - Lab288 P4 | ecosystem: Host-associated > Arthropoda: Insects > Digestive system > Gut ... | reverse complement strand
CAACCTCCTGGAGATCCGTCCTAATATTATCCACCCATCTACGCCTAGGTCTCCCCAGTGGCCTCTTTCCCTCCGGTTTCCCCACCAAGACCCTATACACCCCCTCTTCTCACCCATACGCGCCACATGCCCAACCCATCTCATTCTTCTCGATTTTATCACCCGCACAATATTGGGTGAGAAGTACAAATCATTTAGCTCCTCGTTATGCAATCTCCTCCCCCATTCCCCCGTTACCTCGTCCCTCCTAGGTCCAAATATTCTCCTTAATACCATGTTCTCAAACACCCTCAGCTTCCTTTCCTCCCGCAATGTCAACGACCAAGTTTCACACCCAAGCAAAACAACAGGCAAAATTATAGTTCTATATATCTTGATCTTTAAATTTTTTGATAGCAACCTGGAAGGCAAAGATTCTGGACCGAGTGATAGCAAGCATTTCCTGACCTCAATCTACTCTTAATTTCTTCCGCAATAGAATTTTGATTTGTTAAAGTTGTTCCCAAATATTTAAACTCTTCCACCCTCTCTAAGGTATTATTACCCTAACATTCAGAATTTCTGTGTTCTGCCCACAATGCATTTATGTGTTTTGCGTGGATCTCAGAACAAACAGCGATTATTTCTCTATACAGCATTAACTTAACGGTTTTTATAACCGAGGCAGAGAGTGTTTACTGCGCGGTACGAACTGGGTCTTTAAATCAGACAGATACACTTACGTCCTTAAAGGCTAGTATTTATACCTTTGAAATTATGGTTTTTGATGGTATTAGTTAAAAGTGCCCCAGATACAGGATAATTTCATTCATAATTCGAACCAGTGCAGGCCAACAATGCACTGTTAAGACAACAAACAGTTCGCCCCAGCTGTTTCCCGCGGGGCACAATTTCTTCCCGTCCCACAACAGGTGTGGGGCAGACTGTTACAAGAGACGTGGTGCAGTGAGCGAGACGGATTGTGCATCCACATGGGGTGTTCTGAAATCCGACTGGTGGTTAGTGCTTCGCAGTAACTAAACAGCCAGTTACTGTTGAGTTGCAATATCATTCGTAATGGTATCAGTAATACCACGATGAAACACACAGTGATAGTGACAATAACATAAGGAGAATTACAGTCACAGTAAGGTAAAGGTAAAGTGATCCCGTTATAGGTCCGGTGTGGCCCAGAGGGTGGGTAGAGGTATAGCTCTACTCTCCCATGACCGCGCACTAGAAGGGGGTGAGTGGTAAGCAGCACGCCCCGGCCACACTTTACTTCCGGGAAAGACCCGGTACCCATTTTACAGGAGGCTGGATGGGCCCCACATAAAACTCGTCCCCACCGGGATTCGATCCCGGACCGTCTAGCCCGTAGCCAGTCGCTATACCGACTGAGCTACCTGGCCCACATAACAGTCACAGTAATATAATGATAATAATAATAATAATAGGTTCTCATATTAATAGTAATAATCGGTGTTAATTAAGCATAAAACAACAAGACGTATGGAGGAATGGAGTTACAGCGCCACACTTTCTCAGCCTCTGCAATATATAAGAGAGTGATTAGTTTCACGTTCCAGCCGCTAAATCCAATGGAAGGGAGTCCTGGTAACCTTTGGATAATTTGCTGTAAGACACAGAACACCTTAAGATGCAGTGCCAAAACGAATAAGGTAGCGTATTGCCTCTGTCCGGATTCGAACTTCGATTCCTTTGCCGCCCAGTCCTTACCCAAACTGCAAAATTAAACCAATTATCGAAAAGCATAAGAAAAATTAGTTTCGGAAATACATATATAAGGGAGAGGAAACCGCGAGAAATTATACAAAATTTTGGTCGTAATGCGAAAGTGAAATGATTTCTCGGAACTCAAAGGCACAGTAAAGTGGGCCCTGTCCAGATCATGAACGTGTGAGGGCTAGAGGTGTAACTCCACTCATTCGTAACCTCGGCACCACATGGAGGTCAGAGGTGAACTTCATGACCCGGCCGCTTTACCCCGGGGGCGAAAAAAAAAAACACTGGACCTGAGTAGACCCCAGAACGGGCTTGCATTTTTGGGAAAGGGGAACAACTGTTGCGCCTCAAATAAGATAAAAAAAGAATAATCGAAGGGGTTTTTAAGCTGTAGAATAGACCAAACTCATTTCGATAGTGAGATTCAGAGTACCTGAAGAGTACCATGAACCCTTAAGAAGTTCGCAGGAAGTTACTCAGAAACATCGGTACCTACTTATCAAACCACACGGCGTCACAAAGCAGAAGGTGGTAACATTCATATTCAACGCGAATGATATCACCAGGTATCACAGGGTTTAGGACAGGTTCAAATGGAGGTGTTCAGTGAACACAAACTAATACGAATAACTCGCTGCCTTGTTTAAAACGCACAGCAGATTTGCTGGCCCCACAAAACATCTGAAATGTGTACCGAACAAAAAGATAAGTTTCAAAATGGGGTCGATTTTTTTCCGTCAGCCCTTGTCTTCCCTACAACGTGACAACTAATTAGAAGTTTCTAGCATTTTACCAGCCGCCCCGGTGGGATTGCCCTCTATTGTGTTTTACTTCCTTCTATCAAATCAACAAGATGCGACGCGCACCCATGCAACCAATCCGTCTTCTCTCTGCTTTCCCCCCTGTCAGTAATTCACAACAAAGTTTCTGTTACTTGTTACGAGAAAAAGATAAAAGAAAGAGTGGAAGGACGCAATTTACTGGCGTCCAAACGTGGTCTCTGTAATTCCACGTTAACTATACAGCGTCGTTTTCCTTTTACTGCGCATATTAAAGCTAATGGCAACGTATAAATTTCAGTCCATATACTTAAATAAGCTCCAAGACACGAAGAACATTACGGAGGGAATTAAACTCGGCAAGTGATAAGCTTCAAGTCTCGGCCGTCTTATCTCTGCTTTCTATTGGAATGGATGTTTCGGGGTTGGCCAATTTTTCTGAAAGATGAGGATAAGTGAAAATTCTTTGGCCTCTGTCTGAAACGAAATATCATTTTGTGTCTTTTTTCTGAAAGATGAGGATAAGTGAAAATTCTTTGGCCTCTGCCTGAAACGAAATATCATTTTGTGTCTTTTGCTCAAAGTAGTCGAGTTGGAATAAAGAAGTTCGGGTTGTATCCATCCCGCCCGCTCGCACTGTCCCTCTGAAATGAGGTGTATACCGATTTCTAAGGAATTAGACAATCACACACACAAATACATCTGTCAGTAGAATTTAGTTTCGTTTCAGCTAAGTATAATGTAACAGCTGCTGTACATAAATCTTAAAACATGGATCTTCATAGCCCTCCTCATAAAAGTTTTATCGAAAGATGTTCACAAACCAGAACCCGATGACGTCCAAATTATTTTTGTGACGACGAAACACGACATACTCTTGTTATAAGAGAAATAGACAAGGAAATTGCAGGTCTGAGCAAAATTCAGCGGTTTAAAGGGGGCGGTGCGATAGGACTCTTTACTAAATATTTGGATTTTATCTGTGTTTGTTTCACAATGCGGCTAGTACTTCAAATTATATCACGTGTAGTGGCATGGTTATCAGTGATGAGTGAAATGGACAGCATTTGAAAAAAATCGGTTTCTGATTTAAGGCCATATCACAACAAGTGACTGGGTGGGGAGAAAATATGAAAATGACGTCTGTCCTGGCAGAGATTCAAACTTGAGAACTTACGAAAAAAAGCCTGCCGAGTAATCGCCACATCAAAACCAACTTTACATAACCTAACTTAACCTAACCTAAACTAACCTAACCTTAGTTTACCTAAACTAAATTACCTAACCGAACATAACCTAACCTAATCTTAACTTAACTTACCCAACCTAACCTAATATAACCTAACCTTACATAACCTAAATTAACCTAACCTAACCTAAACTTACCTAAACTAACCTAACCTTTCCTTACCTAACCTAAACTTACCTAACCGAACTTTAACCTAACCTAACCTAACCTAACCTAACCTAACGTTACCTTACCTAACCTAATTTTATCTTACCTAAACTAACCTTACTTAATTTTACCTAACCTAACCTAACCCAACCCAACCTAACCTAACCTAACCTAACCTAACCTAACTTAACCTAACCTAACCTAACCTACAGTGAGAAACGGCCGGTTTCACTACAGTGCAGCAGTACTTATGTACTGCACTAAGCAGAAGCTACTCACAAAGAACTCTGTTTATTTGGAGTCTGTGTCACTTCCGAATTCGTGCAGCGAAAATGGTGTCACGCTAATCAGCAAAATACAGTAAATATGCCCGAGGGGGAGTTCCAACTGCAGTATCCACTCCGTCAGCACTTCCTTTCAGGCAGCACGGTACAGTGGGAGTTATGGGGCGCCTTAGGAGGACAAGTCCAACAAAAGCTACACGAGGGAAGCCTGTGGCCTACATTCATATAAAATGGTGGCGTTCAGTCTTGGGATGGGGACGATAAGACGGCGTCGCTAACGTCCAGTAGAGTATCATCACCATCATCACCAACAACAGCTTTGCTGATAAATATAATGATGATGACAGTAACGATTCGTTTTATTTATACTGATTCAAAAACCCTAGTGGGGGATTACAAACCCAGCACTATCGTAACAAGGAACATAGTGACACATCACGTATTACATACGCGCGTAACAGTAAACACGATTACAAACCCAGCACTATCGTAACAACAAACATACGTGACACATCACATATTACATAGTGACACATAACGTATTACATACGCGCATAACAGTAAACATGATTACGCGAGTGCAAAAACAAACATAAAAAGAAGAAAACACGAGGCCAAAACAACGCAACAAAATCCAATAAACGAACCAATAACAGTTAAAAATTAAAAAAACCCTTAAATATAACGTAGGAAATGTCATCCCTGGTGTTAATATGCGAAATTATATCAACTGATGAAGTGTATTAAGACTTACAATTTTTTTGGCAGTCTTCAGTAAGATTTGCTTAGGAAAGGTGGGTTTGAACCTGTACTAACAGAAGGTCGACGTCTAGCAACAAGTAAAATTTAAGATACTACTTCACTGTAGGTAAGGTAAAGCAATCCCATTATAGGTCTGGACAAGCCCTTGGGGCTCCAGGAGGTTCAGGCTTCCAGATTTCAAGACAGTATGTACAAAAATGTGGCAAGGTTGTCAGCCCTACGCACCTACCGTCTTTGAACCCCAGGAGATACCGTGATCCTTATTTTTGTTAGAGGATGAGTCGACCCTAGGTCCATACTGCGGCTGGAGGGTTGAGGTCAGTGAAAAATTCCAGTGAGCCTATCGGGAATCGAACCCGCGACCTTAAGCAACTGCGTCACCGCGTGCCTCTGACTCGATGATACAAGATGCCGCCAATGTCACTTGACCCCAAAAGCGACTCGTTCTGCACGATCACCCTTCGTAACTTTGTTGTCCCGACTCGCTCAGTCTGGTCGGGAAACGGGCGTGGTTCACCGAATCACATAGAGTTTTAATTATTTCTTTTTTACTTGTTTTATTTACTCAATTTATTCTTGATATAAAATAATGTAGCGCTATATCCAGTAAAACAACTAGATCACTTCTAGGAAACTGACACAGTCACTTCTCTGTACTCCTACCTACACCACACCCGTACGCAACTGACTTCCTTACTGGACTGCTATCGTCCGTTATCAGCTCCTAACGTTTTCTCATTTAAATCTCTCCCCTCCTGCCTATCACCAACGGTCCCCAATATACGTTGACAGATTAACTTACAACGCAAGTAAGTCATGAACCGTCCGTAACTGACGCCAGCAATCCTAAGAAACAACTATACTAAAAATGATCGGCTACGTCAAACATCGACTGTCATGGGATTTTTGCGCCGTTCTGTATAACGCTGAGTTTAATGTATTTATTCGAGGTTTGTTTAAGGATGCTGTCTCAACTGTTTATCGTCGAATGGTGAAATGATCAATGAAAGACACATAGGTAGCGTGTGGGAGACAACGGTTCTTGCTGAATTGAAGGTACTTTCCGAAATACGCCTAGGGGGAATCAACAAGACCACGAAACCTTCAGTCAGGCTACTCTGTGTTGCAGCCAAGATTCGAAAAGGGAACCTCCCGAATTCATGTCACAAGCTGTAACGCCGCGAGTCTGCTTGCTTACGCGGAGTTGGTTACCATAACTAATCATACATCAGCTTACACGTGAAAATTTAGTACGTTATCGGATTACAAATTCACGTAATGGGTTACACATCGGACACCCTCCAATGGCAAATAATTTGAACAGTCAATTCGCTCGGTTCCGAGTGCAGCTAGCCTAGTTGGTATGCAGCCTGCAATACATTGCGCACATTTATAAAATGTAACACATTAATTTGTGACTTGGTCGCTAGATCCTGCCTCGGTACAACGTGCTGTATTTAACACGAGGGTCAGCTACAACAATCAAGAGCCTGAAGGATTATTCACTGCAAGATGCTACTACAGTGCACGTCTCAATCATTGCTCGGTACAGTACAAAACACAGCGCGGTCGCTTGTTGCACGAGACATGCATTCCAGATGATCTGGCATAATTAAAGACCAAAGTTGCGACATGAAAAAATTCAAAGGAGTGGGGATGCATAAAGAAGTTAATTATCAAAAATATTGCAATTGTCCATAAATAGATAACGGCTGACACATGTTTCGGCTTTTTGTTATAGCCGTCTTCAGACAGCAGCATTATATGCTAAAAGACATGCAGCATTCGAAAACAGTTTTCTCAGCAGTAAATGGTAAAAAGTTAAAGAAATCCCATTACAGGCCCGGAGGGGCCCAGAGGGTTCCAGGAGGTTAAGGTTCCCAGATTTCATGACAACGGCACAGGATGGTGGTAGGTTGTCAGCCTTACGCACCGGCCGCATTTACCCCCAGGAAATACTCCTGGTACTAATTTCTGTTACAGGCTGAGTCGACCCCAGGGCCATAGTGCGATCGGAAGGATTTTATGTCAATGAAAAATTCTAATGACATCAGCTGGGATCGAACCAGGGACCTTCCGATTTGTAGCGCAGCACCTTAACCACTGTGCTGCAGTAAATGGTACAGTACACAATGCCAGGAGACTGGTATTGTGCAATATAATAATATAAACAGCCAACTAGATGCAACAATAACAAATTTTTATTGATAATTACAATCAGCTCAACATGTTTCGGGCGATAATTTCGCCCATCCTCAGGAGCACTGCCTGCAGGCAGCACCGTCGGTGCTTTATAACACAAGCTGTAAACACAGCCTATTGCTCCTGAGGATGGGCGAAATTATCGCCCGAAATATGTTGAGCTGATTATAATTATCAATAAAAATTTGTTATTGTTGCATCTAGCTGGCTGTTTATATTATTGTACCAGTGATGCACGGTCACACAAACATCAAATACCATTTTACCAGCATAGTGGTTTTGTGCATTTGGCTACTTACAATTGACAAAGCTATGTACTAATGCTGCATGTGTCTTTCAGTATATAATTAAATTTTCTGAAGATGGCTATATATAATAACCGAAACACGTAGAAGTGATTCTCTATTCACCCACACGTACAAATTGTTGGTTTTATATATACATACACACACATATATATATGTATGTATATACTGGAAGGAAGATGCACAATTTTAAATTATAAGCGGTGCTTTCTTGGAGCGTATAAACCTACGACCATTTTAGCGTAGATTAGTTTTTATAAATACTTTCAAGCACAATACGAACGATTTAACAATGAGATGTGATTTGATGATTCACATTACTTCAAAATTCGTGCAGAAATTCGGACAATACTAATATTTTTGTACGGCACTCAGATGTTCATAAAATGCTACCCCAGGTCTATAAGGGACAATTCGGAATAAGTTTGACCTTCATAGGGCCGTGCATCGTAATATTATTTCTATAGTAAAACCAAACAGATGCACCAATTTTAAAAATTCATTTTATTTTGGAATGCCACTCTACATGTTTCAGACGGTCTTTCCGCCCATTATCAAGAGTTCAAGACTGTACATACAGCAGTATCTGTTTGACAGCTGTATGTACAGTCTTGAACTGCTGATGATGGACGGAAAGACCGTCCGAAACATATAGAGTGTCATTCCAAAATAAAATAAATTTGATACAATGGTACATCTAATTGGTTTTACTGTAGAGACCATCATCATCTTCCTCCATGGATTAGGTCGTTTGATCTGTTCCGGCATCGATGCATTGCCATCGTTTCCTGGGTCGTCCACGATCTCTTCTTCCTCGAGGTTTGTATTTGAGGGCGTGATTCGGGAGTCTGGTGCTGTCCATTCTTTCAAGGTGGTTGATCCAGTTTTGTTTGTATTTGAGTCTCACGTCTTGTATTCCAGAGATCTCTAGTAGAGACAATTCTGAATAACGCTACGTACAGGAACATTTCATAACGCAATAAATTTGAATCGGTCACCGCGAATTCAAAGTAGTATATAAATCTCAAATAACAGCACACCGACCGCACCTGTACTGCAGCCTCCTACACTGTCATGTCACAATGTGTCACTGTCATGTTACCGTACGACACCAGCGGGGCGTGTTGTAAACCTATTGCACTACAGGGGACGACTATTTATTGTCTTTTGTGGTATGTTTATTGATTGATTTCTTATTTGCTTGGTAAAAACCAACCAGATGCATCTTTATCTCTTAATTTATTTAAAAAATGATCCTCTACATGTTTCGAATAGATTAACTATTCATCACCAGGTGGCAGTTACTGTATATGCAGCATACGGTATTTGTCATGCATCTGTGTACTAGCTGCTAACACGATCAGAGTGATCGTGTTAGCAGCTAGTCAAAGCAGATGCATGGTAAATACCGTATGCTGCATATACAGTAACTGCCTCCTGGTGATGAATAGTTACTGTATTCGAAACATGTGCCCCCCCCCCCATGGCGCTGCGGCCCAAGGCGGGCCATGAGACCCCATTCTTGAGGTTTTTTCATCACACACAACGACGCATCACAGTCGGTAGGATTCCTTTGGCTAAGGGATCGGTCCGTCGCAGAGACCTCTACCTAACAAAACACAACACTCACAACAGGCCCACGATCTCTGCAGGCGAGCGGCCGCAGAACTACGCCTTTTTCGAAACATGTGGAGGACAGATGATTGGAATAAATGAAGAAAGACAAGCGCATCTTGTTGGTTTTTATTAAGTAAGTATGTCACGATGCGCAGTCCAGAGAATGTGATTCTTTTATACTATGGTTTGTTTAAGGACGATGTTAACTGAGCTTTTGTGTCATGCTGTATGATAGAATGTTAAGTGAGAATAACCGGAATTGAAGTGACTTGCTGTTAGAGATCTTGCCCTAATTTGAAGCATCATCGCAGAAATTGCCTGCTGCAACTGAGAAACAAACAAATACGCAAAACCTTGAATAAGTACAGTCGGTGGTCTGATCGAAATTCAAACTGGTCAATTCCCGCATACAAGTCACAAGTACCACAATTTAGGCCACCTACACCACTGTTCAGGGGGATCGCGGTAGCACAGTGGTTAAGGTGCTGTGCCACAAATCGGAAGGTCGCTGGTTCGATCCCAGATGGTGTTAGTGGATATTTCATTGACATAAAACCCTTCCGATTGCACTATGGCACTGGGGTCGACTCAGTCTGTAATAGAAATGAGTACCAGGAGTATTTCCTGGGGGTAAATTCATCTGGTGCGTAAGGCTGACAACTTACCATTATCCTGTGCCGTTGCCAAGAAATCTGGGAACCTTAACTTCCTAAGAACCCTCTGGGCCTGTCCAGGCCTGTAATGGGACTGCCTTGCCTTTACCTTTACACCACTGTCCATCACACTCGTCACACAATTCTAATTTGCGTATCTTCCTTTGACAATTCAGCCATGTTCAGATCTCCACAACTTATATGTAATCACTTTTAATATTATCTTCTCATTTAGAAGTTGGGATAATCCAGTCGGTGTATTGACAAGGAAAAGGGCTGGTTGGTCGATTAATCGGATTTGTACTGGCGACATTGGCAGAAAAGGCGTCGGAACGGGGCTCTGGGGCACGCACTGAAACACAGCTCAGAGATGGACGCTAAAAGTAATATGTTCTGCGCGAAGTCCGAGACTCGGACCTGCCCTGCAGTCCTTCAGTTCCTGCATAACACAAACAAAATCTTCATCTACTCGTGCGCGTATCTCATTAGCAAATAGCTTAAAAACTGGAATACAGTAAAATCAGTAACATAAACTTCGAGGAATTACACAAAAATCATTTCACCATATAAGGAGCTTATAACCCACATATTGCATAACTGAAAAGATATCCTACAATAATAATTCCTTTATTCATTATATACTCAGATAAATAAAACTTCAAGCCAACGAACCTGCTCTACGAAATCTTCAAAAATAATATTATACACCGTACTCGAGCATCCATATGACGTTCACGTGACCGTGCATCGTGACACATTCTTATAATAAAACAAACTAGATGTACTAATTGGGGACCGCGGTAGCACAGTGGCTAAGGTGCTGTGCTACAAATAGGAAGGCCGCTAGTTCGACCCAGCTGGTGTCATTAGAATTTTTCATTGACATAAAATCCTTCCAATCGCACTATGGCCCTGGGTCGACTCAGTCTCTAATAGAAATGAGTACTAGGAGCATTTCCTGGGGATAAAGGTGGCTGGTGCGTAAGGCTGACAGTCTTACCACCATCCTGTGCCGTTGTCACGAAATCTGGGAACCTTAACTTCCTGAAACCCTCTGGTCCACTCCAGGCCTGTAACGGGACTGCTTTACCTTTTAGATGTATTAATTCTCAAATTTATTTTTGGAATAAAACTCTACATGTTTCGGACAGTTTCTTGTACTAAGATACATACAAAACACAAGAGTGCACTCTGGAAGTGAAATGTAGGATTTTTGTAATGTTAAACCTGATGGTACAGAAAGTAATCTCTGGTTGTCAAAGGGATGAATATCCATTTCTTTCCCACCAGACATGTTACAGGACCGATCAACAGTTCAGCCTTTCCTCGACGAAACATTTCTACTCTTTCCTTACAGAATATTATTTTACTTTGTAATATTCACAGTATGTCCGAATGTGTGAGTTACAAATAATTTGAAAAAGTGTGTTGCAAGGAACTAAATAGACAAAAAAAAAAAAAGCTAAGTTTGACGTTCAGGTGACCGTGCATCGTGATTAATTCAGAGTTTTATTCCAAAAATAAATTTGAGAAATTAGTGCATCTATTTGGTTTTATTATAAGAAGCATCCATATAACATAACCTCAAACCGACGAAGAACTTCAAACAGCCCCAATACCTGATACATCAAGATTTATTTCTATAACATAACTTTATACTTCACTATTATTTTATGTAAAATGAGACACCATTTCGGTACGTCTTTACCGACCCATCACGCCGGGACAGAGCAGTCGGTATAGTGCCTAAGCTATTGCTTGGACGATCTGGAGTTCGAACCCTGGCACAGGAAAGCGATTTTTTTTCCAGAAGTCCAGTCCGGCTCGGGGCTCACACAGTATCTTATTAGATGGGCACGGGAGTCTTTACGGGAGGAAAGCTGCGGCGGTGTGACGTTTACCACCAACCTTTATGTATCGCCGAGTTATAAATGAGTGGAGTCTAACATCTGCTTCCCATCTATACCTTTATGGCATGGACGGGGACGGCATTACCTTTTTAACCCTTTAAACGCCGAACAAAATCCCATCTGCCATCTGCTGGCATTATCAGCAGCTCACCATATTCTCCACGTTAGCAGGACAAAGGTCAATTTTCAGATTTTTAACGACGCTGTCAGTAACTAAAGGCCACATATGTCGAGTGAGTTGACAACAGCAGAAAACGCAGAATAATGAACGCGAAAGGAAGCGGACGTGGTCGCTACTTGCCTGGAGGAATTGAACAAAACCACTTTCAGGACAACTCTGTGCACGAGATTCAAACCGGGTACCTACCGAATACGTCAGCAACCTTACCTCTTGCGACAACTTGCTCGGAACTTTCTCTGAATGCATAAATATAGTAATGCTTATTCCCCATTTCTGACAGGTACATATGAAGTAGGTGGTCGCTGGTTCGATCCCAGCAGATGTCATTGGAATTTTTCATTGACATATAATCCTTCCGATCGCACTATGGCCCTGGGGTCGACTCAGCCTCTAACAGAAATGAATACCAGGAGTATTTCCTGGGGGTAAAGGCGGCCGGTGCGTAAGGCTGATAACCTTACCACCATCCTGTGCCGTTGTCAGGAAATCTGGGAACCTTAACTTCCTGGAACCCTCTGGGCCACTCCAGGCCTGTGACGGGACTGATTTACCTTTACGTATGAAGTAGGTACTTCTGCCCACGTAACGTGAACGTATCAATATTTCTAACTACCGTATGCTAGTCTCTTGCGCACGGCGGATGGGAATCAACTTGCTATGAACATCGAAGCGAGCGTGCCTGGGAACAGGAACTGCAGCCGGCAGGCAGGCAGGCAGGCAGGCAGCAGCAGGATTAGCACCAGTTTTCCCACAGGGGCACGACGGTGAGTTCGAAGTGTGTGGGTGAGCAAGAAAAATCTTTACATGTTCCCTACCGTCGTCGGGAGGCTTCCATTTCGACTACAAGCCAACTTTGCGATGACAAGAGAACGCACAGCCTCTGATCTGCTGGGACCTATACATCCTTATCTAGCGAACACTTTAATCGAAAAAAATGACAGCAGCATGCAGAAACTGGGCGAACGTTTTGAGGCATTTCGATTGGTGACACGGATCTTTGGCATTTCATCTAGCACTCTGCATCATTCACTCTACGTACATAATAACCTAAATGCTAGAGAAACTGACGTCAGAAAAGTAAGGGCTTTACAGACTCTCACGTTAAGATATCCCCATGTGTGAATAAAAACAAGATCAGAAATATTGATGTAAGTACCGTGCATGTTGTACAGTTTATTATCTTGACCAACAAATGCACAATATATATATATATACACAAACACACCACACACACACACACACACACCAAACAAAATACTGTGTGTGTGTGTGTGTGTGTATATATATATATATATATATATATATATATATATATATATATATATATATACTTACACACACACACACACACACCCAATAAAATATTGTGTGTATATATATATATATAAACATACACACACAATATTTTATATATCGGAATTACTCCATGTTTCGATGCACCCGCATCATCTACAGCTAGTCAGTTACAAAAATAATTTGGGTTACAAACTCAATAAAACCAGTAAATTACAATGTTTACCTGATCGTTATAGTCGATGATAAAATACTGTTTATAAATCGCTGTGAGCTGTCAACTGTTATTATTACAGTCATGGAATTTGTTAGCTTGGTGGCTGTATATACAGTGTGGACTGTCATATTGGTGTAATCCTTATGGTGGTGTTTCTTATATGTCGGTATGAGAAGAGTACTTGCGATATTTTAAATATTGGTAATACATTTATGTTGTGCATTTGTTGATCTGGATAATAAACAAACACATATACATGTGTTATGATTGAGGTTATTTTGTACTAATTTTAGTCTGTCCGTCACAACGGCATGTTCCAACCAAAACTGTGCGAGTGTATATTTGTTGATCTGGATAATAAAAGGGTCAGTAATATTACAATAAACCACACAAATATGGCGCTTTGTTCGGAAGAGCAATATTGTGTTCTAGACCGTTCGGTGTTGGTGAATAACGCCATTTCACTTTTAGAAACACACTAAGGCCAAACAGCAAAAAACCGATTCATTGGCCTTACAATAACCAAACACATGTATAACTAATATCTTAGGAAAAATGTCAACAGAACTCTTAATCCCTCAATTCCGGCCTCGGTACATTGCACGGACCTTTCATTCTTTACAAGCTGCCTGCTTCGGTACAGTCACACATTCTGGAATGCACTGAACAGAATTATAAATTAAAAAGCACTCCATTTTTGGTCCTGGTTAGAATTTAAACCTCAAATTCATTGAAAGGTAAAGACTGATACACTTTATAGCAGTTAAACCTTACTCTTATAGGCGCGTTTACAAAATTGCGAAAAACGACTGTTAGCTTCGTCATGTCTGTCCGTCTGTCCGTCCGCGTGGAACAACTCGGCTCCCACGCGATGGATTTTAATGACATTTGAAGTTTGAGGGTTTTTCGAAAATCCGTCGAGAAAATTCAAGTGTCATTAAAATCGGAGAAAATAACGGGTACTTTACATGAAGACCAATATCCATTTTTGATCATATCCCGCTCATTTCTTCTCATAATGAGAGATGTTCCAGACAAACGTTGTAGAGAAAATCAAAACACATTTTGTGTTCTGTAAAGTTACCCCCCCCCCCCCAAAAAATTTCCCGTTTTTTAAAAAAAGTGGAAAAAACCGCAAAAGGGGGGAAGTTAAAAAAAAAAAAAAGGGGTTTGCCCTTTGTATGGTGGTT
>Ga0123354_10010083_pt1 | contig 14515 bp, 7 predicted proteins | sample TergutLab28metaG_2_FD_97872 | JGI IMG/M metagenome (GOLD analysis project Ga0123354, IMG submission 97872) | Labiotermes labralis P4 segment gut microbial communities from Petit-Saut dam, French Guiana - Lab288 P4 | ecosystem: Host-associated > Arthropoda: Insects > Digestive system > Gut ... | reverse complement strand
TTCTTGATTTCAAAATTTGCTGTGTTCTGAATGTTGTATGCTTTCTTCTGGGTAATTCCCTGGCATCTGAATTTTATATGCTGACGTTTTGGAACACTCTGTCTGTTCCATCTTCATAGGCAGGTAGGTATGAAGAATGTTTAGGTTTAAGAAACATTGGGATATACCCCAACATTTAGGTTTGAGAAGTGTTGGGGTATACCCCAACATTTCTCAAACCCAAACATTCTTCATACCTACCTGCGTATGAAGATGCAACAGACAGTGTTCCGAAACATCGGCACATAAAATTCAGAAGCCGGGGAGTTACCCAGAAGAAAGCACACAACAACTTCAATCATATGTAGAATTCCTGCTATATAAGTTGAAGCATAGGCTGCACATGCTAAAATCTTACTAGCACCCTGAAGGTTAGCAGTTATGGCTGAAATATGTTGGAGCATTAATTAATGTATAAAAGAGCTGCGCAACAAGTTGTTGTTAAATTTTACATATACAGAAAAATCACTATCTCTGGCTGGAATTGAATTCTTGTTATACAACAATTACTGTAACTTAAATGACAAGTATCCAAGTTCAGCAGTGACACAATAAACATTAAACACAAAAGTTAGAGTGTGTTTCATTAATTTAAACAACATGACAATATATCATATCCTAATAAAAAAATTAAGTTCGTATATTAAATAACATGACTTTTGAAAAATTAAAAATAAGCAGAATCTTAATTTAAAAAATGTTTTATACATGAAACTACTGCATGCAATGTTGCATCACATTTATTTTATTATGTTGTTCAAAATGATTACCATATTTAATGGCAGCAAATGGCTTGACGTATGTACAGTAACATAAATAGGGTATGTCATCTTACATATGAAACATATAATAAATTACTTGAAAATCACTACCCATTCCAATCCAGATTGTTTAGTATCTTGCCACCTCACTATTTCCACAATATCTTTATATACACTTTTTTTTAAAATGTAAGAACAATAAAATTCACATAAAGGACCAATATAGCCCATTTGTCAGTATAACAGAAGAATTTCAATTCATGACTGCACAATGCAAGCATGAACATTTTTACATAACTTTGTGTATTTTAACAAAAATGTCAATAACATATAATGTATATTTAACATTTAACTTAAAGCCTTTTAATAACTGGAAGCTTCTACAGGCCATGTGTAAAATTGCTTGTACAAACTCAACCACAGGCCTTACTATAACACTTCACAAGTCACCATTGTCTCAAATATGACTGTTTAGTAACAGCATCTTCAATATAAAACAATCCACGTCAGGTAATGATGTTTCACACTGACTGCTTTAACCGCCACTGAGGCAGTCATAATCACAGAAAATGTTAATGTTCATATACTCTATGTGCGAAATAAGCATCAGAGATTCAGGATGTCAACAATTAACAAAAAATTTCATAAAACATTAAAAATGAAGGACACCTATACATTTAGAAAGAAACATTTTTCTTCACCAATAAAGTTCCCACATATAACATATGCTCTGTCTATTTTCATACATAATTTGCTGCTACAAACAAAGAATGGCATTACCTACTCAGGAATGGTAAATATAATAGCAGTAGACAAGAAGCCTCAAGCAAAATATTAAGGCAGATTTTTCCTTTCAAACATGAAGTTTTTCTCTTCATATGCCACAGCCTTACTCCACTATCATCCACGAACCTCACATTAACAAAGAAAATTTTCTACTACCCTGCAACATGACATGACATGGATATGTTTACAGTTGTCTGTGTGTTACTGAACACTCATTGCCTATAACAAACTGCACCAGTACCAACCTGTTGAAGCTTTACACCCACACACCACTCCGTCGTCACACCGCATTCAGTTTCAAGAGCCCTGCCTGACTTCCTGCACCTACAGAGGATTCTTCTAGTGAATCCAAGTCCAGTGCAGACTCAATCATGGTTGTATCCTGAAGTAAGCGTAATCTGCTGGCACTTAAAGGAACAACAATATTTGTTTCGCACATTACTACTTCTGTGAGGTCCAAGTCAGTCATCTCAGTCGGTGAACAACTCTCTCCACCCCTACCATCATCATCACTGTTACCCAACACAGTTAACACGACATCATCGTCTGCTGGAACAGCAGGATTGATACCAATATTGGTCCCATTCACTACAAGTTGCGACACACTACTTGTATTACTACCTGGAAAAAAACAATGAAAAAAGTGTTAGGAAAGCTTGTATTAAACCTAACACATACAAAAATGAAGCCTGTAAATAAGTCTGTTAATAGTTCCAGCACTTCACTCTCACATTATTTTTACTTCAACATGTTTCTGAAAGTCAAACACAAGCAAAACGGCATGGTCTAATTTCTTAGTTCAGATATTTAACCTGTACATACCGGGCATTCGAAGACATGTTTTCCCTGGTGGACTCATCTAAATACAAACTCTTTTCTAGGCTGTGTTTTTAGTCCACAGCAGACCAGGTAGGGATATCACTATCATGGCTTTAAGTTACAGTGGTGCTTTAGAGGTTGACAGACTTTTTGTAGTTACACTTACACCCTCTTTATTCCTTCTTATTTCTTGAAGAACACCAGAAGTCATAATTCAGTAAAAAAAAATAGCTTATTAGAAACCTCTGAACAAATTTACCCCTACACAGAAAATTATTGTATATTCAGAAAATGTGAATAGTGCCTAGTATCTGTAAATTTTAATATTAAATCAGTGTATCAAACATATACCAGCTGAAAATTTCAATAATAAGCGACACACACATGTTTACACCATACTGAAGTCAGAAACACAACTCAAAAATTCCTCACTTTTTTAACAACCACTTCCCTTATGACAAATGTCTTCAACCAGTAATTCTACATTTAATTTCTAGCCTTCCTTGGAATGACATACATGTTCGATGTTCGGTCACTGAACTTTATAATTTATGGGGAAGTAAAATATCTGTAGGTTACTACCACTATTGTTTCTACTGCTACTGCTTCTACTGCTGTTGCTACTACTACTACTACTACTACTACAATACTGTTATGCTGTAGCTAATTAATTATCTAGTCATCAATCTATGAAACATTATTTCACTATCAGGTATTTCAGTTAATGGCACTCATACTGTCAAAGAGAGCACCCACATTTTATCTTACAGTACACACACTATCAAAATCAACTTTCCACAACACAGACACAATCAAAAGATAAATAAATACTGTGCTATCTTTTCTTTACTGATAAATAATAAAATAACATTTTGGTTCACCTTTAACCTTTAGACGCCTAATGTCAACTACAGTGGTCATACCACACCGCTAACCTCTAAAGTTGCATTTTATATATTTATTCAACAAATATAGGTACTGAATATTTTAAACATGGTATATACTCTCCGTTTTTTGTCTTCAAAATGCAGTTTGTTTCATAATTCTAACATATTTGGTTCCTGTATTATTCACATTTTATATACAGGGTGTGCTAAAATTAAAAAAATAATTCCGGCGCCAAAAGGTTAAACTGATTGGAGTATTACCCTGGACCTACCTTTAACATACTCATCCTATTTACATTTAACCCTTTCAAAGGTAATGATTCAGAACTTTGTAGACACAGCTGTACATCAATTTCAACAATTTCTCATGCATATTCCACGGCATGCATCAAAGTGGATTCTACCACCTTCTTGCCTACATTTTCTGCTACCAGTTGCAAAGTGTCTTTCAAAAGCTAGCACTCACTGCAGTGGCCCATGTAATTCCCATGCTAGTCCAAGGGGGACTTATGATGGACAAACAAGCAACATGAGAGGTTCTTCTCCATGTACTTCAGTTGCCACTTGTCACTATCATTCCACCAATGCTCCATACTCATTCATTCACGTATCACCACACCATATATTCTTACCAAATGGCATTTATTACACAACGCACTTAAAACATAGCACTCATTTTCTTACTGCAACTTGGCAATGTGCACTTGCAAGTTTGTGCTGTAAACTGATCCTTATTTTCAGGAATACTCATGCACTACTAGAATGTTCATGCACACAACACTACTCTTACATGAATTTGTTACTGTGTTACGATTAAACAGATGCAAATACTGTGGTAAAATTCCATCAATGTATGGAGAAAATCTTTTTTGCAATAAACTGCAAGCAGATAATGTGAGACTGTTTTCAGTGTAAAAGATGTCTTATTGTGAAAAGAATAATTAATTTCTAACTATAAGCACACGACAGCACTAACCACAACCAGCCACAGACCACTTCAACACATGTACATAATGTATTTTATAACCAGCTTATTCTGCTTACTCATTTTCTCAAAGAGCATAAGAATTCACCATAAAAAAAGCACACAGTAAAAGCAGTATAAATTGGCACCATGCAAAAAAAAAGTGCAATACTGTCACACTGCCATCTCTATAAACTTCACTGCATTACAATGAAATCAATTTGTGGTTATGATGGGGACCAAGAATTCTGAACACTTCACCAGTTCTTTTGAACACCTCACCTGGCCATACCAAAGAGTTCAGAAACTGGATAACAGTTACTGTACATGTCCTTAGTACACTACTGTTACATGAAACTTGGCAGACGATATATAGTTTGAATATGTTCTGCTACAATTACATACATGACTGACTGGCTAATGTGCAGATTATTTAAAGATGCTGTACAACTGCATATACTACATGGTATAAAAAGTCTGGATAACTGCAAATGGTGAACTGTAAAGGGTGTGGATGGAAGTGGTAATAGTATTTTCATTGTACTATCCTGGAATCTTTCTGGACAGGCAAAAGCAGTGAAAACCTGAGTCATTAAGCTAGTCTTTGGGGCCAAGATTAAAACCTGGGATTAGCCAAATATGAATCAAGGGTGCTGCCATTCCACTGCAAGGTTTAATTGCATTATATAAAATAAAGTGATGGGTGTGTATATATTATAAAAGGAGCACACTTCCAACAGTCTGGCACCAATGGGACCAAGGTGTGTTCAACTATCAGATATGCCAAACTATCATGCACATCTTTAAAACCCCAACTTTCTTTGTTAGTGTCAGTGTTACATCCTTCTTTTACACACCTCTACTAGCACTAGCATCTTCATTTGCCTTCGATGCCATTATTAAAATGCAGTGGATACAAATACTCAAAATACAAGTCACAAACAGCCCAGAAAATACAAGCACTTCTGATTATGACAATAGAAAATGAGGGACTGGGATCATGTGAGATCATGATAAATCCAACCTGATTTTAGCTGCTATCATTCTATCTGGATGACAACGTTTCAAATCTCTTTCTGCCAAAGCTTACTCAACAGCACTCGCCAAGAAGAGAACTACGCTCTTCTGGGTTATTACGCAGCATGTAGTGGTAATTTCTTACTGATGTTTATGTTGTATAACAACCCAGAAGAGTGCAGCTCTAATCTACTTCAAGGCAGCAGCCTGAAATCATGCACAGCACTCGCCAAGTTTCATGCTGGACTATAAAGAGGGCCAGATCCTCCGATTCTGGCCCACTGATGTTTTACCATACATCAGAGTGAAGATGTATTGCAGGAAACTAATATTTCATAATTGTATGTGGGTACCACTATAAATAGTGAACAATGCAGCAGAAAAGCAAATGGTTGCTCTTGTAACATACTGCCTAGGCACACAGGATACAAAACTGTATGCAGGAAAACACAAACTTCACAGTTCAGCGGTTAACATTCTTATTTTATATTATGAAGGTCTCAGTGTCCATTCTCAGGTTAGACAACAAAAATACTGAGAATTTGTGCTTTTCTTCAGTTTTTCCAGGCAGCATCCCATAAAATACCACAACCATTTTCTTTCACATCCTTTCCAATTAATCATTCACAACCACCTTCTCATTTAATGCTAATTTAACAATTTTCACATAATTACATCATCATACCAAACATATCAATCATCCCAGCAGAGAAAAAAAATTCCAAAACAGAGGTACTAAGTTAATATGGTACCGAAGGCTACTATTTTAAGGGATGTGACACCAAATAGTCTGGTAGGTATGTACACAGATTTCAGAGGCCCATCCTGGCCACTGTTCCCATACTGTTGTTCCACTGACGTAACTCTTACAAAATGGTTTTTGGAGTCTCACACACGTTACTCTGCTCTCCTTCCTATTAGTTTAGTCCCAGCCTGCCCTCAGCCACATTGTACCTATATCCAAACAGTTCTTCTTCAGCACAGTTTGTTTGTCTGTCCTGATAACAGATGAAGCAGGACCTTCTCAAACACTGGCACATTATGTGAATCATCCAGCCCCCACACAACCATACCTCAGAACACAGTCATCTTTACAGCCATTGCTATGAGAATCCCATATCTCACTTTACATGGTATTTGTTCATTTGGTGATGTCCACATAAATGTAACACTGCATACTAAGGAATAAAACCTATGACAACAGCCCATATAGAATTCCAAGTATAAAATTTCATATAATAAGCCAGGAACAAGGAAGTCAAAATTCAATAAAAAGTTCGGTCCTTTTGCATAAGTTGTACCCTACTCCACGATCTCAGCCAATTTACTTGCTCAGTGATTTTCAGAACTTAAACTGCTATTCCTTACACGCAATTCAGAAAGATGTTGTGGCAACATTTCATAATCCATCAGCTTACACAAATATGCATTCTCACAGTGGTTCAATTTGTCAAAAATACAAAATTTTACTCCATGCAAAACGAAAAAAATCATGATACTTTCTGCAACTTAGCAATCATTCTGTGTCAGAATAATTAGCCCCATCTATACCAAATTACTATCACACACAGAAACAAATAAAAAATGTGAAGTTCTCATGCCAACTAACAGAACACTTTTTCTTAACCTAAAAGTTCGGACAAGAGTGCGAGTTTCACAGAGTGTCTCAATGTCCAACATCAGGGACACAGTCACAACACAATAAAATCCACTTTATGAATCTCTCTAAATCTCAGTCATCAAAGACTGATTTGTACCTAATGATGGACACAGAATGAAAAAGGAGTAACACTCCAGTGTTGCATAAACTGCCTCTAGTCCAGATTACTCTCTCGTCATGAAAATCCACAGTCTTCAAAAAGTCAGTTGTGTTCCACATTGATCTGAAAGACTGCACAAGAAGACTCTGGAGTAAAGGCATATCTGAAGCTCACTGGCACTTACTAGAGAACTGACATTATGTTGGGAGAAGAACACTCTACATAAAACATGTCAACAAACAGACACACATACAAAAATGCACACGTGAAAAAATGGATAATTACTGATGGGTACAGCAAAGCCATGAAAAGGGTGACAATGAAAAGAGTGTTACTATAATTACCACAACACAACCTACTACAGACTTACCTAACTTCTGATTGCCCTTTTGAAAGTTATGGAACAAGAAATCAAATAATCTGAATGAAGATGGAAAACTGTTGGTAAGAAGTTCTACAAACAAAATAAATTACAAACACAATATGCAGGTGTAACTACATTCTCCAAAGAAAGGATATATGAATACTTTATTCTGCAAAAAAAGTTCTGAATTTTCACTCATACAGTAAATATGATCACTGCAGCCTTCAATTACAATAACATTTTGAAACAAATACATCACCAATATATGAAACGGGACTGTTCTGAAATATCTGTATATTAAACAGTTTTAAAATACTCTTAAATTCAAAATCAAATTTATTATGTTTTTTGAGTTAATTTAACAACCACTTACTGTTACTGCACCACAATTCTATATGGTGAATGTACAATGAATAATCAGAAAGAAAGTTAATAAGGTAATACCTTTAAGTGACAAGTCAAATCTCTGATATCTGTAACAATTATAACGTGTATTTGTACAACACATAGAGTACATCTTTCTGTGTAGTCCCAGAAGACAATCAGACTCATCTTACCACAGTACCAATTTTTTTTAACTTTTATCCACACGAGTCAGAGTCCTGCCCTTGCAACCACTGAACTACCGGTGTTTCCTCAACATCAAAATTTTTGCCCCCCCAGATGTTGCTTAATGGCTGTAAACAGACAAAGAACATCTGGAGGGGCTTAAAACTGATAACATGAAAGCAGCAACAAAATGGATGAAGAATATGACAATCATTTCTTTTTTGGCAGGGGACAAACTCATTCCAATTAACCTATATGCTACATTTACCTCAGTCTCCATAGATACTGTGTGTAACATCAAATTCCAAGCAAAATTCCCAAAGCCAACTTCTCCATACTTCAGAATTCTAGGCAGGTAGATCCATTCTATTGGTACTGTTATTTTATTTTCTTTGTGCAAAAATTAATACTGAAACACACTACCTGCACTTCTACAAGAAGAGATATACAACCTTTAAATTCTTCCTTGATCATTCTTCAAAGCTGGAACAGTTTTGCCCCAAGGCAACCCTAATCTACCTTCATACCAATGCTGCCATGGATGAAGTTCAGTTTGGAGATTAAATATTTTCACCGACAAGAATGAACACATCTTCACATATATGCATTCACTTCTTATCTCTCCAAGTCCCCACTGCACAAATAACAATTACACTGATGTTCAACTCAAATAATAAACAGCAAATAGAAATTAAAACCACAGTGAAGATAACATATACATTAGCAACAAAGTCGTTTCATCTCAGTATCACATTCCATCCCCCGAGCCCATGCCATGATGAATGCAATCTGTGGTTGAAGCTCAGTGATTCTGAACATCACATTAAAAATAGCAGGCCTTGAAAACAGCCCTTCTAAGGGCTAACATAATAAATTGTATTTTGAACATATGATGAACTTCAGGAAACAAAGGCCTGTAAAGTACCCATGTTTTGCATATAACGATTTGCCTACAGCCACAAATCACAGAAAAGTAAGAGAAATAGCTACTTCACTGACACTGACTATTTAAGCAGGGACTGTACTTAAAAAATACAATTATAATTTAAATTAGTATTTGTGCAAATAGAACATGGGCAAAGAAAGAAAAATGTCTGCCAATACCAAGACACAAACTAGGCTATTTGATGCAAGGATACTTAGTTTGCTGTCTTGTGCACTCAGCTACAAGTCCCGATGCTGAAGGGCAGTGCAGTCTTAGAAATAAGGCAGACATATCTGCGTTTTATGTACCGAGATGTATGACATAAATAAATTAAATGAATGGAAGGCAGAAAAATGAAACACATGCACAAATAGTGACAATATGAATGAATTAAATTATGACAGCAACTGTGTGCTAATATCACTTTTGGTTTGGGCCTGGGGAAATTTTAGGTTCTTGATTTTTGTTGTAAAGAGCATACAAAAATGGATCACTAAATCCTGTAATCTTTAATTTACAACTTTTGCTCACCATATCACACAGACTTATGCAAGTAGGTGTCACAAGCCCTTCTAACTAGCTCTCACTCAGTTTCATTCCATAAAACAACTTGCAATAAATCTCTCTTTTTGACCCACTCTTCATATAAATGTTTCACATTTTCCTACACACAGTCTACATTTTATCACAATAAAGCACCTAGTGACCCTGCATTTCATTTATCATTATTGCAAATACCAAAAAATCAGCCATTCTGACATGGGGGTAAATAACGATTTGGCAGGCCAGAACAAAACAACACAAGTGGGACTACGCAAGGACTTCTGTTCGAACTCACTGCCATGCAACATACTGCTAAAAATCAGCAACACACCCCATGACTTGACAACATTATGCACACACCCACTATTATTGGCCTCTGTCTCAAAATAAAACTGCCTTATAATGAATTCTCTAGTTAGTCTACAAAACCCTTTGAGTCCCCCATCTTCCATTTTTAAAAAACAATGAAAAATTATACTACCCTGTAAAAAACACAAGAGAAAGCAAATGGTATATGAAGTAAAAATTATTCATGTAAAGTGGTTTGCCTATCTCCATATGACAATTCCTTTCTACTGTGCAAACAGCCAATCCCCATATCATGCTAATAACAGCAAGCACATCTTTTAGTGTGACACTATAACATTTTCCTAATCTAAAGCTTCGACTATAAGGTTCTTTATGACTCTTCCAAGTGTATGACAGTTGTTATTTGAGCCCTTCATCTATTGCAGACATTTCTCATTTACTAGATCAGAACAGTCCCATAGTTCTACAGACAAGGTAGAGTAATGGCAATGCATATTAAACACAAAGTACACAAGCACACACAAACCTTGCACACATACATCATGCCCCCCCACAAGTGTAAAGGAGCAATTCTGCTCTTTCCACTTATCAGTACACAACCACACAAAAAAGAAAATGCATTACATATTAGAAACAACCTTCAAAGTACACTGAACATTTCTAAATCAACAGCAATAATAATAATCTACTAACAACCATTCACAATATGACTGCAAACACTTCCATGAAGTCAATCTCGGTTCAGATATTAAAATTCCACACTCAAGACATGTTTTTGGTGGTAAAGTTCAAGTGTCATTACATAAAATTTTGAACCTTAAATAAAGTTTTCATACTTCAAGAGGAATATGAGCCTGATATGATTGTACTTACATACTCTTCTAGCAACAGCTGTTTTGGAAATCAAAAAATTCCTTCTCTCTTTCAAGTTTCAGCAATAACTCACACAATTTAGTTCAACTACATTCACTGTCATTTCCCAGTTCAATGCCACAATGATATTCTCACATAAACATGTAGCCTATAGCTCATTACCCTTATGGTCTGGCCTATAAATCCCAAAGTCCTGAGCATTTTGGTTTTAAATACCCATGCCAACACCTGTGTGGGATGATATTTTCCTTTTCTGCCATAAAGAGTTACATTTAAAGCATGGGCATTCCATTCAGCTGAAAAAGGTTAAAACATCTCCATGGAATATTCTGAATCCCTGCTCTAAATAACAGTTTTGTGAAAGTTCATACACGAAGTACATATACTTATGTGTCTTTACCTTGTACGTAACATGAAATGTGTTTCTATGTGACTCCTCTGACAAGTTTTGTAATAAAAACAGTTCTTCTTTATTTAATTCAAGTTTGTTTTAGACATGTTGTAGTGTACTTCTTTACTCACTATTTATTGCACAATCCTTTCACTGCCTCAGATTATGAAGTGCCAGTTGATACTACATTTGATGTATGATGAACTGAAAAGGATGCTGAAAGAAGTCATAAGCGAATGTGAAGTACTTTCCCTGCCTTTTCTAGGAAGAAGTGTGGAAAGCTAAAAAAATCCTTGAGCTATGAGCCAAGATTTCAGCCTGGGACCTCCCTAATACACATCAGGACTGCTATCCATAAACCACAACATCCTGTGCTTTTAATGTAATTATTTCACTTAAAGTATAATTCTTACAATCAGGAACACATGATTATTGAGACAGGTAATATTATGAATAATCTGCATTACCAAAAGCTAACTAAATGCAGAGCCTAAGCACCAGACAAATGAACAGTTGCTCTGTTGACATTACACAGAAATATTTACAAATGCAATAAGCACTTAATATTAGGCAGTCTTATAAACTTTCGAGCAACTATAGCACAGTTCTCAGATATCATCATCTTCACTGTTTGGGTTACTGATAACAAGATGCCTATGTAAATGCTCTGCATCATCACCCATACCACTGGAATTCTGGTATGATCGATTCTCACCAAGTCCACTGACAAGACTACTCAGTCCCTTAAAGCCACTTTTATTACCATGACAATGTCCTTGTGACTGCCTATGCAACATTATTCCCAAGTCATCAGCACTAACAGGATGACTTATTCTTTGCACTTTGTTATCATGCTCCTTTGTAACACCAACACCATCCACACCACTGAGTCTCTTAATCCCAACACCATAATCCCTTAACTGACCTGATTTGGAGCCCCAGCCTTGGTTTGGAGTTTTGTTTAAATGTCTTGGACACTGTTCATCCCCATTACTATACCCACATGCTCGGTTAACAATATGCCTTCCCAATCCATCACCTCCCATGCTGATAATCCCAGTACCAGTTAGAGGCAAAGCATCTACATTGTCCCGGTAAACACCAGTACCTCGCTGAGACTCTCTATACGCACCATCAAACGAGGGGGCCACAACTGCGTGGTTCAGAAACAGATTACTGTTACTGTAGCTGCTACGGGGTTGCTGCAATTGTGGCTGTGCTACCTGCTGCTGCTGCTGCTGCTGCTGCTGTAGATGCACAGGAACCAAATTGTATGTGGAGCCTGATGCTTCACTGACAAGATTCCCAGTCTGACTGATGCCATTCTGCAAAATAAACACATAAATTAAAAAGGCCATCTGTGCCACACTGGTTTTACATTTTTAACTTATGGTACACATGTGGAGCCACAGTGTCTGTAGTAGATACTGATAAGTGTTCCAGCCTGATATATATGCCGTTTTGCAATTTCTTGTATGGTTGCAACAGACTTCTTTTGAACTTAACATTGTACATTTTCCGTGCAACTACAGTACGTATGTAAAATTTAACACCAACTTGTTGCACAATGCTCCTATTCCTTAATCAGTGCTCTGACATGTTTCAGCCTTACCTGTTGGCCATCTTCAGGGAGCTTGTAAGTTTGTTAGCATGTGCAGCCTATGCTTCGACTTATATATTAGGAATTAAACATATGATTAAAATTATTATTACAACGATTAAACGTTACAATTCTTAAAATCAGTATTGTGGTTAAAATAATACGGAATAAAATTATTTTAATTTGCTGATGATGTAATGTTGTGTCCAAACATGTATGTTTCAATCTTTCTTCAAAAGAAGTAAGTTATGGAATCAAACATCCAGTATCTTGTGGTTCACATTATGAATGAATACACTATACTGAAGTACAGCTCAATAAAATTAATGTTACAAGCAAGCACTAGAGATATCCTGTTCAGTTCCAGTGATGAAAATAAGTCTCTTGAACTTAGACAAAAATCAACCAAATTCACATCTGCAGCAGATTAATGACAGCCTCAAGCATCAGCAGCTGTTGGCACTGCAATGCACAATTCTTTACATTCACAAAATATGCAGTCCGGAAAATCCTGTTTAAATTTCTGTTGCTCACCTTACCATGTGTCCAGCAATGTTTATGAAATGGATAACTTATGTTGCAATCTCCTTCCTTACAAATCTTGCTGCCCTAGCCACTGTACTACATGGAACAGGTAAAGTTAATATTTCTTATTACGTTAACTTAGGAACAAGTTGCACATGACATTTCCAATCCAGATGGAAATAACAGTGATGACAGAGAGACAGTAAACCCATAACAGACTGTAACTACACTAACAGTAAGAATGTTTTACTTAATGTAACAGACCATCTCTTGTACATTCTTATGTCAGACAATGCCAACAAGAGTTATGTCATATTGTAGCAACAAAGATGCACACAATGAGTCTGTGTGCACACAACTAGATGTTTCTCAGACATTCACAGTAACTCTCATCAATAAATCATTTGAATTTATTGGTTTAGAAGTTCATAATTCTGATGTGTGTTGTTAATGACTACTAAGAGGTGTTAAAGATGTGTTTTACTTCATACAAAGAAGTTTCCCTTACCACTGGTGGCACAGTTCTAACAGTTCCATACGTCTTATTATTTGTAATAACTGCATCTCTGTCTTCTGCAACCCTCGCTTGCTCAGCTGCAAACTCAGGAGTAACAATACCTCTTCGGTCTGTGGAACAGAAACTTATAATTACACTTTCATAAGAGTACACATGTATTCAATTGAAAACAGTATTACGGGAATCCTCATGCTCAAAGAATACCATCCCATGCCAAATTCTCCAAAATATGTACCTATCCTTTTTAAATTTTCTTACATCGTGGAGTGCTCACTTTTGTCACTTATGAGGTGTGGCAATAAGGAAACCGGATTCATGCTCTAACCCTTCATTGAAAAAAAATCAGACAATCGAAATGTTATCCCCTCCAATGCAGTCCCCTCCCCGATCCCTACACCGCTCCATGCGAATTTTCCACTGTTGGAAGCAGTGCTGCAGGTCATCTTGTGTTAAGCTGTTCAAGGGTTGCATCGCTTTTGCTTTCACTGTATCCACGGACTCGAACCTGGTTCCTCTGAGCACAGACTTGATTTTCGGGAAGAGAAAAAAGTTGCATGGTGCTAGGTCCGGAGAGTACGGTGGATGTTCCATCACTGGAATGTTGTTTTTCGTCAAATACCTCTTCACAGATAGCGCGTTGTGTGCTGGTGCGTTGTCGTGATGAAGAATCCATGAGGCATTCTTCCACATGTCTGGTCTCCTTCGTCGCACACGTTCACGGTGGGTCGTCAAAACATTTTTATAATAAACCTGATTGACAGTTTGACCTTCAGGCACCCAATCAATGTAGATAACCCCCCGGATATCGAAAAAAACAATCATCATTGCTTTGAATTTGGACTTGCTCATGCGCGCTTTCTTCTTCCTAGGGGATTGGGGGCTCTTC
>Ga0123354_10010082_pt1 | contig 14515 bp, 12 predicted proteins | sample TergutLab28metaG_2_FD_97872 | JGI IMG/M metagenome (GOLD analysis project Ga0123354, IMG submission 97872) | Labiotermes labralis P4 segment gut microbial communities from Petit-Saut dam, French Guiana - Lab288 P4 | ecosystem: Host-associated > Arthropoda: Insects > Digestive system > Gut ... | reverse complement strand
CGCCGATACACCTTCCGTTCCGCCGCGAATGTGCCTGTCGCGATGCTAAAGGTCGCCTTGTTCTACGCGGTATTTACCCCTACCACCACCGCGTTGGATTATCATCTGACACAAACACGCGGAATCAACAGCACACTCGTTTTAATAGGCATCATGCTGCTCAATTTTGTTTTAGAGTTCATTTATTGCCAATTCTTTGTCTATAGAGGGAAGCTGGATACCAACGAACTGGCGAAAAGGAAAAAGGAACCGCAACAGCCGATATAGATAATAACATCGAATAGGCAATACCTCACGGTATATCCTACCCCGAGCATACCTTTATCTTTGCCGCTGTTAGGTCTCTTACCATCTGTTTTCCCGCTTCACCAAGGACCTTCGGGTCATATATTCCCGGAGAATCTCGCAGCGCTTGCTTCACACCCGCTGTATAAGCTACCCGCAATTCGGTGGCGAAATTAACTTTACAAATACCCCGTGTGATACAAGCCCTAATTGCCTCATCTGTTAAGCCCGAAGCGCCGTGCAGCACCAATGGTATGGCAACCACTGCGCGGATAGCCGACAAGCAATCAAGGTTGAGGGCCGGCGTTGAGGCGTAAAACCCATGCGCTGTTCCGATACCCACGGCTAAGGAACTCACACCCGTTTCTGCTGCAAAAAGAGCGGCTTGCTCGGGGTCTGTTTGAGGATCAGCTTCGGCTTGAAGGTCATCTTCCTTACCGCCCACGCGACCCAACTCACCTTCGACAGGGATGTCTCCCGCTATGGATACGGCGTCGCGGGTGAGGTCGATATTCTCTTGAAACGGCAGCGCGGAGCCGTCAATCATTACGCTGTTGTATCCGGCATGAAGCGCTCGGCGTACCAATTCCAAGCCGTTACCATGATCTAAATGAAGGGCCGCCTCAACAGGCGATGACGAGGCTATGGCTTGGATCATGGCAAAGAACACTTCCGCATCGGCATAACGCAGGGTGGAGGGCGTCGTTTGCAGCATAACGGGTGATCCGGTTGTTCGTGCCGCTTCCAGAACGGCTTGTGCCATCTCCATATTTTCAACATTAAACGCGGCAACGGCGTAACCGTCGCGCCGAGCGTCTAAAAGCATCTGTTTGCTGTTGACTAAGGGCATATCATTCCCCCTTTATAACCGGTACTGACTATATTTCAGTGGCGCCTTCCGCTACTAAGCGTCCTATAACCTGCGGTGTAGCGTACCCCGCCAGCCTTAAGGCAAGCATTAACGCACCGGCCCATGGGGGCGCCTTAGGTAATGATACAGTACAGTGGATGGATTCCAATGTTTCACGAAAACTATCCATCACAAGCGCGCCTGCCTTAAAGATACCGCCGGAGTAGGATACACACGCGCCTTGGGGTATATGGAGTTTACTTAAAATGCCTTTCGCATTTTGCGCGATCTCCTTACCGGCTTCGCGGTAACATAGGATAGCCTCGGTATCTCCCTGCGTCGCCGCTTGATATAACAGCAACTGCAGCCCCGCCACCTTATCGCGGAAGGGCATATAATCATCAATAATCATATCGATGAAGTCAAAGTCCCGTGTCAATCCGAACGTTTCCGTAACCACATGGTATAGCATATCGCGGGGTAACCGCCCGTCGGCTTGCTTGCAAAAAAGGGAAATTAATCGCATGCCAAGCCAATAACCGGATCCCTCATCGGCTATATACCCCCAACCGCCGCAACGAGCGGTGCGCCCTTGTGCATCCATGCCGAATGCGATGGTTCCTGTCCCGGCTACGATGTTGATGCCGGGCCCCAGCGCGAAGGAACCGGCGCAAGCCACTTCTGAATCGTTGCAAATATATACGGGTGTATTGCCGAAAGCGGCAAGTGACGCTTCTTGAATCGACGCGTCTCCCGGGATGGATTCGCCCCAGCAGGGCGCGCCGAGACAAACTGCCTTCAAAGAATCACGTGGTATATCGCCTGCTTCACTTAAAATATCTCGCAAGCCTTGTACAAGTTCGGCGCGTATACCATCCCGGCCGCATTGCTGAATAGAAATGGACGAATGGCGAAGAGCGCGTAAAACGCGCCCTTCCTGCGTGCATAGTGTGAACAGTGTCTTGGTGCCGCCGCCGTCAATACCTAAAAACACCATAACCAGTTAACCCTTTCTTGTGTGGTTTTTTATTTCATGCCTGTGATGGCGATTCCCTTTATGAATTGCTTTTGCAGCGAAAGGAACAGCACGGTTACCGGCAGCATCACCAGCGCGGAAGCCGCCATAACAGCGCCCACGTCGGACTGCCTTTGACTGCTGAAAAAGTTAAGCGCCAGCGGCATCGTCATATTTTTAGGGTCACTTAGGTACAGCAGCGGCCCTAAATAGTCGTTCCAACGTTCTAAAAAAGTGAATATAGCAAGCGCGCTGAGTGCCGGCAGAATCAATGGTATGATGATGTTAAAGTAAATAAATAAATGACCGGCTCCGTCTATGGATGCCGCTTCGCACAGGCTATCGGGTATATCTTCAATAAACTGCCGGCACAAGTAGATGCCAAAACCGCCAACCATACGCGGAATAATCAACGCGGAAAGCTTATCATACATTCCCATCCCTTGAATTAAAATAAAAGAGGGAATCATGGTTACTTGCGCCGGCACCATCATCGTAGCCAAAATAACAAAGAAAAAGGCATTTTTCCATTTGAAATGGTATTTGGCAAAGACGAAACCAAGCAACGAACTGGTTATCAGCATAATAACCGTGCCTGATACAGCGGTGATGACGCTGTTTTTAAACCAGTTAAGCATAGGGGCTTTAGTAAAAACCGTTTCATAATTGGTTAGGATAAACTTGGCGGGCCAAAAGGTTTGTCCTTTCATAATCTCCGCTCTGTCCTTGAATGAGTTGAGCATCATTCCCGCATAAGGCATCAAGAAGAGTATGCCGATGAGCAGCATAATAAAAATGACGAAAATTTGATAAAATTGTTTATGCTTAAACAAGCTCACCGCTAATACCCCCAATCCACACGGCTTAACTTGCGTTGAGCCGTGGTCACAATCATAATCAATGCGAACAGTACCAAGGATATCGCCGAGGCATATCCAAAGTCCTTATTGTATTTAAAGCCGATATTGTAGATAAAGGTGCTTAGCACATATCCGGCACGGCCGGCACCGCCTTCGCTGGCCATGATGGAAAACTGCGCGAATGCCTGGAATTGCGATATAAAGGTCATCGCGATAACAAAAGTCAGCGTACGGCCTAACAACGGCAGCGTAACCTTGAAGAAGCGATGAAAGGGGCCCGCGCCGTCTATAAGCGCTGCTTCCATAAAATCATGCGGTATGCTTTGAATACCGGCGATGAATAGAATGATGTTATAACCCACATCGGCCCATAATGATAATAGTATTAAAGAAGGCATCAGCATGGATGCGCTGGTCCAGTTGACAGGCGGTATGCCAATCAAACCGATCAGCATGTTAAGGCTGCCGCCCTTCAGCGTTAGGATAGTACGGCCCCATACGAGTGCTACAGCCGCTAACGGGGCTACGCAGGGCATGAAAAAATTAACACGAAAAACACTCCGCCACCTGTTACTGTTAAGTGAGCATAATATTTGCGCTACAATCAACGTGAAACATAGGTTGATGCTTACCATGACAAAAACGTAATACAGGGTATTAAATAGTGCCGTATGAAAAATACCGTCTGTAAACAGGGTTGCGAAATTTTGGAAGCCGACAAACCGGTTGGCGCTTGCCGGGCGCAGCGGGTTATAGTCGAAGAAAGCAATAATAAAACTGCCTACGATTGGAACGGCAACAAAAAGGAGTAACAATATCAGCATCGGAATAATGACATAATAGGGGAACCTGCTCTTTTTGGCTTTTCGCTGTTCTGAGTGAGTAATGACTGGTCGCTTAACAAAGAAAAACATAGCGATAACAGCAAATGCAAATGCTAAATAAGGGATGGGTGTAAGAGATATTACTGATGTTATATATCCACTCGATTCTTTGTTTACTATATAATTAAGCCACAATATTGCGACAACAAATGCAATCGAAACAAGTGCGTTTAGACCAAATCCCCAATATGCAATCGTTGCACGAAATTTCGACTTATATATTACAAGCGATAACAATAACAACGCAAAAGATGACAACAGAACAACCAGCACTATTGTTACAATTGTCATATAATTTGAATAATCTTGGAGATTTACTCCAAATGAACTCAACTGATTTTTTATTTCGTTTGATCTGCTCCACAAGCTGAAAATATTAAAGCTATCTGTTCGTTCAAATATAAAATCGGCGATAGGGATTGTTGCCCAATTCAAAAGCGACATAATTACCAGAGGAATAAATCCAATTAGAGTCATCCAGAACTTTTTTAGCAAACTCAAAGAATTCGAAACACTTTCAAGATTTTTCCCACAGTGAGGGCAGAATTTCGTTTGTGTGGATAGTTCTTTCCCGCAGTGAGGGCAATTATTCATAATGACATCCCCTTTGAATTACCTAAACTTTGTTGAATGGTGATTTACATGGACATCCAAATAAAGTTGTTTACGCTCTCAATGTTGAAAAACCGATATATATCGCTAGAATAGAATTTGACAGAGAAGCGGGTGAACTGCATGTATACATGGACTTTGAACGTGGAAGTAGATTCAATTTTGATAGTAGATTGACTGCTGGTTTGTCTGAGAGCATCAACTCTAGAATAAAAGAAGTAAAACGTAAGGCTAAAAGTTTTCGTAACATCGACAACTTCATAAGCATGGTTTACCTCGAGTGTTCTAATCTCTCTTTGCCAGCTTTTGTCTAATCCCACTCTACCCACTCAATTCGGCGATGACCCCTCTTTTTCATAAAAGCCTCCCGCCTTTGTGCAGGAATAAAGCGCCGGAGGGATTCCCTCCGGCGCTTTTCATCGGTTAGTAAATCTTAAGCCCCTTATCCAAATCTTCTGTTAGTTGTGCCAGCGCTTCCTCCACAGATGCATACGTTCCGTCATCGGAGGCCAGCGCGCCGAACACCTGTACCAGATAATCTTTAACCATTTCGGTGTTATAGGAACCAATGAACTGCGCGTTGGGCAGCAGAGCCACCAGCGGCGCGATATAAGGCATTTTCTCTAAATACTCCGGTTCGTTAACAACCGAGGCGCGGGGCGGTATTTGCGCGCAATTAATATTATGGCGCAGCAGATTCTCCGGTTCATATACAAATTCGATAAAGCGCCAAGCGGCATCTGCGAGCTGAGTTGTCTTAGGCACGCACAGGCTCCAACCGGTTTCGGAAACCATTAACTGCGGAATGTCTGAATCCGGGTAGAACGGCGGTTGGGGAATAAAGTCAATGTCTTCGCCTAATACCGCGTCATAGCCTTCTATGCACTCGGATATAACCCAAGGGCCGCGGGCGAGCATCAAGCATTCGTCGATACAAATTAAATCATGGCCTTCCACACCGGGGATGTTCTCAAACGTCATGTCCAAGTTGGTGACGCGATCGTCCTTAATTAAGGCGACCAACTCTGACATAGCCTCGGCCGCTTCCTGTGTGTTGAAGTTAAGCTTTCCGTTTTCCTCAAGGAAATGCCCGCCTTTTTGCAGAATCATCGAGAAATAATTGGTTATCAAGCCGTCTCTGTGCGCAAACTCTAAACCGCGCATATTCATGATTTCACCGTCCTGATCGGCGACCAGTTTGGCGGTTTCAACCACTTCTGCCCATGTGGCGGGATACGGCAAACCATATTCTTCAAAAAGCCTTTTGTTTACCAAAATCCCACCGTATTCGTTATTGAATTCCAACGGCGCGCCATATATTTTACCGTCTTTTTCCAATGTTCCTAAAACCGGCGCGAATGCGTCCTCACGTAAGACTTGTACAAACTCCTCAGGCGTTTCGCTCAGTGCGCCCGCGTCCACTAAGTCGAGCATCCAGCCGCCCCATACCTCGTAGACATCAGCGCCGACCTCGCCCGCGATGAGCGAGGTTTGAATTTTGGCTTCAAAGTCATTGTATGGGAAGATCGTATACTCCACTTTAATGTCCGGGTTTTCCGCTTCAAAGGCGGCAATCATCTCATACCATGAAGCGTTCCAACCGGAGTTAGCGTGCGTCCAGAATTTTAACACCGTTTGGGCATTGGCAGACACGGAAGCCGCGGTTCCCATAATCATCAGCGCGGCTAACAGTAATGAGAGCCATTTTTTCATGATAGACACCTCCGTTTATATTTTTAAAAAGAGCGTACTCTTTTTAAATACGCGCAGTGTATCAAGTAAGGGTTATCCAAGGCGCCAGCCCGTCCGGCTTGTCCGGATCACAGCCGGTTTGAAGGGATTTATAGAAGCTAATGAGTTGACAGACCGCAATAAAAGGCAGCCCCCGCACCGGATGCGGATAGGGACGGTCGGTTAGAATATCAATTACCCTGTTAAGCCCTGTAGGTTTATCGGTAACGGTAACGACTGCCGCGCCTTTCGCGGTGATATCGGATAAGACATCATACTCCGTTTTACTGCCGCCTTCGGATAACACGGCAACCACCAGTGTGTGCTCGCCGATTAATACCATCGGCCCATGCCGCACATCCAGCACATGATAATGATTGGAGGGCATTTGGCAAATTTCTTTAAACGCCAATGCCCCCTCATCACATAAGCCGGACAACTCCGCATCGCCCAGTACAACTGCGTGCGTCCAACGACCGTATGCGGCCTTTTCCAAAATCGGCTCATATGTGCTCATAAAGGAAGGCCCGTCTGACACCGCGTCATTTAAAGCATCCATCATCTTCGTGTTACGGGACAGAGCGGCCGCCAGATACACGCAGGTAAAATAAAGGCAGGATACCGTTCGCGTTTGACACACGCTGTGGTCAAAAGCCCATGGCATTTCTAAAACCATATCACTGATATGCGCCAGTTCCGTGTCTTCTTGGCAAACAACGCTGATAACGCGGCAGTCCGGCGCGATTTCACGCGCCCGCAGGACAGCTCGTATCACTTCGCTGGTTTGGCCGGAACGCGATAACGCCACGAGTACGCTGCCGGCCAGAACCGGTTGATAGCTTTCCGTATGCAGCAGGAGATCTCCGGCCGGTATGGCAAGCGCGGGCTTTTTCACACGAAGATTCATAAGCATTGCTCCGGAACGCGCAACGGAATAACTGGACCCGCAGCCGATAAATACATACCGGTCCAGACCCTCCGTTAATGCGGAAACTTCCGGAATTTTGTTAAATAAGTACGAGGAACACTCTGACAGGGCCCTGTATTGACTCTTCATTTCGGTATATGTTACGCTCATAGACACTCCCGGGTAAGAATTTGCAATATTCTTGAGTAACTATACCATAGATGGGAATAAATTGCTATCAATAATCGTTTAATGTATATCCACGACATTTTTCCATCTTTTATTCATTTTTCATCATACCATCATGAGGTGACCGCATGGAATTGAGCAACACAGAAAAATTCACCGGGAAAGCCAACGTCTATACGCAATACAGGCCTTCTTATCCCGATGCGTTAATGGATTTTCTCTACACACAGGCAGGGTTTACACCGGACAGCGTCATTGCAGATGTAGGCTCCGGAACAGGCAAGTTCTCCCTCCTCCTGTTGGAACGGGGAAGCATGGTGTATGCAGTTGAACCGAATGAGGATATGCGCCGAACCGCGGAACGGGAACTGAAGGGTTATTCCCGTTTTAATTCAATCAACGCTTCAGCTGAAGCCACCGGTTTACAAACAGGGCGCGTTGATTTTATCACAGCGGCACAGGCGTTTCACTGGTTTGATAAACAGGCTTTTCAAACGGAGTGCCAACGCATACTAAAACCTTCCGGAAGCGTCGTACTGGTTTGGAACCAAAGAGATTATCAAAGCGAAATCGTGCAAAAAGATTATGAAATACGAAAAAAATACGCTATTCATACACAAAGCCTGGGAATCGACGGAAGGCTATATCAAGATTATCTCGCTTTCTTCAAAGAGGGCGTCTATCTGGAAAAAACCTTTAAAAACGACTTGTACTTGAATAAAGCGGCGTTTATCGGAAGAAATGTATCCGCGTCTTACGCGCCGGATAAGGATCGAATGCCGCTTCAATACAATGAGTTTGTGCGTGAGTTGGCAGAACTGTATGATGCGAACGCTGCGCACGGAATAATGGTTTATCCGCATGACACTCAGGTTTTTTTAGGCCGAGTATAATAAATGTAAAGAGATGGTAATATGAAAAAGTTCCGTTTATGTCTGTTATTAGCCAGCGTATGGGCAGTACTGTCCATGAACATCTGCATGGCTTGCACCGGCGGTTCGGGTGGAGGGGGATTCACGTATGGTAAGCTGCCCGTGTCCTCCGTGTCGTCTCCGACACATTCCTCTGCCGCGCGCGCGGTGTATGGGCCGCAGAATGTATTGGATCCCGGCGAGGAAACAAGCTGGCAATATAGTCAAGAAAGAACGGGTGGTAACGGATACCGGACATACCTCGTCATGCATTTCGATGGGCCATGTACGGTTGAAACGCTGCTAATTAAAAATGGGTTTTGGAAAATCACCAATGGTATCGATCAATATTGGCGCAATAACCGTGTTAAAGACGCGGCGGTATACTTTTTATACGCGGACGCGAACGATTTTTCAGACCCTGTCTATTACACTTTTGCAGACAGCAAACAAACAGCTCATATCGACTTAGGCGGACGCCGCGGCGTAACCGCCCTGTTATTTCGTATAGATACTGTCTACCGGGGTAATAGGTTTGATGATGTGGCGATAACCTACATGGAAGTTCTCGGCGAGTTAGATTCTATTCAGGGTAATGGACCGAACGACAGCTCCCGTCCCGGAGGCGGGATTCCCGGCTTTAATTATGTCGGGTTACGGGCTTCGCTTAATCAAAGGATGGCAACGCGAACCGGACCCGGCACACAATACACAGAACCGGGAACCTTTGCGCAATCGACCCCTATCACGGTGTTCTACCAAACCACCGGCAGCGGTGTGATGTGGGGGATGGTTGAGTTTCAATATAAGGGCATGTGGTACCGAGCCTACACCGGCATGAAACGTATTGACGCGTCTTGGGTGCCCACAGACAGTGAGCCATATCAAAACAGAACCATAAGCCGCAATGTGACGCCGAGATACGGTCCGGGTGAATACTACGCGGTGCAGCCGCATACCATCCCAAGCGGAGTACGCGTAAAGGTTTTTTTTACACAGAACGGTTATGCCATGGTGGATTATGATAGACAAGGCGGCGTGGTCAGAGGCTGGGTTCCGGTATCATCACTGCGCTGAACACCGTTACAACGAAATTCCGAAAAGGGGATACCAATGCATACGGATCATGACAAGTTGATAGAATACTATCTGTCAACATGTGAACAACCATCTGTTTTAGGGCACAGTATGCACGGCTTGTGGATAGGGAGGAAACACACATAGCGGTATATCTAACCGATGCGACCGACCGCCCAATGAGCGTTTGCTGCTGTTTCCAGCTTACCGCTCAGGCTGGAGCGGTATCCGGCATCGAGCACTGACATTGCTTGCAAGTTAAGGGGCAGATCGAGTGTTGGGTGCAGGGGTTCACCTGTTTTCAAGTGATGAATAACTTCCTCGCCCGCGTTACCGCGCCCTTCCGGAAGCGGAGGGGCCATAAGAATTTGTGTAGGTTCCATACTGTATCGGTCTTCATAAATATGAACGCGGTCATTCAATGTTACCAAAGTTCCCTTGCTGCCGTGTATAACAGGACCGCCGGGAACACCGCTCGCGAGCGTTACCCAACTGCCTTCCAGTATGGATACGGCATCGGGATACCGTACCAGCATCGCCGCGAAATCCTCGGCATCTCCAAACGAACTGTTAAAGTTGGCGCGCATCGCCATGGCGGCGACAGGTGGCTTTCCTAAAAACCAGCTGGATAGGCATGCGCCGTAGCAACAATAATCCCAGTACGCACCGCCGCCGAGCGAAGCGTCATACCACCATTCGGCTCCCTTTTCCGTATCACTTAAGTCTTGACCATAGCTAAACGGCCCCAGAGACGTTCCGTTTCGGAAATGAAAGCGAAAGGGCTTGCCAATAGCGCCATCCATCATTAATTGATGAGCCAGTCGAATGCTGCAGTTCCACGTACTGGGCCAGTTGACGATAATTTTAGCATGACCCCTCCTGGCCGCATCGGCGATAGCCAGCGCGTCCGCCATACTCGTCGCCATGGGCTTTTCAACAAGAACATGAACTCCGCGCAAAAGCATATCGCCGATAACCTTGCCGTGCAAGGCGTTTTCAGCGCAGCACAGAGCGAAATCAATTTTGTTTTCCGACAGCAGATGATGGTAGTCCGTATAGACTTTTTGGTTTCCCGCATATTGCATGCACGCTTGAATATTCGCGCGCCGTGTGCCTTCCTGTAAGGATATAGATGCTTTTTTTTCAGGCAGATCGGCAAAAGCGATCCATTCTACAGCGTTTGTAGCCGTTAACTGCTCAACCAACCCGGGTGTGTGTACATGTGCGAAACCGATGACAGCGGAACGCAGTTTCATGCGGCGTCCTCCCTCTATACTAATAGTTAAACGGTGAGATCACCCTGCGTGCCTGTGCCAGTTGGAACGCCACATTTTGGTACTCATTGGTAGACAAGTGGCTTTCAATACTCCAAACGCCCGGATAGCCCGCTTTTATTAAAAGCGGGAACAGATAATCGGCGTTAAGACAAGCATCGTAATGCATATGTATATGCATGGCTTTGGGTGCCATTTCCAAATCACAGGCAAGTTTATCCTCCGGTGTCTCGGCCAGCCAGTTGCCCAAATGCAGAAGATGGGCGTAGTTTGGCGTGTTCACGGCTTGCGCCAGTTTACGGATAACGTGGATATCGCGGGACGCGCCCCAATGGTTTTCCGGGCCGAACTTCGCGCCGAAAGACAGGCATGTTTGGGAGTAAGAACGAAATTTACCGGCCACATACTCAATTTGCTCATCAGTGGCCGTATGGGTGGGAATACCCACATCCATCCTGACGGATTGAGCGCCCAAAATGCGCGCGGCTTTCAAGCAGTCTGCGGCTAACGCGTCGTTTTTATCGCACCCCTCCTGTGTGTCGTTCCAAGGATGCGCACCGTCGCAGCACAAATTGGCGAGTATTAAACCCCGCTCGTCCATCTGCGCACGCAGCATATGCAAATAGTCATCATCATACGATTGAAGCATGTGGTTCCAAAGATCGGCGTGCGTTACATTGTAACGGTATCGGACTGTTTCAAAGTATTGCACGGGGGTCATGGCGCCAATGCGGAACAAGCCGTGAAAAGAATAGGAAGCAATACTGAATAACGGTTTCATACGCGACCCTCCTTATAAGTAAAATGGATGCGGGGGATAGGTAAGCTCTCCGAACGGAGCTTCTTGGCGGCGAATCGCGTTAGACACACTAAGCGCGGGAATTTCGCCCGCGGTTACTTCGCGTCCCAGCTTATCGGATAAAAAGATGCCCTCGGATACCAGCATCGTTTGCAAGGCGATATGCGGCGTGTCGATAGGTTCACAATCTCCCCGCAGAACGCCTATCCAATGGGCTTGGGAGTGTTCATAAACCGCAAGCGCAGGGTTCAACTGCAGTCGCCGGTACTGTTCGGCGGATATATCCAGCGTTGTTTCGGCGGGATAACCCTCAATTTCTTGATAATAAACAAGGGAAGGCGTGCCGTTCTTCATAGAAAATTGCAAGCCGCCTTTTGATCCGTGTATAGAGGATTGCGGGAACTCCCCGCCGTGGACAGCCCAGCTTTCTAAAATATCCATCGTCAGCCCGTTCGCAAATTTAACAAAGCCCGTTCCCAGCTCTTCCACATCATAACCGGATTCAGCCCGGCGTTTTGCATCCATATCAAGCTCGCGGTACACAGCGCCGCTGACGCTTTTCACTTCCGGCATTCCCAACAGATAAAGCAGCTGTGAAATGTGATAGACACCCATGTCGTATAGCGCGCCATGTCCCGCCCAATGGGATAATACGAACTCTTTTTCAGCGTATCCATCCACAAAGGGGCGGCCGCGGCGGCGGTATCCGTAAGAGCGGGCGTGATAGATATTACCCAAATGCCCCGAATCCACCAGCTTCTTGGCGGCGATTGCCTGGCCTCCGTAGATCATAGCCAGTTGTATATGCAGTTTAACGCCGTATTGGCAGGCGGCTTCTTGCATGGCTGCCGCGTCCGTATAGGAACCGGCCATGGGTTTTTCGCAGTAACAGTGCTTGCCGGCGGCCATGACGGCAATGGATATGGGCGCGTGCAAGTTGTTGTGCAAACAAACGTCTACGGCTAGAATGTCGTCACGTTTTAGCAGCTCTCGGTAGTCCGTGTAGCGGTGTGGGATATCCCATTTGTCACAAAAAACGTTGAGCTTCTTTTCGTTTAAATCACAGGCGGCAACGATATAAACGCCTTTCATGTCCTTATAATGTTCCATGTGCTGATGCGCGATGACGCCGGTGCCAATCAAGGCGATGCGAATATCCCGCACAAACATTCCCCCTTTAGTTTTTTGTGTTCATTATATCATGCTTTCCCGTTGGGACAAGTTTATACGAAAAAAAACGCAGGGTATAGATAGTGAAAAAAATTTGTTGACAAATGATTCATGAAATTATATCTATTACCTAACGTAACCTTAACTGATTAAACTTAAGGAGATTACCTTCATGAAAACACAATTGAAACCTGCCCGCGAGGTGTTCAAAGGAATATTACCAATGGACTACTCCGCACATAACAAGGAAGTGGATGCGCTATGGGCGGCCTATCGGGCGAACAAGCCGCCGCGCGTACCAATGGTGCTTGGCGTCAACTGCCGATACATCATGCTGGACCCGCAATATAACCCCGAGGGTGTTTGCTTCCGACAGGTCTTTGAAGAACCGGACCTCATGCTGGAGATGATGCTGCGGTTTGCCTACTTCATGCAGTTCCATCTCCCTTCCGACCGGCACATGGGCTTGCCTGAATACTGGACGGCAGATGTTTTATGCATGAACACCTATGAAGCGGAATGGTTCGGCGCGCAGCGGGAGTACATTAACAACGATTTGCCGGATTGCCGTCCGTTTTTAAATGATGATAATAAGAACGATTTGTTTAATCGGGGAATACCCGATCCCTTTGCACGCAACGCGGGTTTCGTCCGTGATTGTTGTGAGCTTTTTAAGTGCCGCATCCAACAAGGCTACGCATACGAAGGCATACCGCTGACCGCGGTTAATCTGCCCGCGTTAATGGGTACGGATGGGCCGTTCACCGTAGCCTGCGCGATCCGCGGAGCATCCGAAATGTGCCTCGATCTATATGAAGACCCGGGTTATGCACATGAGTTACTTAACTTTATAACCGAAGCCACCATTGTTAGAATCAAAGCTTGGCGCAAGTTTTTTGGGCAGCCCGAGGTTACACCCGACGCGCCTTTCGCGTTCGCCGACGACAGCATTGCGTTGCTTTCAAAAGATATGTACCGTGAGTTTGTACTCCCATGTCATAAAAAACTGACAAGCAGTTTAGGCAACCCTGCGCTGCGTGGCTCCACCCACCTTTGCGGTGACGCCACGCATCATTTTGCAACCATGCGTGATGAACTGAACATTTTTAGTTTTGATACGGGCTTTCCGGTCAACCATGGCGATTTGGTCCAAACACTCGGACCCGAGGTATCCATCAACGGCGGTCCGTCAGTCGGATTACTGCTTCAAGGCACGCCTGACGAGGTAGCGGCGGAGTCAAAGCGTATCTTACGTGAAGTCATGCCCCATACCCGCCGTTTTGTACTGCGTGAAGCCAATAATTTACCGCCGCGCGTTCCTGAGGCTAATGTCGCGGCGATGTATGCGGCTGCGCGGAGCATGCCCTATTGACATTCATAACTGTTATAAGCCGATAAACAAAGGCAGTCAAACAGACGGATGATACATTACTTAACATGATGGAGGGCTGTTTATGAAAAAGATCAATGTCGCTTTGGTAGGCTTGGGTTTCGGCGGGGCGTTCGCCGATATTTACAAACACCACCCCAATGTAGGCCTCATCGGAATCTGCGATACGAATAAGACGCTGTCACAAACCGTATCAAACACGTACGGCATTTCTAACGTTTATGACAGCTTCGAGTTGATGCTGAAAGATGATGCGATAGACGCGGTACATCTGGTAACGCCGATACCGTACCATGAGGAGCAAACCATAGCGGTTTTAGAAGCCGGCAAGCATTGCGCCTGCACTGTTCCCATGGCTACATCCCTAAAGGGGATACAAAAAATAACCGAGCTGGTCAGAAAGCACGGTAAGAACTACATGATGATGGAAACAACTTTATACACATATCAATTTTTCTATGTAAAGCAAATGAGTGAAACCGGAAAGCTTGGCAGAATACAATTTATGCGGGGGACGCATTATCAGGACATGGCCAATTGGCCCGATTATTGGATGGGATT
>Ga0123354_10010081_pt1 | contig 14515 bp, 5 predicted proteins | sample TergutLab28metaG_2_FD_97872 | JGI IMG/M metagenome (GOLD analysis project Ga0123354, IMG submission 97872) | Labiotermes labralis P4 segment gut microbial communities from Petit-Saut dam, French Guiana - Lab288 P4 | ecosystem: Host-associated > Arthropoda: Insects > Digestive system > Gut ... | reverse complement strand
CCCCCAACCCCAAATTCAAAAAATTCCCCCCAAAACACCCCCCCAACCCTTACCAAAATTTTTCCCCCCCCCCCCCCCCCCCCCCCCCCACAATATATAAAATTAGCATAAAAAATCCGCACATTCTCTCCTCTGCGGCGAATTAAAACAATCCCGTTCCCAATATCTTATCTATTTTCAATTCCCAACCTTCTGCATTTCCTCTGTTAGACGGTGGTGGGCACTGCCTGGGAATATTCAGATATGCAAATTTCTTTGTTCCGCATGAAACAAATGTAATGTCTCTACTAATTACTTCAACTAACTACTACTATTACTCATTCTTCTTTTTTCTTCTCTTTCTTCATTATGATTAGTCTTCAAACATTTACGTGACATATTCTTCTGGGTGTATGGAAATTATGAAAATAATCTCGCATTTATGGACTTGAAGTCAGATATTTAGTGGACTCTAGTCATTACGGATGTACAACTTAAGATTCAACGCATATACCCTAGTGTACAGCAACTGCACTCGGTTTGCACCTTTCTGTCAGTTCCTTTGGGTTTCGCCTTTTGCAGCAACATCGTGTGAATCGCTTCTTCACACTACCCAGCGCTTCCCACTTCCAGCGCCACGGTCAATAAAACAGGAGCGCTTTCTTCCAAGGACAATTTTTTGAAGCCTGTCCAAAGAAAATAACAAGAGTTGAAAGGAGGCCACACAATTGCAACTGGAGTCTGCGGTTACGTGTTTGAGCAGTAAGGTTTTAATACAAACCCGGAACATAATATAGCGGTCTGTAGGCCGATATATAGAAAGTATTACTTCGAGTTGTTATTCAGAAAATAAGGGAATAACATATTACATGGAATGGCATAGGAATCACCTTCCGTATGAAGAAAGAATATGAGTAGGCCTACACTTCTGGAAAAATGGTTACATTTGCGGTAAATATGTTCGAATAGCAAATAAATTTCATCAATATCAAATTATATTCTCTCACGTTAAACAGAAATCTGTTTATACGTATTTATTAGAAGACTCATTTGACTCCGCCATATGTTTCGGCAGTTCTCTGCAATCTTCAGGAGCAGTTTGCAAAATTTCCATTTAGTTTAATTATAATTATTACGTTATAATTTAATATACCTGAGTTGATCTTAATCCTTTGAGATCCCTCATATAATCAAGGATTTACTATTTCACTACCTGACTTACTGTGGTACATTTCAATGCCGCTAAGATCAATCTCGCAGACATTACGCGACATTGAAATCAGTACCAACCAACTCGGATCCTAGGAAATTTTCGTTCCTAATTGTCATTTTTAAACTGTCTTTTGATCTCCTTTAGAGTTTTCCAAATAGATTTACTCGAGCATCTTCACAGAACGTTAAGTTCTGCCAAGTTGTCAGTAGCCTAAACATTCGAACTCTCCCAGATTTCGTAATTTTAAAAACACTACGTTAATTAAACACTTCGCGAAGTTCTCTGTTACATACTGGGATGCTGATAAGTCCTTAGCCCGACCAGGAAGGAAACAAGTTCGGAAGCATGTCAGGGACGAGCGCGATTTCAACAACATCGAGACGCGAGCTGTCATCAAGTTTTTTTTTTCCTGCAAGGCACCGAACGAAATTCACGTCATTCTGACAGAAACATTGGCTCGTTTCCTTCCTGGTAAGGCTAAGGACTTATCAGCACCCCTTTATTATCCTGCTCAAATTCCTTTGCATTCTTGGGAAGAATACATTTTCCTGAACATTTTTTTTTGTTTCACTGTCGAGAAAATACCACAAACAGTTGTTCATTATTTGTGACATTACTTGAACCTCTCTCCCCTTATAGCTTGGCAAAAATTACACTCAAAAACTGTTCTTCTGATCGTATAAAATTACACCAAATTTATACCGATTTTTTTCATTTTCGTTGTTACACCGTGCATGTTGTCGAGTCACTCAATTATTATACCAACTACTGCACATATATAAAATTTATAAAATTTACACATTAAAACATTAAAACACTCCGACATGTTTCGGTCCTAGGACCACCATCAGGGAGCCATATCGTCCTTGCTAAAGTTACACTATAAAAAGTCACATTAATTTCGCTGTACCAGTTGGGTATTGTGGCAGCATGCCGTGTTGTGTAATGTTATGTTGCGAAGAGTGTCCTGCTACGGATGTGCATTCTGTGCTTCGTTGCCTGATGATGGTCCTAGGACCGAAACATGTCGGAGCGTTTTAATGTTTTAATGTGTAAATTTTATAAATTTTATTTATGTGCAGTAGTTGGTATAATAATTGAGTAACTTATACTGATTCCTCTAGTACAAGGACTGCAAGTATGCTACCGTTTTCTAGAGTACTAATAAGGTAGCCAGCCAGGTGAAGAGATCCACTTGAATTGCAATAATTAGAGATTTCTTTTTTCAAAACGACACTATGCATATTTTCATGTGAATTTGAAAGCCATATGGAGGCATCTCATTGCTAAAAAAAATCTTGTTACTGCAGTGACAAAATTATCATAGAATTGACGAATTGAGAACTTGCGATAAGACTGGCCCCAAAACACGCAAACCACAGAACTGACTTGCGTGCCAGAAAGTTTAAGGTTGGGCTACGACAAAGTAGTTAACATGACGTTTCGAAAGTTACATTTTTAGATCAGAAATAGCTTTAGCTTCATTATTAACTGAAAATCGGTTTCCGAAATCACAGCGGTATTAGACGTTGTGGCTTTGAAGCGAAAATCGATTCTCCTCAGTGTCGAACTTCAGTGTCTAAAAGGGTTAATCTGCCTCCAAGCCAGCCACCACTTACATACGTGTGAAATTACACCGTGGGGAGGAGAATCACAGTTGAAGCAATTAGAATTCGTTCTCCCATTTGCTGGGAACGATTGAGCGTGTATCAGACAATGAGTTGATTACACGTGGTCAAACTTGACGAGAACTCCCGCGTAATTGGATGCGCTCAGTGAATTTAACCGAGGAATTCAACGGGATCCATAATGACCTGGTTTTCGATTTCCTCTAATTCAGGGGGCCAAATTCTCGCTTCCCAAATATCAGAGATTCTCTGTGCAATTAAATAAATATTTAAGTAACTATACTCAATTTAAGTAAAGAAATTTGGAGAAAACGCATAATTACGGGCTTCATAATTTCCGCTAATCAGCAGATATTAGGAAGAACAAATCAAGAGAGATGGTAAGAGCAAGGTAGGTTTTCAATATGCGAGATGTGATATATACAAAAATTTGGTCTACGTACCTGAAGAAAACGAACCGGTTGAATTACGCGGGCGCAAATCAGAAAATAATATTAAAATGGATAATAACAGATGAAGATAAAGTTGTCCCTATGCGCGTAATAAAAGCATATAGGGGAATGAGAGCATAGCTCCACTCATTTCTCAGACTTGGTGTTAGATAAGGGAGAGTGGTCAGTTTAACGCCCCGGCTGTTTTTCTCCCGGGAAAACAGCCCATTTTCCCATTACTTAAAACGCCTGGAGGGCCCTAGAACAGGCCTGGGCGCTTTGGAGAAGACAAAAATCCTGCCCCTGCACTATTCTACAGATTTCCAGACCTTCTTCTCCTCACTGCACCGACTGAGGTACCTTGGATATTAACAAAAGAATTCTGAATCGATAATGAGCCCCCACCCCCACTTCCGGAAAAGGAAGACTCTCAGCCCCAATAGACGACCTCTACTGTTCGCAGTGAGCCGAAACTACAGCTCTATGACATAAATTAAAAACACTACGATGAAGATCCAGTTGGCAGCTGAGTATTTTGCAAGTCAAAAGTAAGGCATAGGATCGTTAACTTTCCATTCCCTACCAAACACAGAACCCCAAAACGGAAGTTCAGTGCCCTGTAGAATGCAGAAGACAAAGAGAATGGGAGAAAGAAAACTGCTCTCTTCCGGGCTATTAAGCAAAGAGTAGTGACAGTTTCTTACCGACGTTGTCAAGGGTCAAGAATCCATGAAGGAATCTCGCAGAACGAAGATGGGAGACAGAATAATCATATAAAAATATTAAAAAATTGGCATTACATTTCAGAATTTTGATATCGAATTCGACAAAATGTTTCAGATAAAACCGAGGGACGTATCTATTGATCAGAACAGATGTACATGCTGCAAAAAAAGTAATCTATCAGGAATTTTGCATTTTTTTTATAGGCAGTATATTGCCGAAGTTTTACAGTTCTGATGAACCATCAACAGAGCATGCCTTACTATAATTCCATAAGAATTTCTCGGGCTGGCAGCCGCGTCAATTGGTTGTGAGCCGTTGGGCAGCTACCCAAAAGGGTAGAGATACTAGGTGTTGATCCGACGACTGGCACAAATCTGCCCTCAGTCCTTTGAGCCGCTGAACTCGGGATAATTAGTTCTTGTGGAGGATAAGTAATCCAATCAGGATACAGCACAAAATAAAATAGCAAAGTAATTGTATTAACAAGCTCAACATAGAGTTATAGGAAACAATGACAAAAGCAATGAAAATAGTTGAATAGAAAGATAATCCTTCAAACACGCACATAGCCGATCGTAGATCACGTAATACTAACATATGTCCGTCGGATAACGTAAGTTTACAATATATACCAGGAAACACAACCGACCGAAGAATAAGCACAACAAACAATACAAACATCGGCCCTCGTAAACTTACAACACAAATGCTCAAACCCATAGCCGATCGGAAAATACGTATTACAATTACATAATAATCGGCCGAAAATGACAATTATCGTTCGTAGAATACGTACAGTACAGAAAGCAATACTGTAACCAAATACTTCACTTCGACTCGTGTAACAAAATCAAAGTAATTCTACTCACGGGGAAGTAAACTCGTACAGTACCAGCCTCTCCCAAGGCAAACGCTAGGCAGAAGCCGGGGAACAACACCAAACATAACCGAAACTTCAATTTGGAAACATAAAGACCGAAACCAAACTTTTACCTCAAAACATATCCCAGACGTCTGCGTAGCCTTCTCGGAGAAAATAACTGGAGATGGAGCCTGCTGCTCCTGGCCCGGCCAGCAAGAGAACCCAGTAGTTGATGACATGAAACCAGGAAGACGAGTCCCGGACACGAAAATCAAAACCCATAAGGAAACCTCGGGGTAAACGCCCTCGCCTTTCACTTTCCCCAGAGTAGCCAATCGACAGACGGTAGCCTCACACGGGGAACGGTAAAAGGGAAAACAAACCGGTCATGGCTGCAAGGGGGGCAAGCTTTGAGCCGTGCCGAAGGCGAACGGCTCAGTTGAACTGCATTAAACCAGCGTTTCGAGAACCACCTCTGCTCTCGTATTCAGTTTCAGTTTCCTTGATGATAAGAAAATAATATATTGTTCTCGAAATGTAAGTGTACTTGCAGTTCAACCAACTGTCGCGGCTCTTGCCCAAGAACGTCTTCGTGACAGCCGTCATTTTATAAATCTGATGTTCATGTGACCGTGCATCACTGATACACTGATATAACCAGCCAACGAGATGCAACAATAACAAATTTTATTGATAATTACAATCAGCTCAACATGTTTCGGGCGATAATTTCGCCCATCCTCAGGAGCACTAGACTGTGTTTGCAGCTTGTGGTATAATGTACCGGCAATGTTGCTTGCTGGCAGCATCGCCACTGCTTTATACCACAAGCTGTAAACACAGTCTAGTGATCCTGAGGATGGGCGAAATTATCGCCCGAAACATGTTGAGCTGATTGTAATTATCAATAAAATTTGTTATTGTTGCATCTAGTTGGCTGGTTATATCATTGTCATTATATAACTTGCTATAACATTCATATACTAAGTGTGTTTGCTATACTCCCCATATATGCACTTAAAATACGCAGTATTAATTATATTTCATTTAATTGTGCTACAGCTGTCTCTTTGAACTGTTAAGAAATATAACTTTCTGAATACAAGTTACACACCTTTACCGTGATATTTCCTGTTCTTGTTGTTTTTGTGTGCGATCTAGAAATTTCAACAATGAGGCACACTAAACCCGAGTCTGCCTGTTGCGCCACAGAGAGAAAAAAAGTTATAAAACAAATGACATCAGACGTTACGACACTTCCTCAACATCCAGTGACTTTCCAGAATATGGCCAGTGCATAATTGTGAGACATCTTACAAACTCGTCGGGGAGGGGTAGGGGGCAAACTTTCCACTCCTGAAGGACCCAGTTCTGTTCTGCGCGTCTGCTGATGATTTATGCAAGAACAGCTGCACAACCTGACTTCTGGTTTTGCCAATATCCGTCCTCCATCTCGACGGCACGATGAGTCAGTCGAGCCCTAGCGCCACGTTCTGCCGGATGTTCGAATTTAAGCAAGAGGCTGAATCCGTACAACTGCATGTTTAGAAAGGAAACCGCAAGTACCAAGCAGTTCCATTTCTGTGGAAATCTTATACGAAATAACATAAAATTAATCCATAATATGGAGTTTCCCATATTTCAATCTGTCCTTATAGCTCATAAAGGATTCTTTGCGGGCTTGTTGGGCTTTGGTGTATGCACTGTCTGTTTCTAATATCATTTCACTGAGGTTTGTCAAGAGTACCTTGGAGAAATATCACAGTAAGACTCAATATTATATACCGAACAAAGTGGTTCAAAATATAACACTTTTGTTTTATATTCGAAGGATACAAATGTATAATCTTTTATGCCACCCCAATTATCCAGTCTGACGTTTATCATAGATTTCCTCTCTTCCTTGCGAAAAATACAGGGATAGCACCTCCAATTAGGACTGGACAGCGTCCATTCCACGTTATTACGAATTGGTTGGATACGTATCTATTTCACACGGGATATTTATGATTTCTATTACATCAGTAAACTAACAAACAACAAATAAATAAGAACACGAATAGATTTGACCATCGTACAGTATACTGTGACTGTATTTTTGTTATTCGTTTTGCTGGGCGGCTTAGACGTTTGCAGATATATATAGCTTTGATACGTTGCCTGCAACGTGCAGGCTACAAGTGTAGACACACACAGCACGTGACTGCCGCCCACAGTGAAGAAACGATATTAACCTATTGGCGCCGGAATTATTTTTTTAATTTTAGCACACCCTGTATATAAAATGTGAATAATACAGGAACCAAATATGTTAGAATTAAGAAACAAACTGCATTTTGAAGAGAAAAAAACGGAGAGTATATACCGTGTGTAAAATATTCGGTACCTATATTTGTTGAATAAATATATAAAATGCAACTTTAGAGGTTAGTGGTGCGGTAGTTCAACTATAGTTGACGTTAGGCGTCTAAAGGTTAAGTATGAAGGTAATGATAGGTCTAAATGATTGCGACGAAGGTGATTTATTGTGTACAACAAAGGATACTTCCTTCCGTCGCAGTGTTCTTTGTTGAAAACACAAAACTCTGCAGAAAACTTCTCTCTCACTATGAATGGTAGAGAGTATCAAGCATCCTGTGTCGGTTCATACGGATTTAGCCAATATTTATCACCGGGAACAGTTCCATGCATATGACAGCTAAAGGCAGGAGAATTTTCTTTTTAGAATCTCGGCGTAACAATTAAAACGCCAATGCGGACGAAAGTTTACTCGTCCACTGTCCCTGTAGGTCCCTATTCCACACAAAAATTAATCTAAAAACTTGCGACAAGAATCGGTTCTGTAAAGCACCTCGCGTGTAGTTAGATAAAACAATTGCATGGAAAGCGCAATATATCAGTACAAATTTCTACACGGCGGATCGACGGGCTATATACAAGCGTGGGCTAAGGAATTCTGGTAGCATAAGCCGCAAAGCTCATTATCATAAAAGATATTAAAGATACTTCCATCCACCGATCTGTCTTACGTTAAACCATCCATCGCTTTCTCTTTTTTATAAACACGTTTTTCCTTAAATATTTCCTCTCCACGATCCTGCACGCATTCCTTGTCTGTCCCATTCTACACAGACTCCCTAACCATCTAATCCTACATGACATTATCCTGCCAACAGGCACACTAGATGACCTGCATGAGTTACGCAATTCCTCATTCTATAATAATTTGACCTGCACTTTTACTTTTTCTTCCTAGATCCACATATTTTCCTGAACACTGTTCTTAAGAGGCTACGTCTGGTACATGCACAAAAAGTTAAGGGGATCTTTAAAAGCAAGCAAGTAAATATATTATGCTGCAGACTGTTCCTTGCAATAATGATAATAAATGGCGGATAAAAAAGTAAATTTCACTACAAAATGTGGTGTTACGTCAGCATATTCGTAGCAGTCTACCGGTCGATCATCTTTTTAGGCGACTGAAATGCAATGCACTTTTCTTGTGTTAATTCCTCTATGTCTAGGTTTCGAAATGTTATCTTCGAATGAACTTTTCGAACAAGAATATACGGAAAAAGCTTTGTATCTGTGAGATGAAATCTGTGGAAAAGCAATGAGTATTACACAACCTGAGTGTCTGTTTGTAGTCTTAGGTATCCAGCTTCAAATGCGCATGCGCCATGTTGTCATCTGTGGCCTGCCCCGCTCTACTATATTTTTCCACATTATCTCATAAACGGTAGGACTCTCGAAAAAAAAAAAGTTACAGAATACAAAATGTGTGTGTTCCTTTTCTCCACAACCCTGTCTGAAATACTTCTCGTTTTGATAAGAACTGAGCGAGATATGATAAAAAAATTGATATTGTTCTTCATGTACATTACCCTTTATTCTTGTTCGATTTTAATAGCACTCGAATTTTCTTGAGAGATTTTCGAAAAATCCTCAAATATAAAATTTCATGAAAATCCCCTAGTGAGAACCGAGTTGTTTTATGCGGACGGACGGACAGACAGACGAACAGACATGACGAAGTTAATAGTAGCTTTTCGCAATTTCGCGAAGGCGCCTGAAAGTCACAGCCTATGGAAAAACGAGGAAATATTATGACCGTTGAACGTAGTCTTATTTCTAATTGAGCAAGAAAAACTTTCAGATCTTCTGGGGGTTTCACAATGACGTCTTTCAAAGTCGTCATTGTGAACACTCCAAAAGTCGTTAATACTGCAGACAGTTTTTTTTCAAAGGTTTCTCAAAACCAATTTGCAACATTTATTAAAACTGAGGAAGTTAGTTCATGTTTTTCAATAAATACGCACTTATACGAAATAATATATCTAATTGTTTCATCTAGATGTTTAACACTGTCCTTCATTCTTAAGGAAGAACAACCATTGGCTGTCCTTGCTCTTAAGGTTTACAATGCCTGTATCAAATAGTGACTGTAGAGATTTCAGAGTTCAAACGCGTCGGGTGTTTGGGTGTAGGCCTGTATTACACTATCCCTGTTCAATGTGCTTGATGCTGAAGGGCAGAGGGACAGAGAGAGACAGACAGACTCGTTCCATTTAAAAACGCTGAAAATTGTTAAAATTATATGGCGTCGAATGTACGTAAATGAAATGTGTGTTAGATAATTGATTAAATGTTAAATACAAGGGGAAAAATCAACAATCGCAGAAAAGCATAACCTAGTAACATCCTGCGCAATGAAAATTCGAAATGGACCTCGGGCCTCGACCGTAGCAGACCAGGGAGCGAAGCAGTAGGCTATACGTGTCCCACGCCAAAATAGTGCGTGTTCTGACAATCTGTCTGAATCAGGTGTGTGCAGAACTCCCAGGGGCGCGGGCTAAAAAAAATTAATGGCAAATTAAAATCGATTCATAAATTGCATTCTTACAAGCCCTTTAAAATTTAAAATCGGGGTTACACGCATTGAGCTGAAGAATTAAAAATAGCACTCTCTATATTTTTAGTACTTCAGGTTCATTTCCTGTACTAATCCAGGCGAAACTAATTTAAACCACTACACTTATTTACAGTTACATCGGCGACAAAAATAGACACTAAAACCGCCTCGTCGGTGCAACAGTCCAGCCACACACACAAGCACACACACACACAAGCACACACACACAAGCGCGCGCGCACACACACACACACACAAACACATAAAAACCTACCACTTGGTTTTGAAAAAGAGAACAAGCGACCTACGGTCTGATATCGGTTTCCTGGCAAAAGCTGTGCATGTCGCGAGCATTCCTCTCAATCTGTATCTCAATTCACATTTAATTTTCGTTACAGAAACGAAATATGTAAATTAGAGTTTTATAAAAACCGCTCGTGAGGCATAAGTAAAAGGTGGCGCAAAATCAGAAATCCCCAGGCCCAGGCTCGCGAAACAAACGCGTGTCGCTTGATTCACGCGATGGAAAGTTATGTCCCAAAATAATCAAGAGGTACCGATAGATTACATCATTGTGCGTATGCACAATATTTAACGTGTCTTAACGTGATTAAGATTTCGTGTCGTGGACAAAATTTTGAAAACTACAGCGATAAATGTTGTGATATAAAGTAGTGGCAGACCTACGTTTTGAACCTAAAGATAATTTTTCTTTTTTAATGTGCTCCAAGCATGTTAATCTAGCGTAAGTGGATTAATCTTTTTTTTTCATGACGCAACAGCACCTAGTGGACGAGGGCTCCTTCATTGCCGAGGATCCATGGCCACACTCAGACACACACACACAAGGCAGGACTCCTCTGGAGGAGTGATTGGCCCATCGCAGAGACCTCAACCTGACAACACACAAGATTCACAAAAGACAGACATCCATGCCCCTGAGGGATTCGAACACGTAATCCCAGCAAGCGAGTGACCGCAGACCCACGCCTTTTGACCGAGCGGCCACTGGGATCGGCATTTCCATTAAATTACGCTCTTAAATTCAAGCAAATAACCAAAACTTCATGATATTCAAAGAACATGAGGAGAACGAAACGACCAATGTGGTAATAAACAATATAGTCGCGAGCTCCTAATGATGGGCATAGTAGTGTCCGAAATATGTTGAGCCTATAAGAAGTACAATAAAATCATAAATGACATCCAGTTGGTTTTTATTCTTCAGTTAACATGAGAAGATTTTATTTATAAAATTCGACATTTCAGATACGGGACTTTCATAATTTTTTTAAATTCCCGCAAATAAATCTGTATAAGAATTACTCATACTTTTTATGATTTACAAAATTATTGCAATTTTGTAAAGAAATATTAGTGGTAGCAGAAGAATAAATAAACAGACTAGCGACCTCAAATGGGAAATGTCCTGAGCATCACAATTACTAAACACATGAATATGACATGGCACAATCGCAGAAGCAGGTGTGTTTTGAAAATTGCTTCGAGACAGTAGAACTGTTCCTTCCTACTGGCTGCACCTGTCATAAATAAAGGTATACAGCCATTTTCCCTCTCTCTGTCCCTGTTTCCCTGTCCCTGCTTAATTTTGAATGAAACTTTTTTTTAGTTCGTCAAAATATCTTCCAGGAATTTCATCAACATAATCATAGATGTCCAGCAGTCGGTCATTTTCCGACCCAGATTAAAACCATCTCACATTCCCAAGCCACCTTCATAAAATTTGGTCATATATATATATATAAATTAAAGTATCAGAAATGATCTCTTCAAGTGATCTGACTGCAATTTTGTGGACATTCCTCATTTCTCCCGGGAGTTTTAGGTAATTCGACAAATCCCATTCTCGATAGAAACTAGAGAAAAAATAATAATAACCGCAGATTCTAAATAGAAGTTTTGAACATTACAAACATTCAGCACGTATAATTTGGACGTGAATGTCTGGACAGGATAAGGCTCGGCTACAACTGAAAATGGAAACATGTAAGAAGGCGCATGCGAAGAGGCTACAGAAGAACTGTGCCACTTTTAGTCTGATCACGACCACCAAAAGTGCAGTTACATTGCCAACGTGAACATGTCCCGTGGCTTTCCTCTTCAGCCTAATATTTTCATGCTCAAACAAATTTCAGCCATTTTAACTCGAACCATTGCTTCTGTCCTACGTATTTTGCAGCCCCTTTTGTTCCTACTTTCACATGTTGTACTTTTTGCAGACGAAGATCGCAACGAAGAATATTTGGAAATACATTCTTACATTTCAGTCGTCGTTTTCTGCCTATGAACGGAAGAAGAATTAAAGAACGCTGTGTAGAGGAGTGTGAGAGGAAATGATTAGCCAAGAGAATGAAGGACACAGAGGACGAAATTAAAGGAATCGTTGCGTCGCGGACGGTGTGCAGTTGGGATCGCATTTCGCAGTATCTCGCCTGTCCCCAGGCCTCCTCCGCTACTGACGTACTTCTGGTTTATACAGCAAGTTTGCAAAAAATTAAACACGAGTACAGAAGTTTTTTTCACATTTGTACCGTGCATCCTTCTATTAACAAAGTTTTTTATTACCAACTGATGCATAAGAGAATTGTTTTTAGAGAAGTATTAAAATTTACATTAAAATTACAATAGCTCCAACCGTGCATCATTGTAATAGTTGAAGAATAAGAGACCAACTTGATGTCACTAGTCATTATGTTTTACTTCACTTCTTCTATGCTCAACATGTTTCGGACATTTAATACATCCATCATCAGGAGCCTGAGTGTTTTCTATTTTATCACCACATTGGTCGTGTGTTCTTGTTTCGATGTGTGTTGTAGTTTCGGTATGGCTGGGTTGGTGTGGTATCCGTGTAGCATAATAATAACTAGTGACATCAAGTTGGTCTCTTATTCTTCAACTAGCTCCATCATGTTTCGGTGTGATCGCCATCATCAGGGAGCGTATTGTGTGAGCTGGCTAAAGTTACAATTTTAAAACAATCTGTTAAAATACACCATTGTGTTTAATCTGGTTGTGTGGCTGCATATGTTATCAGGTCCTTGCTGGTGTGTGTCTGTTGCACTGCAGCAGACACACACTAGCACGGACCTGATGATGGTGATCACACCGAAACATGTTGGAGCTATTGTAATTTTAATGTAAATGTTAATACCCCTTTAAAAACATTTTTTTATGTGCATCAGTTGGTAGTAAAATTTGATACGAATACGGAAGTGTTCAAATGGTCAACACATACTTCCAACTGTGTTCTTCATCGACCTGGATGTTCATCCATTCTATGTAGGATACTCCTAGTTCATGCGTATCCATATAGACAAATGTCCGTAACAGTTCAAATTCGGATATTGGTAGATCTGTTTATATCTATGTAAATTAACGGTAGGAACGTTATTCCGAAGTATGACAGATTCCTTCTGAAATACCCTGTATTTAAAAGCAATAAAGTACAGGAGATTATCCTGTTGTATTGGAATAACATTAAGAAACTTTGCTTCCAAAATCCGCGTAAAGAATTCGCATTATTTTTAGTTATACCGCTCCATTCATGGCGCTTACGGAGAAAAAGAAAGACCTAAATGTTTTGTGTACGGATAGAGCACTGAAGATATATAACTTGGAATGCCCTTGTATTTTCAGTCACCGACAGCGGATTGTTGTTCCCTAAATTCTAAGTCATACTGGTTGTAATTCCTGAAAATTTGAAAAGTTGCCTGGTGTATGAACACAATTTGGGTTTAAAAATTTCGCCTTGTTAAAGTTCTGAAACAAAGTCGAGTATCACTAGCTCGAAACTTGATCACATTACCTACCTGACTGCATTTAATTTTGACTCCTGTGCTTTTCAGTTCATGAGCAATATTACATTAGAATTTCACTCTTCTTGTGCTTGTCCTGAATATTCTTTCGCCTGGCAACTATCCATATAAAGACACAACATAAATATAAAAGTACTTCATTCTACATTGTTATATATTCACCATCAGTCAAGTGTTCCAAATATAGCGGCAGATGTTCGTCATATTTATGTCTAATTCTCATTATTTTTTAAAATCCGATTTGACTTTCATGTCAATTAGAGTTGACACAATAAAAAATAACATTACGAGTAAATGTAACAGAAATAATAACGTTAAGATATAGAAAGCGGCCGGGCCGTGAGGTTAACAGTTCAGCTACACTTATCACCAGAGGTTAAGAGCAAATGGAGCCATACCTTCACTCCCTCTCAGGCCTTTATGGCCTGTATAGGAACATCTTTACCTGTTACCTTTTAAGATAAAGAAATAACTTCTTTTCCGGCTTCAGTTATCCCTCTCTTTCTTAAAAGGCCACTATTTAGTCTCTCTCTCTCTCTCTCTCGGTGTGTAATGGAAGGCTTCTTCTCGTTCCCTCGCATGTCTCTCTATTCCTTTCAGACGCTCCAGCAACCGGGTCCCGTATTCTTCCATTTTACCTGTTACTGAGAACAGACTATGCTCTTCGTCACCTTGATATTGCACTATTATCAGCACACAATTTGACTAATTTTAAAATTTTCATTTCTCAGAATTTCTACATGCTGTGTAATACTTTACTAAGTGCATTTTACTCCTTTAAAGTGCATATTTTCTACATTCAATCTTACTTACTTACTTACTTACTTACTCCATGGTGCAGAGTCCTTCTTGAGAAGCTAACTGGTTTGCAGCTAGTCAAGAAATTCCCCGCATTTCACGGAACCCGAAGGTTCATTACCGCACT
>Ga0123354_10010080_pt1 | contig 14515 bp, 4 predicted proteins | sample TergutLab28metaG_2_FD_97872 | JGI IMG/M metagenome (GOLD analysis project Ga0123354, IMG submission 97872) | Labiotermes labralis P4 segment gut microbial communities from Petit-Saut dam, French Guiana - Lab288 P4 | ecosystem: Host-associated > Arthropoda: Insects > Digestive system > Gut ... | reverse complement strand
TTTGCAGGTGTGATATTAGGCGAAATAGTTGCTTACTTTCGTGTTCTGAAAACTGGGAAAATTACATCGAATTTATGGATCACATATCGTAAGTCTTTAGTGTCACTTGAGTACCCACATGTCGCATGAAATATCTTGGTTGAAATTGACATAAACAGTGCGATGTATTTAACTGTATACATAAAGGTAAATCAGTCCCATTACAGGCCTGGACAGGCCCAGAGGGTTCCAGGACGTTAAGGCTCCCAGATTTCGTGACAACGGCACAGAATGATGGTAGGTTGTCAGCCTTACGCACCGGCCGCCTTTACCCCCAGGAAATACTCCTGGTACTCATTTATGTTAGAGGATGAGTCAACCCCAGGGCCATAGTGCGATCGGAGGGATTTTATGTCAATAAAAGATCCACTGACATCAGCTGGAATTGTATACATAATTACAAAAAAAAAACAAGATGTCAGGAGAATTATAACGTCCACTTGTGTCATTACTTCCACTCCAAAAGTATGATGTTTCCAAAGAGGTACTCCGTTCGAATCCCGTAGAGGCCCCAGCTGTCTTTTCTAAAGAATCCCATGACTTGCCAACTTATTCCAGATGAAAGGAGAGGCAGATACTGACGGCTTCCTTTTACATCCACTCTATTCATCTTTCGCTATTGTCCTAGCTTATCCCGTTAAACATTACATCACCTCGATGTTTTGTACAGCGCCATGCACTGTTTGAATGTACAAAACACTTCATATTTAATTGCATTCAAAGGTTCATACAGAAGAGTTATTTTTGAGGATCTGATAGTCGCTCAGTAGAAGGTTCAAAGAACCAATCATAGTCGTGGCGTATTCGACCCTATTTTGAGCAAAGTGACAGCCGTCCAAAACCTCATTCCAATATATATATAATACTTTAACACACTCTTAGCCCGGTATGCGCCTAAATATATTGTTCTGACCAGTCATTTTATGTACCCATATTAATTTCATGTATGCGTTTCTAATCTCCCATATACATGCTATGTATCCCAGCCAACTCAGCTTTCTTGACTGAGCGCTGACCTCTCTTAAATATCAGTATGAGCTCAGTTAATTAACACTCTCATTACTACACGTATAATTAATGATCAAACATAAAGTTACGTTACCATGAAAATGAGTACTAGTGAGAATCGTCCGAGGAGAATTTGTATGAGAATGCACTTCACTTGTGAATTATTTTACGAACTTAATTAATAATGCAGATTAAGTAACGAATGTTATGTTAGAGGCAGCTAACTTTTTTGGCTTAACCCTTATCCTGCTAATGTGGAGAATAGAGTGAGCTCATAATAATGCCAGCAAATGACAGATGGGATTTAACCGGCGTTTAAAGGGTTAAATTATGTTTAGGGCAAAAAGTAACTTTTTGACATAATACTGATTGAAATATATTTGGGACAAACAACACCACACGTAATATTGACTAAAATATATTTAGGAAAAGCAGTAAATCTTCACGTAATATTTATTGAAATGCATGTAGGACAAACAGTAACTCGTCACTTAATACTAACTGAAATATATTTAGGTGAAACAGCAGCTCTTCACATTACATTGATTGAAATATATTTAAGACAAAAGTAACTGTTCACATAATTTGACTGAAACACAATTAATACACACAGTTAACTCTTCACGTCACATTTACTGGATTACACATAGGACAAACAATTACCCTTCACATGATACTGATTAAAATATATTCAAAACAAACAATAACTCTTCACATAATATTGACTGAAATGTACTTAAGATGAACAGCAACCCTTCGCCTAGTATTGTAGAGCAACAGAACCAAGTAGAGTGAAATACCGAACGCATGTATCGAAGACATGGCATATACATGCAGAACTTCAGTCGGAAAATCGGAGGGACAGGTCTCAAATGAGGGCCATAGGGGTGCAAGTAGGCACAGTATAAAAATGTGTCAAAAACCTGATGAAGACTGGATTCAGCTAGTTCAGATTATCAGGCTTTTCTTAGTAAGTTAATAAAACTTCGCCTTCATTAGGAGTAATTTCATGATCGACCAGGTGACTGGCAGTTTCTGAAACAGGACTTTCCTGCATCGAGGTGACAATCAAGCAGGATGTTCTGTCACGCTGCAGCAATGTAATGCAGCAGATACAGAAAAAAACGGAACAAAAATCACGGAAGAAGTTTACTGCCGAACAGTGACAAAATGGAACAATATTTCTTAATTCTGGTTTCAGAAGTGAAGAAACTGAAATGACAGAGCCTTAAGGAGGTGATGATAATAATGGAACTGTTCTTAACGGTCACAGAATTTTGACACGGAGACTAATTGGAAAACGACCACTTTGAAGACCGAAAAGGAGATGGAACAATAAGATTAGAATGGGTTTTAGGAAAACAGATGGTGGGGATGGTAGTAACGTAGAAGTGTTTTTGAATAGTGTTCGTTTAGTTGATATTTATAATACGGAGCTTCTGTTAAATGTACTATACACTGGGATAAAAATAATCTTTTTGCTAATACTATCCACTAAAGTAGAATCCAGGCAATAAAAACTGCCTGTAAGCTACGTGTTTAAAATTGTATATTTACGCTGAAACTTTTCCCTTTCATGACAAATGGCTTGTTTAACGACACTTTTACCAATATTTAGCTCTTGAAGTAGCTGGTGCTACAAAGCCACGAAACTGTTAGTATTATTGGGACAAGTCAATGTGGATTCAGCACTCTATAATATGATCTAACGAGGCGGCAGGTTAATTAACAAGTGCATGACAGGAAATGGCTTTCACTCCAATCTCGGCATCAAACGCATAACGCCAAGCGCATTTATTCGTAGTGTTGGGCCAATCTGAAAACAATTTCATAGAACATACTTATTCTTGGAGGGGGGAGGGACTTTTCATTTGGCACAGAATACCCCCCCTCAAAAAACTAAACGAGGCTATTCAGTGTCATTTTCACGACAGTTCTTCGCCGTTCCCTACTCTGAGCCACAGTAATCCAGTCTCTAATACACATCCAAATTAGATTAATTTAAATATTATCTTTATATTTGCAGCTATCCATCGCCATCAGTATTTTCCCTTTCAGGTTTTACGAAAAAGTTTTGTAAGCATTTATCATGACGTAATGCATGCTACATGTCCATATCGTCTTATCGTCTTTGATACGATTATCTTAAAAACATTTTCTGAAGATAACGAATTATGAAGTTCTGCCCTATGAAACTTTCTCCAGCCTCCTTTTACTTCCTACGGCTCAAGTCCACCTACTTCTCAAATTTCATCAATCGTTTCTTTCTTTACTTCATACAATAATTACAAAAAATGTATAACAGGGTTTATATGAATGTGGAATTTTGTATTCCACTTGAGCCCAGTTTAAATCAACGAAATTTCAGGTGAATAGTACACAACACTGCTGTCTTTTGGTCTCTTCTTTGTACTATAAAAACAATGACATCAGAATAGGAGGCAGCGGAAGACGCAATGTTTTTTACTACTGACGTTATTGCAGAAGCATTACAAAACTGAAGCAAATATTGAATGATTGAAGAATAACAACCAACTAGATGCCACTTATTATTTTTTTGTACTTCTTATAGGCTCAACATGTTTCGGGCACTACTATGCCAATCATCAGGAGCTCGCCACTATAATGTTGATTACCACATTGGTCGTTTCGTTCTTGGTTTGCTGTAGGTTGGAGGTTAGGTGCGGTTAGGCTGGAGTAGTGTCCGGGCTGAAGCCCGCAGCCTGCAGCCCGGACTCTACTCCAGCCTAACCGCACCTAACCTCCAACCTACAGCAAACCAAGAACGAAAAGACCAATGTGGTAATCAACATCATAGTCGTGAGCTCCTGATGATGGGCATAGTAGTGCCCGAAACATGGTAAGCCTATAAGAAGTACAATAAAATAATAAGAGGCATCTAGTTGGTTTTTATTCTTCAGTTATCACAATGATGCACGGTCCAACAATTATCAAATATTCAATGACTGAACGTCATCATTAGCATTTCTACCTTGTGATAAGTGGATTCCTGTCTCCACCGTCCTCACAATTTTTTGTTTCTATCCTGTTTCTCGTAAGACAAACATTTAAAAATAACCCATAATCGCTATTTTTACATCCTCCATCCAACACATCTGTCACAGTCACTCCTTCGAAAGCGTTGTTACATAAGCCAACCATTAATCAGTCAATAAAATTGGTTTCTCAAATTCCATAAGCATATTTTTTTTTGGCGTAACGTTGTCTTTATTCTGCTAGACTACTGGGCGGTGTTAATTCTGTAGCTGACAAGCTTTTAACGGACCGACATACATGACAGTAATGGAAATTACTTGTTTAAGCAACCTTGACACACAACTTGAACTTGCAAAGGCTATAACTACTGTACTGAACTTCAGGAATTTCTTTGATGATTAGGACAAATAGTCTTCAATTTCAGCAATAATGACGACTCGCATAAAACAGAATATTCCTTTAATTCTCAGATTACAGATCGCCTCAATATAACGTCCTACTGCGTACGATGACTAATTCGGTCTCTGAAACACAAGAGTGTAGGATGACAAATAATTGAGTGCTTCTTTTGACATTCGGTGATGTTCTATCATTAACAGTGTGATGATGATGATGATGATGATTACTTACTCGGGTCCTTACTTACTTACTCACTCACTCACTCACTCACTTTACTTACTTTCCTTACTTACTTACTCCATGGAGGAGAGTCCTTCTTGAGAAGCTAACGGTTTTTTAGCTAATCAAGAAATTCGCCGCATTTAATTCAACCCGAATGTTCATTACCGCACTCACAAGTGCCCGCCAACTATCCCTATCCTGACTTACTCTACGAATGTTTCGTAACAAGATACTTTTTTAAGGTGAGAAGATGTCAGCACCTCGCCTAACCCCCACGCTGGAGGACCACCCTTTGTCCGCTGTCCGCGACTGCCTATTCAATATATTCACAGCTACCTTCCATATTGGAGGCCGTTCCTCCATTCGCACCCTGAAGACGGGCCATGCCGTGGTGACAGGGAACTTACGATGATGATGATTATGAAAGATAAATTCAAGAGGGCGCAGTGAGACAACAAGAAGTTTCAGAATTTATTTGGACCCACAGCACACAGGCTAACGATAAATGCATGGGAACTTACAGCAGTAAAAGACGATGACATTGAAATATAATATTAAAATGCATCCTAAAGAAACAAAGTGTGAATATGTGGACTGAATTCAACTGGCGTCTTTAGACGTTAATGGGCGGCCCTGTTAAACAGACAAATAATTTTTCAATTCCATAAAAGTTGGGGAATATTTTGACCAGCGTAATAATTACAGACTGCTCAGAAAGAACTCCATGGCAGAACAGCAGACAGATTCATGAGTGACGAGAAACCTGTACTTCTCGGGTTACTTTGGAAAATCAACAAACAATTATTTCAAAACGAACGCAAGCGAAGTGCAATGGGACTGAAGGATTCATTCATCACGTACTATGTCTTGGGATAGACCCATGATCTGTGCCAGAGCAAGGTCCTTCCTCTTTCAAATTTCCTTAAGGTCATTTAGTGGTTAACAAAATATTTAAAAACAAGGTAAAAATTTACGGATTTACCATACATAATTATTACCGTGTGGGATCCTAAATTTTACAATATTTTAAACTGATCCTTTCCATCCTTCTCCAGCACCACATTTCAAAACTTCCCAGGTATTTCTGATCTACTTTCCGTAATGTCCAACTTCCAGCACCATAAGATTCTATGCTCCAAATATAGCATTCCTTTATTTATTCGATAATTTGATCATATGGTGAAAAATTAAGTTAAACCAAGCGTCAACTTTTATTTTATTTTTGTAATAAATTTGATTCCTACGTTTTGGTTAGGATTATTTACATGGCGATAGGTGCATATTAAGCTAAGCTGGCTACACATTTGTTAATGTACGTAACTAATTACCGTGCATATTTGGCTCATAGAACAGTCTAATTCTGAGGATTTTATGGTTAGGAATACTCTGACATGTACTTTATTATGTGGAATTTAAAAACCTCAAGATTACTGGGAACACATGTCAGTAGAGTAGGAATGTAGGGTTCATTATTAATTCTCGGAAAGTATTCTTTTAGAAAATAATATATATAAACCTGCCAGATTCGGAAACACAGTAGTGTCAGCAAGAAATATGCTCCTCCACTATTGGAAAGTAATATTATTATCTTAATATATGATATATTGGGGTGCTTATTTACTCAAAGTTAATGTTTTTAATCCGATCAGAATTAATTTTTGCATTTTTAATGTTTTGTTGACGGTGCATCGTGATATGTTCGTATAATATGAACAAACTTGATGCACTATTTTCTATTAATTTATTTCAATAATAAGCCTGTACATGTTCCGAGCAGGCTTGCCGCTCATCATCAGGAGGATCAACTCTGTATAAACAGCAATTGGTACAGTCATGCGTTGTGTTGACTGGCTGCTGCAGCAGCCAGTCAACACAACGAAATTGATGTTTATACAGAGTTGATCCTCCTGATGATGAGCGGCAAGCCTGCTCGAAACATGTAGAGGCTTAATATTGAAATTAATTAATAGTAAATAGTCCATCCTGTTGGTTCATATTATACGGAAAATTTTTGCATCTTGCTGTAAGAGCTTTCCTTTCTACTTCCCAATTTAAAACATTTAATTGCCCTGGCTGCTAATTACAAGCAATCACATCATGTAGCGATGCCGGAGACACACACGATAATCAAAGCTCAGTCTCAGTTTCTATGTAAAGTTCTGCCAACCTCATCCCACCTCATTCGTGATTTTCTCGTTAGTGAAGGAGAAAAGAGAGAGAACTGGGATGTAGAACCTGTGTCCCCTAGGGTAGTTTCGAAACTGACATACACCTGTTTTGCTTCCAAAAGAGGGTGAAATATTCAGTATTGTGTTAGAGACTTTGGGCGGGGGCCTGGGGGGGGGGTGTTACTAGTGTTATGCTATGTAACTGCATGGCTGTATTTTCAAATATGCATCGCTGGACATAGCCAGGGATACAGCCGGCCAACGTTAATACAAATGAGAAATGATATTAGGTCCGCATCTAAATGAAAAGGTATACTGAGGGGGGGGGGGTGCTGTAGATAACCAACCCCTTCTGGTGTAGTAGCCTATATTGAGCTACTATGTACGTAGGTAAAGTCTGAAATCATATAGTGTACAGTGGAGGAAACTTGCTCTTACCTGGTACTACAAAACCGCCCCTTCCCCCCCCTTCCCCGCACCTCACACATTGTAATTCCGTATGCATCAAGTCACTTTTTATTTTTTTTAGTGGTTGTTAAAAAGGGGGAGGATGTTTGGTTTCCATTCTAAAAACAAATATTTCAACTGATTCTACATCGTAACCGGTAGACAAGTACAAAGCCTCGGTAAGGAAACTGAAATCGAGAGCTACTTCATTTTTCAATTGTCTGTTAAATAAATGAGTATACGAACAAAAATATTACAGAAGCTTTGCTTTTAACTGAACGCTGCGTGCGCCTGTGAACTAAGCTGCATTATTGAGTAGGTTACATAATGAAATTGTCTGTTTATGAAAAATATCCTCTCTGTTTTCCAAATATTGGCGAAAATAAAAAAAGAGTAATTATATCTGATGCATGTAAGAAATTCTAAGGAGGTATTCCTTTGTATTTGAAAGAAGGCAGACAATATATGTTACCATGGAAACGCAAAAGTGCCTTCCCTTTTTATTGTTGATGTACACATGTTGCTGTGAACAATGTAATAAATATTCTGAACCTTGTCATGCAAGCACAATCGTGCGTTCTTTTTTACTGTTACGATACATACAGTGTGTCGCTGCAAACAATATGACACACACTTGGGTCTTCAGGTAAAGTGGCCGATTCTTTTGTCCGATTTAACCAAATCTGAAGTTTCTCCACAGATTTTCGCAAAAGTCTCCAATAAAAATAAGGAGAGGGGTTTTTAATTAGTCAAAACACAACTAAGTTTGCTAGATGTTATTATTTTAAACTGACGACATGTTTCGACCCCTGCTCTGGGCCATCTTCAAGTCACAAAGGTATATATTAGAGGAAACCACACAGTATAAGTCTTAAAATATATCAATCTAAAATTCAAAGAGATCTCATTGTCGTTTAGCATTCTAATGCTGTTCAATATTCTAATGCTGTTCATGACTAGGTTAAGATATGGCTATATCATAAAACATAACAATATAATATTCATTATTTACAGTAGGTACTTAACTGCAGGGGGACCGCGGTAGCACATTGGTTAAGGTGCTGTGCTACAAATCGGAAGGTCGCTGGTTCGATTCCAGCTGGTGTCAGTGGATTTTTCATTGACATAAAATCCCTCCGATCGCACTTTGGCCCTGGGGTCGACTCAGCCTCTAACAGAAATGAGTACCAGGAGTATTTCCTGGGGGTAAAGGCGGCCGGTGCGTAAGGCTGACAACCTACAACCATTCTCTGGCGTTGTCACGAAATCTGGGAGCCTTAACGTCCTGGAACCCTCTGGGCTTGTCCAGGCCTGTAATGGGACGGCTTTACCTTTTTACTTAACTGGAGTAGTAGTTTAGTAAGGACATTGTCACTGTAGATTCAGGATGTATGTGAATTTCAAAATATTGTGTTTATAGCCCTAAATTTATTATATTACTAAACACAACGAGGATGACACATCTAAAGTCTCCAATAACAAATTTCACGAAAATCCTTCTGTTGGGAGCCGCAATGATACGTGCAGACAGACAGACAGGTGGACCGCAGACATGACGAAGCAAACAGGCACCTTGCGTGACTTAAAGGGAACGCGCATAAAATTCCTGACTCTTACATTCCCTTGTCCTAATTGTATAGAAATGCCGTATGCACGCGCTTAGGTGTTCATGCAAAGTGGCCGATATTGGTGTCTGATTTTAAGAGAATTTAGAGATCTTCGACAGTTTTTCGTGAAAGTCCCTAATACCAAATTTCACAAAATCCGCCCACTGAAAGCCGTGCTGATACACACGGACAGACAGAAAAACGAACAGACAACAAGAAGGCAGCGGTCACTTTTCGCGACTAAAGAGAACGCTCATAATATCCGCACTTTTTGCTCAATTAATACTATCTTACGTACTGTAATGTACGATGGGAGTCAAAAACTGAAGAAAATTCGGTATGGGCGCTGACAAAATAGTCACAAAGTAGTCAGACTTGCTGTAACCCATACTGCATTTCTGAGCATCCACAGCCACCAAGATATAAGTTCAAAGTCCGTAAGTTTCGTGTTTTCATCAAAATATTTTTATACGTAGAATTCTGTCTCAAGCCATTCTTGCATTGCTTCTTTCCACAGATGCTGTTCATATGAGAAGGAATCTTATTATGCTCAGTGTTCAGTTGTCCCGGACACGCTGATGGATTTACTCCTTGACATCAATACAAGTTTGATGTTCAGGTGACCGTGCATCGTGATAAATTCTTATAATAGAACAAACTAGATGCACTAATTTCTCAAATTTATTTTTGGAATAAAACTCCACATGTTTCGAACAGTTCCTCTGTCCATCATCAGGAATTTTTCACTGTACACACAGCAATGGTATGTGTCATACAGGTTTGCAATTCCATCCTGATTCTGCTCGCAAGCTGTCAGCAGACCTGTATGACATATACCATTGCTGTGTGTACAGTGGAAAACTCCTGATGATGGACAGAGGAACTGTCCGAAACATGTAGATTTTTATTCCAAAAATAAATTTGAGAAATTAGTGCATCTAGTTGGTTTTATTATAAGAATTCCGTCCTGATCCTGCTCGCAAGCTGTCAGCAGACCTGTGTGACATATACCATTGCTGTGTGTACAGTGAAAAACTCCTGTTGAAGGACAGAGGAACTGCCCGAAACATGTAGAATTTTATTCCAAAAATAATTTGTGAAATTAGTGCATCTAGTTGGTTTTATTATAAGAAACAATACAAGTATTTAGTTTGTCGCAAAAAATTCTCGCCGCCAATAAATCCTGTCGGCCCTTCTTGTTTTTATGTCTCCCACGAACCTCCTTCAAGTTGCGCCTGGTCCATACAATAAACACAACTGTCAGCAGCCACTTTTCCGCAGATTGCACAGGTTCTTCCCTGAGACATTCTATCATTCAATAAGTTATTTAAACATGTGACATGGAACTACCCAAAAGACAATAAAACCAAATCGGTGCGGATGTCACAAACTTCATCTTGTTTATATACGTCACCATTCTCCCTGCTGGCAAATTTACCTTCGAAGTAAGTTTGGAATTGTCCGTACTCTTTATAAATGTTCTCGTGCTGGAAAAAAAATTGCCGAAAGTAAAAATCCTCTTAATTTGAACAATTTATTTATCATTTTTCTTAAATTATAAGACAATGAATTTTGATGGGCGGAATCAACTTCGTGTTTCATTAACCTTTGGTACGCTGTGACGGCCAGGCTGTTGCTCTGTTCTGGTGACGTCAACGACTTAGACTGCTGTCAAGTCTCAGTGGATGGAAGTAAAGACATTTATAGCAGGCCTGCATCTACAGGGGGTATTCTGATAATTTCGTGCACTTTTATGTGAACTGTAAATTGTTTCGAGTAAACAAAATTAAATGCCGTACTTTCCGGTGAAGAATGAGAGGTAATTCAGCATGACAAGACTTTTGAGATAAGACAGAGAGTAACAATATGATGTAAAGTTGTAAGATGGCACCTGTGATAATTCAACTTTAATAATATCACCCTGAAGATAACCGTATCATATCGAAACATTTCGAGGCTATGTTACATCCTTAAACTTTTAATACAGATTTACCCTGACTTTATGAAATCGAAGAATCATCCTTCAATTCCCAGCAAGGGCGAGACCTTTTCTTTCCTCCTCCAAATCATCCATACAGACCGTGGGGCTCATTCGGCATCCTATCCAATACAGAAAAGGGGCTGACCACTCACCCTCCATCTAATACAATGTTTAAGAATGAATGGAGCTATACCTCCACATCCCCCATACGCTTTCATGACGTGCACAGGAACAGACCCACTTTTTTATTTCATTTTAATTGCGTATATATGGTAGTTTTTTTAATAAATAAATAATAAATAAACTGTATGCAGTCCAATGTAAAGTGAATAATTTCATTCAGATTTAGGATTACGCTTCTTGTCATACATTTGGACAGAAAGAGCACCAGTCTCCTGTATGTATGTATATATCGGTTTCAAAAAGTCGTTCCACGTTGTCCGACACCTAGACTACACTGCTTCCTATCTTCCCACTGGCCTTCATTTAGGTTTCTTTCGTTCATGTCCTTCCTTACACCTTCCATCCAGTTTTTCTTCGGTCTACCTCGTGTTCTCTTTTGTTTCGGCATCCACTTCGATGCTATTTTGGGTAATCTTCCTTTTGCCATTCCTTGAACATGGCCGCATTATGTAAGCTGGTTCTGTTCGATTTCTTTTATAATTGGTTCTGCTGTACAGGTCAGAAATTAAAATACATGACGTAAAGTTCATAAATATATTCAAAATACAGCCTTGCACAACACAATTACATTTCTCTTAGGCAATAGTGTTGTCAAGGCTGTATATTAAATATATTTATCGATTAAAGCTTTCCGGGGTATGATACCTAAAGTTCATAAATAAATTTTCGATTGAAATTTTGAACTGGTATTCTAACTTTATTAGAACTCAGAAACAAATTAATTACAGAAACGTTTGCATTTCTGATTAAAGTGAAACGAAAATCAAAGCCGTAACAAGAAATATCATCCTTATATCCGGTTTTCAGTGATATGAAGGACATCTTTTTTAATTTGTGCTAAACGGCCGAAGTTTGGGATTGCGTTCCTGCAGCTGCGTCCCATTAAAGACAGCACGTGTCTGTCGATCAAAATCTGTACTTCTCCTTTATGAAGTTCGCTTTATAAAAGGCAGCCTTACAAGTGAACGTTGACCCGAACACTGTGTTTGGCATGACAGCTAATTTCTTCATCTCCTGTTATTTACCGTCCTATACGTCTACAAAATGTTTCCAGAACTGTTGACCGTTAATTTCGGACGGAGCTTGACAGAATTTTAATTTAGTACGAAATATTCCAGAAGTTCAATTAATTATATATGAGTAGTACCTTTGCTCCTTCCAGAAATTTTTACTCCTTTTGTGTTGAACCTGCGTTTCGTTTACGAGGAAAATGCATTCTGCAGTAGCTGTGAAATGTGTTCCACAACACACTTTGTTTCAAATTCCGTTCAGAGGTGCGACAGGCAATTACGCACCTCACTGCTGTCTCAGTCAGTACAATTTTCCCGCATTGTCTAAAAATTCAGAAATTTCAACGGTTCATCCTTTAGTTGAAATGACGGTGCCCATTTTTCAAATAAGCCTTTATTTCTGAAAATGACGGAGGTTATTAATTTGCCTTTCAATTTCGATATCTTGTTGAGGTAATTCAGGTGCGTTAACTACTGAACCCGCAGAGAGACTTCCCTTGTTCCAATTATTTATAGTCCATTGGTTAGTGTCTGTACTACCAGGTTTAACACTAAAAACTTTGAGGTTTTCCCACACGTTACATGTATGTGACCAGCATGATTCCTAAAACAAACAACCATTACTTCAACATGCAACATTGATCGTTTGGTTCTCCTAATAGAAGCTCGGTGTGTTTTCTTTGAGGCAGGATTTGATTGATTCTCTGTGTATAATGTAGATTAATTTCAGTCATCAAAGGGCTCAAGCACAATAAGATGGTTCTATGTAGAATGCACAGAATACACATGATATAAATTTATTTGTTCATAAATCGCGCAAAAGCCCCTTACGTGTGGCTCTGGCTGTCAGTGTAGGTTATTACAAAGGTAAAATGCAAAGCAATCCCATTACAGGCCTGAACAGGCCCAAAGTGTTTCAGGAAGTTAAGATTTCCAGATTTCGTGACAACGGCACCGGATGGTGGTAAGGTTGTCAGTCTTACGCACCGGCCGCCTTTAGCCCCAGGAAATGCTCCTGGTACTCATTTCTGTTCGAGGCTGATCGGAAGGATTTTTATGTAAATAAAAATTCCAATGACACCAGCTGGGATCGAATCAACGACCTTGCGAATTGTAGCATAGCACAGACGAATGAATAAAATTATTAAGCAATGACATATTCCAGACATTCTTTGAAATTTGTGGGGACGAAGACAACATTTCCTCGGGACAAAATTAGCTATTGTTTCATACTTGCTCATAACGTGGGGAACAATTTACAAAACAGAAGATTTTGATATATAGTGCAGTTGCAACTTGCTGAATTCAGATATTCGTTTTGGAGACGCTGTTGGCAGCTGTCTTTGCAGGAGCATTGATCTATTCAGAAGAGTTTAGTAATCCCCCCCCCCCAAAAAAAAAAATTCATAAAAGGCTTCTCGTAAACTAATGTCCTTCAGAGGCAAAACAAGTCAACACTTCATCACAAAAAATTCTTATATTCGAAAGAGAAGTCGCATAAAATCTACAAGTTTTCGCGTATCGCCTTTCCCATATGTCTCATCAACTGTCAAGGCATAAAATTCAGCAAATGTGAAAGCGTTCTTCGGGTCAGTAAAATGTTATGCTCCTCATTTCTTGAGCTGGAAGAACTGACAACGTAACACGTGTCAGTGTTTCAGCAACATCATATGTACCTTCAAATTAAGGAAGTTGCTGCTTCTGTTTTACATTCGATAACTAAGCCCTAATCAGACAAAAGCATGTTATGTCTGTCAAGGACCCACGAAATACATAAGGAAACGACAGTGCAGTTCAGGTGTTCAGTTATGGAACAACTTAAAGCTTGAGATCAGCGCCCTTCTGGGTTGTTACGCAGCGTATAGTGGTAATTTTTACCGACTTATGCGGATAACCTATTGGGCCCGTCTTCAGGGGTAAAGACATCCAGAGTATTTCTGGACCCTTGAAGATGGGACAGAGGGGGGTGCAGTTCTCATCTACTCGGCGGAAGCCTGAAATCAGACTTAGATTTCAGTTAAACCTTGAACATACCCTTGCAATATTACATTTATGCAGGGTACTTGCTCCGTTTTTCTTATTTATGTTGCAAACACAAAGGTAATGCTCGTAATCGCTTAGTTCACGTAAAGTCAACTCTTGGCTAAAATGTTTTCGGAATTTCTTTCCTTTCTTCTCATTCATTCCTCACACTTAACAATTAGTGCTAAACTCATATACATTATCATCATCATCATCATCATCTTCCTCAATGGATTAGGTCGTTTGACCTGTTCCTGCATCGACGCATTGCCATCGTTTCCTGGGGCGTCCACGATCTCTTCTTCCTCAAGGTTTGTAGTTGAGGGCGTGTTTCGGGAGTCTGGTGTTGTCCATTCTTTCAAGGTGGTTGATCCAGTTTTGTTTGTATTTGAGTCTCACGTCTTGTATTCCAGAGATCTCTAGTTCTTTTCT